>JAABUK010000562.1_pt1 | contig 76091 bp, 82 predicted proteins | sample 5559141 | NCBI WGS metagenome assembly JAABUK01 (sample SAMN10711869, study PRJNA513367) | rock metagenome | isolation source: Antarctica rocks | place: Antarctica: Victoria Land, Pudding Butte nord | collected 2016-01-03
ACCCCCACCACCAGGCGTGACCCTCCCCCCACTCCCCCCCCGACTCCTAATCCTCTGTCCACCCACCCCCTCCCTCACACCCACACCCACAGCCTCCCTCTCCCTCTCCCTCTCCGCCGCATTCACCAACCCCTTAAAATACACCTCAGCCTGCACACTCGCGCTGTAGGAAACAGGCGTCCAACTCCACGCATTCCGGGCCGAGGCATCGGCGCCGTGCTCCAGGAGTTCCCGAAAGGTTTTCAGTTGGCCGTAGGCGGCGGCGTAGTGGAGGGGTGTGTTGCCCGAGATGTCGGTTGTAGAGAGCGGGGTTGATGAGCGGGGGCTGAAGGATGTGGGGGGAGGGGAGTGTGCGAGGAGGAGTGGGATGAGCGGAGTATGTGCGGAGCGGGATGTGAGAGTCATCTGTAGGTTGGAGAAGTATCATCAGTCGGCGTCGTCTTGTTTGCTATTGTGGAAGAGGGGCAGAGCGTACGGCATCAGCACCCTGTTTGTTCTTCCACGGTATACATCTTGGGAACCTCTTCGCTAGCAGCTCTGCTACTTGCTCCGACGTCTCGACCGCCACGTGCAGTGGAGTATCCCAGTTCGCGTTTTTGCTGATGCCACCATCTTCGTGCCCAGCGTCTATGAGATAATCGGCAATATCAAGCAAGCCCAGCTGTGCAGCAAGGTGGAGCGACGTGTTGCCATTGTCTGCGAAATCGGGATTCTGTAAACTTCGAGGATTGTTCTTGATGATGCGTTTGAGCAACGTGAGGTCGTTGAGATGTATGGCGCGTCGAATGCGGGTGGAGACGTCAATCCTAGGGCAAAAATGAGCGGTGGAGACGGTGCGGATTGGGGCTTGTACATCTCGATGTGAGCGAGGTTCGCGTGGGGGAAGATAGGAAGCAATTCTATTGTTCTAGAGTTAGATGTTTAAGAGGTAGGCTCATATTGGGCTTCTAAATGTATGCTAGTGCGCCTTTGATAGCCATCAAAGCAGAGTCATCGAGTACAAGGTAGGTGGTTCAAGCCACATTAAAGCTCTGACCTCTAACCTATCTGCCTGGAACTAGAAAAGCTGAGGGATTGTGGAACTATTATGGCCGATGGTGGTGGTAGTAAAACAGAGGTGAATCGGCCCAGCTCCTCCCAAGTCCGTCTGATGGTTGTGTTGCAGCAAATGCCTGCTCTTTCTCCTGCCTCTTCACATACCTTCGAAGTCTCCGCCAGCATCATCATCGTCCAGATCTCCCTCAACGATCTCCTTCGCCAACTCCCTCTCCCTCTCGCGGGCTTCCTGTGCGTTCTTCAGCTCCAAGCGATGTTGGTTCATAGGGTACCTCATTGCCTAGGAGACTGTTAGCGCTAGATCATCCAAGCCTGTTCCAAGACTGTTCACCTTAACGCTCTCGTCATGCAATCCAAGGCACGCTCTTATACGTTCGTGGAAAGCTTCACCAGGTTCTCGAGTAGCGTATACGTCACCAACATCCTTGCTCTTCATGAAGCCATGCTCATGGTCGATCGAGGCTTCAATGACCCCATCGCGAATTGCCTTGGCCACGATGTATTCTGCAGACTGTTCGCTCTCTAGGTCCAATTTCAAGCATATGTCCCGCAGCGAGATTTTAGCATACGACAGTGACATCATACGTATTCCGGTCTTGATAACGTTCTGCCGCAATCGAAGAATGAGCGTGTATGTACCGTCACGTCGGAAGAGCGCGTTGTGGGTTTGTACGACGTTCAGAAAGCCTTCAATCTTTCCAACACGGACAGCTTGGACAAGGCTGAGATACGGCTCCATGGCGTGCTCAAGATTTTGCTGACGGAAGATAGCTCGATCCGGGATATCTCCCATCAGCAGCTCAACAACGACCAGTAGCTTCGACGCTGCCTGATAAAAACCGCCAGCGCTTGGAGTTGCTGGCGACTTACGGGTCGCCGCGGTCAGATGCTCATGAGCTTCCGTATACGAGAGTTGGATTGCACGTATCCGGCCGAGATAATAGAGGTATCGTGCGATTTGATTGTTCGATGCCGCTTCGGGAAATTCCGAATGTGATATTAGAAGGTCAGCTTGAGTGATATGGGATGTCGAGAGGTAGTTCCGAAGTAGTAGTGTCGAGACGGTCGCGCGAGTATCTTGATCCTTTCGTAGTACTGAGGTTCGAAGTGCGGCAAGTAGATGTGGCCGAATAGAGACGACGGATGCCGTTGGTGAGGGCGGTAGAGGGGCGAGCTGCTCGAAAAACAGAGAGTAGTAGAAGTAGACGCGGGCAGACAAAGGATCCAGAGTGCGGCGGTTGAGGGTGCGTAATCTTTCAACAAGATTACTCGAAAACTTGGCCCCGAATTCAATCCTTTTGCTGTCATAGAGGTAGATCTGGGTAAGAATGGAAAGGTATGTGTCAAATTCTGGAAGTTGGTCCTTCGCTTTTGATGTTTTGTCCTTTGTCTGACCGTCAATCTCCATTTCTGAAGCAGCATCTGAGCTTTCGAAAGACGCATCTTCTTTTCCAATGGCCGCTAAGAGGGTCTTTGCGACAGGACTTGTTGAGTTGTATGTCTCTGTAATGACTTGGGCAAGTAGATCCGATGACAGATGCTTTCGAATGGAGGATATAGAACGAAGGACACGTAAAGTGAAGCGAGCATCAAATTGGGCAACGGCCCGTTCCAGTAACGCGAAGTTGGCTATGATGTCTGTAGGAGATGAATCAGTAGCTGCCGAGACGAGCCCAGAGATAAAGGGAAAGGAGTGTGATTCATGTGCTACACAAACTAACCTGCGATGGCTTTCACTTTTGGATCCACCTCTGCTTCCTGGCTGACGTGCTCGACGCTCACGGTGTTGTTCATGGCAACATCTCCCTCTGCATCTTTGCCAGGCTCTCCGGATAATTTGGCGCCCTTGGGCGGGGGCACAACCACTGTCATCTCGTCCTCGCCGTTTTTGTTGGTGCCGATCTTGATCTTCTCAGCTCCATCGTCTACCATATCCACATCCTCAGTCCCGTTGACGCCATTCTCGACGGGGTCAGTGCCGTTCGTCTGGGGCTTATCTCCGTCTACCTCATTTCCAGAGGGTTTTTTCGCAGGTACGGCTTTGTTCTTTGATGACGTTGCTCTGGTTGGCACAGGTTTGTCTTTACTGGAGCCTGAGCTGGTAGAATTCGAGCGTGCTTTCTCACCGTTTGTTGAGGATGATGTTTCCTTGTTAGACCTCAGGTTACGTCTCTCCCCCGGCATTGTAGTGGTGTTGTCAAAGAGAGCTTTTAGAACGCCGAGCGGCGAATGAGACACCAGGAAGCGACGTAGTATCGCGAGATATCTACCACCGTTGAGTAACAGCGATGGTACTTCTGGACTAAGCTTTTTGCGGTTGATAATTCGATGTGAGTGATGTTCTTCAAGATCGTCCAGAAGGAGCACCTGATGTTTGCTGGTGAAAGGAAGCGCCAAGGTAGAAGCTCCCAAAGAGCCGCGGCTGACAAAGACAGATCACTACTCTGAGCGCAGCCAGCAATCTCTGATTCTGACCACAGAGGGAACGATCGATATCAAAATCCGAGTTGTTGGAAAAGCAAGCCTGCGTTAGATGATGATTTGGGACTGTTACGATTTAGGTAGCCGGGGCCCTTTGTGTTATATCACGTGACTGATACTCTTGGCGTAGAAGCACGTCGCTGAGATAACTCCAATTGTAGATAGCCGGAGCGCGTGAAGCCAGTCACAGTACGCTTCTCCAGTTCTCCCATTCGTTGTACAAGGAAGCCATGACACTGCTTGACAATCATCTGGAGCAAATCTCGTTATCATCTACCGCAATTGCAGAGCTTTCGTAAGGCACAGTGCATCTCGTCGGACATCAGCAACTAACCAGCCCGGCGCAGCTTTCCGGCTCCAAAGATCTTTACTAACTCCTTGCTACGTTCTCACGATATCACGTCCCTTATTCGGGACACTGAGGCTCATGAGCGCGCTCTGTTCACCTTTACGCCGCCTGATCCACAAACAGTGGGGTTCCCCCGCCGGAGCACGGTCCATGGTCTCAATGCCAATACAGAACCCTACGCAAATGGCACTGGTTTGACGAGAAGCAAGCAACAGGGATCAGCGGTAACCACACTCCTGGGTGGAGAATTGGGCGAGCAGATACGAAAGGAGGGTGCGAAAGAAAGCAAAGAGCGTGGAGAGGTCGATGTGAATCTTTTGCTAAGCGGCGCCGAGAAGCTTTGTGGAGTATAGTAGGTCCTCCGCAACTGCAAGGTCGATGCAGTAACTTAAATCCAATAGCCCAATTCCGGGCGCTCCTGAGAGGATCGTGTCACTGCGTTCTCGCTACGAGCAACTCAACTCCTCTATAGCACGGTATGAATCAAAGGTTGCCAAGCAGATGATCCAATTGGAGAAGATAAACAGCCACAAGGGTGGCAGTGGAAATAGCGAACACGAAGACGGTGACCTTGGTGTTGACACAGACAGTGAAGGTACGCAAGGATGTTCGGTCACTGAAGAAGACTTGAGGAGGGAAGACGACGAGATTCGTGAATTGGAGAAGAAAAAGCGCGGCTTAGAAGAACGCGTCAGCGGTATGGAGCGAGACTTAGGTGGCCTGTTGCGATGAAGAGAGGCCTCATAGGATTATTAGGTGGTCCTGCCCCTCAAGATTCTCGGAAAAGTCAAGCCGCAGTTTAAGCCAGTCTAGGGTCTTCAAGGCAACTGGATCGGAGCTTTTGACCAGCCTATCTACACACTTCACTCTACGCCGCTCTTGCTACGCTCGTCCGTGGAGTGGCCTTATTAAACAAGGGAGACTGATGGGTGTGTCCGCGTGTGGTTCGGGCTGCGAGGTCATAGTCCCTATTGTGCACGATTTACATGCTGTAAGCTACACCCTTGTCCTTCTCACAACGAACATTGCCGACTGATTGATCGCTAAGATAGGCAAGTGGGAGTGTTAACGTCAAAGTCTTGCCTCCAGGGGCAATATCTCATACGGAGGTCAGCCTCTTCGTACCTGGAGGTTTTGGACCGAAGCCATCGGCAAAGCCAACTTTCATATTTCATCATGGGTCGATCAATTGTGGGAGTCAGAACTGAGTGAGGGAAAGTAGTATATCTCGGTCATGGGAAAGAATAAAGCATACTTAGTAGCAATAGAGAACTTTGCTATTCACCTCAACATGAAGCAGCGCATCAATCTAGTTCAATCAAGGTGATGATGAACCTTGACAGATAGTCGATATCTGCCAACCGATACCGAGTTGCTCCAGAGCAATGATGCTCCTGGACCACGTCAGGGAAAGAAGAGAAAAGGACGTAGCGTTCAATGATATCACACCAGACGTCAGGCAAGCTTTCAACAAATACTACGGTAGTTGCGGCCACAATACTCAGAACCGTGAGGGGGAAAAGAAAGTCGTTTATGTCAGCCAGCAGCTAACGACATAGCATGAACCGAGTTGTAGCAGCGCTCACATCCGCCAAATCTCGGAGACAACCCAGGCACATTGGTATCGAATTCAGTCTCCGTCCAGTCCGTCTTAATATCTTGAATCGTCATTATCGTTGGAACTTCCTCATTTCCCGTAGCCATCAACCCAGAATCCTTTCTTTCCCTTCCCAGCGTCTTCAACTCCATCGCCTAAGCTCCTCGCCCCACCTTCCACACCATTCCCCAAGGCCTCTACTGCATCACCAACAGGCTTTCCCATGCTCCCCGTAACACCAGTGACAGTTTGTCCGACGCCACGGCCAGCGGCTCCAACAACGCCGCCTGCGGTCTTAGCGACGCCCGAAACACCATTGCCTAGGGTGGAGGTGACGAACGTGACTGGGTTGTTATCGTTTGTGGTGGGCATTGTTGTAATTCTGTTTCCTTCTGTATGTTCTCTTGAAGTAGTCCTCGACTGGGCTTTCAATGATAGTCTTTGAATGTTGATGATAAGCAATGTGTGTGGATGGATGTCAGAACGAGAATGCAACCATGAAAGGCTAAGATTACCATGTAGGCCCTCGGCTATAGTTCTAACCGGATATATCGGCAGAGCTTGTCGGGGAAAGGAATTGTTCCGCTCTCAATCGCTGCCCAAAAAACGGAGACTCCTGGTCAGCCAGCGTCACCGGAGTTGAGAACGAGGGGAGATTACACGAGATGCGCTAGGGTAGCTTGCATCGAATATGTATATCAATGTAATGGCAGAAACATTTTCCCTTCTCTCATACCATCATTTCCCATCTTCGGCGTCGGTCATTCCTCACGGATTATTGCCTGATCGAGGCTAGAAAGAACGTGTGAGGTTGATGCATTACCGAAGGCTTACAATTCGTTGAATTATTTGTCCTCGGGATTCTCTGTATTGATCCCTTAAAAAAACCCGTGTCTAAATAATCCTCCTGTGGTGCATCTCTGCAATACAAATTTTTTTGAACGAAAAAATATTAATGGAATCCACCGGCTCACGTTTACATTCGCAAAAGTCAATAGAGCGCGTATTCTCGAATCACAACAATGCATCTAAGCAGGAGGGTCCCCAAGAGACTCTGGCTTGTCCAGATCCAAGCCCTATTGCGCTCAAGCCTACTAATTCCAAAAATGCTGCTTCAATTAACACCACAGGAACCAACAATCCTGATTACGAAGTGGATTGGGAGGATGATGACGATCCTATGAACCCTAGAAATTGGCCTATATGGTATAAGGGCATGACTATTGGCTTTATCTCATGGAGTACTTGGTGCGTCGTCGTGTATTCGACATCGTATACTACAGGCTTGGCAGAGATGGGGAGAGACTTCCATATTTCGTCTGAACCAGTTGTAACGTTGGGCGTAACATCCTACCGTAAGTAGCTTTGCAGAACAACCCAGAAGTTCAATGCTAAGAGATGGCTAGTCGTTGGGCTGGCCGTCGGGTCCATGATATTAGCGCCGGTTTCTGAAATGTACGGCCGTCGACCTGTGTATATCGTTAGCATGCTCGTCTTTACTTTACTGATAATTCCGTGCGGTCTCGCAACGTCTTTGGCCGAAGTGGTTGTTGTACGCTTCTTTGGAGCCGTAGCCGGAAGTGCAATGATAGCCAATTCTCCCGGTACGGTCGGCGATATTGTTAACGACGATTATCGAGCGTTAGCATTCTCTATTTGGTCCATTGGCCCGCTCAACGGACCGACGTTCGGACCTATCATTGGAGGTTTTTCTACCCAGTACGTCCTGCCTCAGCTTTGAGAGACACTTGAGAAGGGTGCTAAGTAGCTGTCAGATATCTTGGCTGGCGCTGGACCAACTGGATCGTAATGATGATATCTGGCGTTGCTTTCGGGTTCATGTGTATTCTCAAGGAGAGCTACACGCCAGCATTACTCAAGAAAAAAGCCAAAATTCGCCGGAAAGAGGAGAATGATGATCGGTATTGGTCTCGCTACGACGACAAGAGGATTAGCTTTTTAGCTCTCCTCAAGGTTAACCTCAGCCGGCCCTTCATTATGATCGCCACAGAGCCCATTTGCTTGTTTTGGGACATCTACATTGCAATCATCTACGGCATTCTCTACCTATGCTTCGTCGCTTACCCTATCGTCTTCACAGGCATCAGGGGTTGGTCACCGGGAATTACCGGTCTCGCATTCACGGGCCTAGCAGTAGGATGTTTCCTCATCATTGGCCTCGAACCCTTGATTCGTCGAATGATTAACAGTCACAAGAAGGATCCGGAGACTGGCAAGGTGCCGCTGGAAGCGATGGTCAGTATTGTTTGCATAGCCGCTGCTCTGGTGCCAATTGGAGAATTATGGTTTGCCTGGACGTGTGTGCCGCCTGTGCATTGGATATGGCCCATCTTAGCAGGGATTCCCTTCGGCGCAGGAAACACGGCTGTGTTCATATATGCTTCTAATTACCTTTCTCAAAGCTATGGCAGTAAGTCTAATCCTTCAGTACATTTCTGGCTAGTGAATGTCACTGTGATCGTCCCTGCTAAGGTTGCTCGTAGTCTACGCTGCCTCTGCCATGGCCGGGAATTCTGTCATCCGCTCTCTCGTTGGTGGAACGCTCCCATTAGCAGGTCCAGCGATGTATGCGAAATTGAACCCTCATTGGGCCGGTACACTGCTTGGTCTCATCCAGATCGCCATCATACCAATCCCTGTACTCTTCTACAAGTACGGGCACAAGATCAGGATGAAGAGTACGCTGATTTCGAGTATGCAGCAGGACAAAGACAGATTAGAAAGCAAGAGAAGAAGCGGGGCGAGATCAGCGAAGATAGAAAAGGAAGAAGACGAGATCGTGTAGGTCTTCTCTAAGACCGGGCGATCGTAATTCCATTTTGGCTACTGGACTTTCCTTTGTTGAACTCATCATACTCAAACATGGTTTCCACCAACGCATCCTTCTATAAAAAAAAAGAGGTCATCTCACCACTCCGTCATCTTCGCTCCGAGCAGCCTTTGCAGCCTTATCTTTCTCCAAAGCCTCCCTCTCTTCCTCCCCCGTCAAACCCTGCCTATGAGATTTCATCCCAGAGACCAACCTCCGCAACTTTGCCTTGTTGCTCCTTGCCTCCCTCTCGGCTACCAATGCCAGGAACTTCGCGTTGGGATCTTCGCCGCGCGCGATGGCTTCTTGGCGCTCTCTGTTCCAGTTCTCATAATAGGATGCGTCGTCTGGAAGGTTTGATATTAGTTAATGTTTCTTGTATTGGATCAATAATCGGTAGGTGCAGGGAGGGGTCTGGTCGTAGGGTTCAATGAGTATGGGCAAGCGATGCTGTACTTACGGTGGCCGGCAACCTGGCTGGAGTAGAGATGGCCTCCAGCCACGGCGACGAAGTTCCCAGACTGGGGTTTGCTGGCGGTGGCGACGTTCACCTTGCTGGTGGCGAGTAGACCGGTAGGAGCAGTGGAGTCCGTGGAGCCTTGGGAATCTGTGGATGTTGGGTCCGCAGAGTTGTTTGCGGCTTTTGGCGTACTGGAGGAAGTACGCCTGAATGGATTGCCCATTGTGGGTGATCTGGACGATTTGGAGGATGGGATTGGGTCTTCCCCGGATAAAGTTATGATAGGAACGTGGTGGATTCCCGATTCTCAACGATCTATCATGAATATATATATGATGAGATAGTTCGAGGGATTGCGGTTCTCTAATCAAATTGTAGGATTCACCTGAGAGTGTACAGCCTCACGCTTGGAGCTCAGCTGCAGTATCTAAATACAGCATTGACGGGAACTAGACTTTCCACACTGTTAGCTGCTCAGTTGCTTGCTTCTCCTGTCCCTGATAGTGCGAGACTGTGATGAACATTCTGAAGCCATAGCACATACAGTAGTCATATCACAGGGCGAGGAAAATAAGAAGGCAATGTGGAATGGTCGGGATCTCCACACTATTTTAGCTTACCCGCCTTTTGGTGCAATAATCCGGGGTATAACGTCATTGGGCGTGCTTCCCGGAGCTTAACCCTCGCGCATGGTCCATCCGGCAGCTTGCCATACACTTCATCTATCCGTTGCCCATCGTTGAATTGTCGCATAATATCCCCAGCATCATCAGAATGGCAGGTACACGGAGATCTGCGCGTCACGCAGGAAACTCAAGCTCAAATCCCAGCGCTTCTCAAAACAAGCCCGCGCCCAGCGCTGGAAGCAAGCGCAAAGCCGATTCCAAGGCCGCGCCAAAGGCTAAGCGTGGAAAGAAGGGGAATGAGAAGGAGCAGACCACGATTGAGGCTTCTATGCCCACCGAAGATAAGAATGGTAGGTCTGAGGATGTTGAAATGAAGGATGATGCAGAACCCAAGCCTGCTGAGACCAGCAATGGCGTCAACGAGGTCGCTAAAAGAGAGGAGGAGGTTCGCGATCAAGAAGACATGGGAGATAGCAAGGGAGAGGAACCGGCTATTGAGAAGAAAGAGCCGGAGACCAATGGTACCACCAACGATAAAGACGAAAAGGAGGAGCCGAAGCAAAATGGGTTCGACGCACTGATGGACCACGGAGGCAAAGACGCGGACAAGAACGTTACCGAAGAAGGAACCGGAAGCAAAGTCTCTGCAGCCGATAATGCAGTTGAAGAATCCTCAAAGCGGGAGAAAGCTATGCCATCGAACATCCTCGAAAAAGGCATCATATACTTCTTTTTCCGGGGTCGCGTCGGCATCAATGAGCCCAGCGACGTCAACGAAATCGCCCGGAGTTACATTGTGTTGCGCCCAATGCCGATTGGTGCAAAGCTTGGCGAAGGCCCAATCGGTGATGAGAATAATGTTCGCATGCTATCCTTGCCAAAGAAGGTCTTACCTGTCTCTCCCAAGGATAGGTTTATGACATTCGTGGAGAAGACCAATACAACCCTCGAGGATGTCAAGCAACAGTTGTCTTCCTCCGATTACAGTACCAAAACTGCAGGCGTCCGCCACACTCCTGCTGCAACGCCCATCGGAGAAGGGGTTTATGCGATCACCAAAACTGGCCGAGATACGCATCTATCGTATATCTTAACCATTCCCTCTGAAATCGGCGAAGTGCAGCAAGGGGTCGGCCTCAGACAGCGTGGCAGCTATCTAACTAGCGCCAAAAACCCAACAGCAGCAGCTCCTGCTAATGCGAGCTTGCCGCAAGGGCCTGAGTATCCCAAAGAGTACGCCTTTTGATATTTCTCGAAAACTGCTGGTAGATCTAACTTGCACTTACAGGATACTTGACGAGTTCGGAGGGCGCGGTTGGATGCCTCTAGAGCCAAAACTCCTGGATTACGAAAACACGCAATTTCTCATCATTGGTCACAACGACGAGGCTTTGGAAAAAGCTGCTAGGCCACAGGACGGGGAAGAGCAGAAGCCCGAAAAGGAGACTCCCCTAGAAGAGATTGAAAAGCTTGAGCACGAGGATGAAATGCGCGTTGAACATCTCAAAGGCAAGTCATAGCTCAGTGAAAGAGCCAATAATGCAAATGCATGTTAACTATATATAGGAGATCATCCTGTATTCACAGACTTAGGTTTGAGTGTCAACGAGTACCCCAAGGTTCCGACGACATGGTGAGAGATACCCGGGCACAGTGCAAGGGCCAATCGTAGATCCCTCGGTCGATACATAAATGAAATATGACGCGTATTCTTGGGAGGATATTGTCTCTAAAAGTAGGTCGGGTATCGTCGAACGTACCTATTGCGGGCATTGGAATTTGATAGATGCCAGAGCGACTACGGCAGGGTAGGAAGATGGTTGTAGCCAAAACTCATAATTGTAGACCTTCTGTGTATAATGGACGTCTACAGGTACGATGTTATATTGTACGAAAGGAAGCAGGATCTGCCGAATTTGCTTAACAATAATATCACCGCAAAACGCCAAGCGTTATCTAGCAGGGGCTAGTGCCCGGAATGAAAACGCCCTTCTGCAGCCCACTCGGACCATCTCTCAAGTCGCCAACATCATCCATAGCTCGTCTTCCCTTCCTAACCCCAACAATGGTGTTATCGGACGCGCTATCTGTGTGTCCGGCAAGGTTACGCTGAAAGTACATGTGAGACCTCAGGAACAGAGGAACAGGGCGCCATGTTCCAATTCACAGCTTTGTTGGGGGCTCTGTCCAACGCACCAGCGTCTCAGTCTTTGTTAGCGCTCGATGGGGGTGTCAAGGTTCTCATAGACGTTGGATGGGATGATAGTTTCGATGTCGAGAAGTTGCAGAACCTTGAGAGGTAGGCTACCTGCGTGGATTGAGGATCTTTCGGTAACGGGCTTGTTGAGCTAAATGAATGCTTTGTATGCTATGTACAACAAGATATACAATCAAAGCACTTGCGCTCTCGAAACTTCCCTCCAAGCTTGATGCCTCGGATACGTTCCATTGACTGACTTCCGTTCCCAATAGTCATGTGTCCTCTCTGTCGATCATCCTCCTCACCCATGCAACTCCAGCTCACATCGCAGCTTTCGCCCATTGCTGCAAGCATGTCCCGTCATTCGCACATGTACCTGTCTACGCTACTTCACCTGTCATCAGTCTCGGTCGAACCCTGCTACAAGATATTTATTCCTCTACGCCACTCGCATCTACGATAATACCCCGAAGCTCTCTCTCAGAAACTTCGTTCTCCTATTCTTCCGCGAAATCAGACAGCTCAACCCAGATCCTCTTGCAACCCCCAACGTCTGAAGAGATCGCTTCCTACTTCGCCCGCATCCATCCCCTGAAATACTCCCAACCTCATCAACCGATACCGTCGCCTTTTTCTCCGCCCCTGAACGACTTGACTATTACAGCCTACAATGCAGGACATACGTTGGGAGGCACAATATGGCGTATACAGCATGGTATGGAATCTATCGTCTACGCTGTCGACTGGAATCAAGCGAGGGAGAATGTGCTCGCTGGCGCCGCATGGCTGGGGGGATCAGGTGGCGGAGGGGCAGAGGTCATCGAAGAGCTTCGTAAACCGACAGCCTTGGTTTGCAGTGCTAGGGGTGCAGAAAAGAACGCCATAGCTGGTGGAAGAAAGAAGAGGGATGACTTGCTGCTGGACATGATACGTACTACAGTTGCAAGAGGAGGCACAGTGTTGATCCCGACAGATACCAGCGCTAGGGTTCTCGAGCTGGCTTACATCTTGGAGCACGCATGGCGAAAGGATATCGCGGATAATACCAGTGACAGTCCCTTGAAAAGGACGAAACTCTATTTAGCGAGTAGAAATGTGGGTGCCACTATGAGGTATGCCCGGAGCATGCTCGAATGGATGGATGAGAGTGTCGTCCGTGAGCTCGAGGGTGAACCAAGCAACAGTGACTCCCGTCAGCACAAGCGGAACCAAAGCAAACAGTCGCCACATCAAGATTCTGCAAGCCAGGGAACCAGCAAATCTAGTGCTCCTTTCGATTTCAGATATTTGAAGCTTGTAGAGCACCGGAAGCGAATTCAAAGGTTGATCTCTACAAAAGGTCCTCGAGTCATCCTTGCTAGTGATACTTCTCTAGCCTGGGGTTTCTCGAAAGAGATATTGCAAAGCATCGCGGCAGACCCTGCAAACTTGATCATCCTTACCGAGGATTATGGGAAGGGAGGCACAAGCACTGAAGACGAAGATGGTCTTAGTGCTACACTATTACGATGGTACCATGAGAGGAGAGATGGTGTGGCGATGGAGAAGGGTCAAGATGGCAAAATCCTCGAGCAGGTTCATAGTACCGGTCGAGAACTACATTTCAAGGACGCCCAACGCACCCCTTTGGAGGGAAAGGAGCTTTTGATATATCAGCAATATCTTGCGTCACGCAGGCAATCAATAAACTTTTCTAGGCTAAGCAACGGTACAGCATTGGAGACGGCGGCTGATGCCGTCGATGACACTTCTTCCTCCAGCTCGTCTTTCTCAGAAGAGTCAGATCCTGAGCGGCAAGGAAAGGCGCTGAATACAACTGCCAAAACAGCACGGTTCAATCGCAACAAGGCGGACCTCGGCTCGGAGCTCTTAGGCATAAACGTCCTTCTACGGCAAAAAGGCGTTTACGACTACGATGTGCGAGGCAAGAAAGGCCGAGAGCAAATGTTTCCGATTGACAACAAGCGGCGGCGAGGCGATGATTTTGGTGACATGATCAGAACCGAAGACTATCTGCGGGCCGAGGAACGCGACGAGATTGATGGTCAAGACATGCGGAACATTGATCCTCGGAAGCAGGCTGGTTTTGGCCAGAAACGCAAGTGGCAAGACTCGGGTTTGCAAGCGGACAACAGTCCACAGGCTGACAGTCCAAGTAAACGGCGACAGTCAGCAAAGGCGCTCGGTAGTGGATTGACTACCAACGGATTGAACACCACTGGTGCCAACGGTCATGTGGTAGACGAGGAAGATGATTCTCTTGGCGAATCCGAGGACGAGCTTGAAGTTGTCGCAACCGGACCCTCTAAGGTCACATTCAAGATCAATGCAGTTGGTGCAAATCTAAGGATCGCATACATCGACTTCGCAGGGCTTCACGATCAGCGAAGCCTGTCCAACTTGATCCCTCTTATACAGCCCAAAAAGCTCATACTAGTATCTGGAAGTGGGTCTGAGACGACGGCTCTGGCCGAAGATTGCAAGCAGAAGCTGAAGACCGATACTGTTGATGAGTCAGGGAAGACTACGAACTATGTATTCACACCTGCTAATGGCCAGATGGTTGATGCAAGTGTTGACACGAATGCGTGGACCGTGAAGCTGAGCGAAGCTCTTGTCCGCCGGTCCCATTGGCAAAATGTCAAAGGCTTACAAGTGGTCACCCTTATGGGCTATCTGGAAGCAGCCACCATCAAGGACCCGTTAGAAGATTTCTTCAGTCGGAAGAAATTGAAGTTGCTGAATGCTCAAATCGAGGAATCCAATCAGTCGGAGATCCCAGTTGCATCAGAGAAGGCACCTATGCTTGCCCCTATCCTGGATATTCTACCTGACAGCATGGTGGCAGCGACGCGCTCTGTCGCTCAACCGTTACACGTCGGTGATCTTCGGTTAGCGGACCTAAGAAAGATCCTCCAGTCGGTAGGGCATACGGCCGAATTTCGCGGCGAAGGCACACTTTTTATAGATGGGCTAGTTGCGGTGCGAAAATCCGGGGCTGGGAAGATCGAATTAGAAGCTGGTGGCCTAGATTTTCCGGAGATCCGGACGCGGACATCTGAGGGATCTTTCTTTGCCGTGAAGCGAACTATCTACGATGGCTTAGCGGTCATTGCTGGAGGATGATCCTATATCTTTGCCATCTGCTGCCCGACTTTGAGGAATATCGATGAGGCAATCGCGATGCTGCCAATGGTGAGCGGCTGGAACTGCTGGTTGGTTGGTGTACACTGTCCCACTACTACTCGCCATTCCGAAATATCAAGTATCTTCACAGATGCCGATGCTATATCTAATCACGGACTATATCCGCCTTGCCCAAGCGCTGCATCCTAAAAACAGACTTCCAGACGTTGCGCCGATAGGCTCAAATGCAGCATCTGATGTATAATCTTCTGTTGCACGTGGATATCTATCCTTCGTTGTGCTACGTCTCCTTGCCATGGCTCTTCGGCATCTTGCTCTGTTCACTACTTCTAGACCGACCTCCGCCAACATGCTTGCCGTTCTTCCTTATCCACGCTCTACCCACGAATTTCGTTGACACTTTGCACTTCAATAACCAAAGGACCACACTTCTAACCTCTCGCTGTGCTTCCGAGTGCCAGATTACATCCTCTCAATCCTCCCCCTCTTTCCATTACAATCAGCAGCAGGATGCCTGAAACCCGCTGGGTCACGATCAACCGTCAGGCTCCAAATGGTGGCTTCCCTCCGGGCATAATGCTCATGCATGACCCCAACCTCAGCCCTCAGGGCAACGCACCTGTTGACACCGGTCCTCCCAACGGCGGACTACCATCAAATGGCGCTGGGTGGGGCCCACCACCTCCCCCTTACAGGCTATCGGCGACGGGCCTGATCCCCTATTTTTGTACTATGGCGCCTCCTACTGTTTCTAAGGCACCACCAGCATGGGTGCCGTTCCCCGGGTACGCGCCAGGTCCGGCACCAGTGTACTCACCTTCGCAATGTCCTCCGTACGAACCACCGGGACAATTCGTCGACGGACACCTCATGCAGGGCGATGGCTGGTCATACATTACACCGGCAGATGAGACGACCATCTGCTTCGTGGGCAACGGCGCTCGCCCCTGCGACTGGCCCAACGTGAACTACACCCAGAAATTCAACTTCTCGAAGCACAAGGCGCCGTGCAGTATGACGCTTAGGGAGCTGATGAAGCGACTGGGTTGTCCGGATGGAGAGACGAAGGGGCTCACGGAGATGCGCGAGTCCGGGAGGGGTCAGTGGGTAGCACTGGATAGCTTCACTCAGGCTGGAGAGGCGAGTAAGCAAACGCTGGCGCAAGTAGGATGGACGAAGGAGAGGAATGAGATGAACCCTGTTTGGTTGGTTGCGAAGAGATGAAGGGATTGGGAATGCAGACTAGAACAGAAATGTGATAGAGTCTGGGAGTTGGCTTGACTACTTGCCACAGATCATCTTGCGGTGTCAATGCGAGATGGTTGCGAGAAAGTGTACATGATACCAGGGTCTTTGGTTTTGAATGTACATATCAATGGATAGATATCTAGTACTCGATAGGCTTTGTTGGCTAGCTTTTAGCATCCTTTACGCGACATCAAGCAAGATCTTGGTCAGAGCATCTCTGTCCTACGCGACGAGATGTCCCAAATCGTTACCAATAGCTTGGCGCTTGGTCACTGCCATTTGACGTCGGAACATATCGAATAGGCACGACTGTGTCTATCAAACCACATTCCGGCCGTGTTTGCCTTCTTTTTCTTGAGGATTCGCTACTACGCTTTGCCTTGTTGGTCACATTGAACGAACTTCCGATAGGCCAACAAGCTCTTATCGTTTCACATGTGTACTCCCAATACCCCCAGCGTCATTCGGCAGCGGCCAGGAAGAAAAGTTCGAGGTCTCAGGGGCTTCTGGACTTTACATAATGGAAGAGAGCATCTTTGATAGTCGGGAGGACCTACCCAATCGGGACCAGAACGCAATTTGGGCCTTTGGAAAAGGAAGCGACCTCCACTTCTCCCGGCAGAGATCCTTGGGACGCGATAGCCACCCCACTTTCCATACTCACTTAGACTCTCTTCTTGCATCAACTTACCCCTCTTGCAAGCTACCTCTGTTACAAGAGTTACGATAAGCAGCGGTTCCTCTATCTGGACAGTCCAGAACAAGATGGGCTTACTTCATGTGGCAGTCGCAGGCGTGAGACATGATTGCCTTCCGGGCTTTGAGAGCTGCCATGATGGAGAAAAGAGGCCCGAGAGCGATGGAACGAGTCATGCCTTTCTCGCTTCGAATGTCGTTCTACGAATATGGTAATGTATGTGGTACGAATAGAGCCTTCCGTTCCGTGGTCGGAAATTGGAACTCTTTTACTATCTCTATCATCATAAGACCGCTCTCACTACATTTTGCATTTCTCATATTGTCCAGGCATAACCTAAAGTCGAAAAGCCAACATGTCTACAGAACAAATGTCCATGGCTCCTGTGAATGAAGCAATCAAGCAAATTGCTACACACCCGCTTTGCCCCATCACGGCCTCTGAGATCAAACGTTCTGCAGAGCTCATCAAGCGCTGCTGGCCCAGCAAGACGAGCTTTCATTTCAAGGCAATCACACTTGAGGAGCCTGCAAAGACCGAATTGGTACCGTACCTGGACGCCGAACATAAAGGATCCAGACTACCACACATTGACAGAAGAGCGTTTGTCTCGTACTACATACGCAACACCGTAAGTACATGGGAAACTGTCCGTTCGTTTGCAAGTGTATGAAGCATTACTAATCATCCCTAAAGGACAAATTACACGAAGCCATAGTCAATTTGACGAGGCAGAAAGTAGAGAGCAACGTGAAGCTTGGCCCAAACGTTCATGGCCCTGGAGATTGGGAAGAGATTCTCACCGTAGAGAAACTTGCACTGGAAGATGAGCTTGTAAAGGCAGAGATAGCCAAGTTGGGTCTTCCAGAAGGTACCGCTATCGTTAGCGATCCCTGGATATACGGTACGTATGATCAGCATTTGGGGCTACCATCTGCTAACATGATTGAGGCTCCGATGGTGTCGATGACGACCGCCGAATGTACCAGTGTTTTCTTTACATGCGGGATCCAAATGACCCATCGAACGAAGACTCAAACCATTATGCATTTCCTTTAGCCATATCTCCAGTTGTGGACGTTGAGACACTAAAGGTCTCCCGCATCGACCTTTTGCCTACTGGTGCCGATCACCAAACCAAAGCGACTCAACCGCTCTCGGTACAACCGCCAAATGAATATACACCGGAGCATCATAACCTTAGAACGGATCTGAAGCCATTAAATGTGGTCCAACCCGAAGGCGCAAGCTTCAAGGTGATCCAATCAGGAGAGACTGGGGAAATTATCGAATGGCAGAAATGGTCGTTCAGAGTAGGCTTCAATCAAAGGGAGGGTATGGTGCTATATGATGTAAGTCCAGCCAACTACAATGCATCCTTCGTGTTACTCACCATCGCAGGTCCGCTATGCTGGGAGGAGTCTATTCTACCGTCTAGCACTCTCTGACATGAACATCCCGTATGCTGATCCTCGGCACCCTTTCCACAAAAAAGCAGCTTTCGATCTCGGGGATGCAGGTGCAGGTACCATGGCCAACAACCTGAAACTTGGATGCGACTGTCTCGGTTCAATCCACTATTTGAGTGCTGTCCTTGCAGATGACAATGGCAGGCCACTGCCGATGGACAACGTAGTCTGTATCCACGAGCAGGATGCTGGTATCGGCTGGAAACACACCAATTATCGTACTGGCAGAGCAGCGCTTGTACGAAGCCGGGAGCTTGTTATCCAGTCCATTATCACCGTCGCAAACTATGAGTATATTATGGCTTTCATGTTCAATCAGGCAGGCGACTTGACGTATGAGGTCAGAGCGACTGGTGTCGTAAGTACCCAGCCCATTGATGAAGGTATCGAGGTACCTTGGGGAACAATCGTCCACCCTGGCGTATTGGCTGCGCACCATCAGCACATTTTCTCCCTTCGCGTTGACCCAGCGATCGACGGCCATGGTAATACCCTGGTCTACGAAGAAGTCCACCCTATGCGAAGATCAGAATTCAATCCCCACGGCGTTGGCTACACAGTCGAGGAGACTGTTGTCCAGAAATCCAGTGGGCTCGATACCGATTACAACACCAATCGCGTTTACAAGATTCAGAACGAGTCCTCCAGAAATCCCATCAATGGCAAAGCAGTGGCGTACAAAGTCCATGCACCAGCATTCCAAAAGATGCTCGCAGACCCCGATTCGTATCATCATAAGCGAGCTGAATTCGCCGACCACAACATCTACGTCACCAAGTATCGTGATGGTGAGCTTTACGCCGGCGGCAAGTACACCAACCAGTCCCGTGGCGGCGCTGGTGTACGCGCATGGGCTAACCGCAAGGAGAACGTTGTGAATGATGATATCGTCGTATGGGTGCAATTTGGCTTGCAGCATGTCACAAGAATCGAAGACTTTCCAGTCATGCCTTGCGAGATCATCAAGGTGCAGTTGAAGCCTGTGAACTTCTTTGACAAGAACCCTGCGCTGGATGTGCCGCCCAGTAGCCAGGAGTTTAATCGCAGCACAGATATCAGCGAGCAGCATAAGCAGCCGAGTGTCGAGGCGAAGGTAGGGCAGGATGGTGCATGTTGTGCTGCGAGTGAGCTTTGAAGTGCATCGCATCTTATTACGGCCATGTGAGATGTTCACGGTATTAATGACGGTCTTGGATTTTGACTTTACATTTGCTAGGGTAAGTAGGTAGACACAATTTGGAGTGGAGTTTTGTGGGAAGGCGGCCAAGCCACTGAGCCATTCGAAAAGGTTTGTGTCAACGGTTTTTTCCCAATTAAGAACTCGCGAGTGGCAATTCATTGCGTCTGTTGGGATTCCTTCTTCCTTTTACATTCTCACTCAAGCTGCATTGAATACTTATTTCTGTATCCTCTCATTCCAAAGCATTGCGATACACACAACGAGCCCACAGCATTTGCATCCGTGGAAGAATTATTTGATACAGCATCGGGCTCCGCAATTGACAACCTGTGTATAAGGCGCAAGAGAGCCGCCAACGCTCTGCTTATAAGCAACCGTTTCAAGTGAAATTGCAAATATCAAGCCCGCCATAACATGCCATCTGCTCATGCATCATCTCAATTGAAGAAGTATGATCGTCTGGTAGAAAGATTTGAAGCGTCCGACAACCAGAGTTTGCCTCCGGCAACGACGGAAAAGAAATGCGGAGACAAGACCTGGGCAAAGGGCACCTCCCAGACAATTTCAGCGACCCTGCTCCTCATCTCACAGACCTAGAAAAGCACAGACAGCGAGTAAGAAATCTCCTGGATGAGAATTGGGATGGCACGAGGAATTGGCATCGCGTCCACATGTCCTCTAAGGAGAAAGGGTCCGAGGATCAGGAATCTTGGTCTCGATACGGGGACAGGGTCATGTCTGGAAATTACCATGGGGCCCAGAACATACCGGCATCTGATTCCCATGAAGAGGCTCAGCAACAGCGTCCGAATAGTCCGACGGCACAAGCAAGGCGAGTTTCACAACAGCAGCGAGCTGGTGTGCCCACACTTGCGGGCGTTCACGTCGAGGCGACGGACCTGGGTGAGGCTCAACATACGGTTAATGTGCCCAAAGTCGAGAAGGGGACTAAGTTGATTCGCACTCCCGGTGTCTTGACTGTGGAGCAGGCGGAGAAGTTTGCACGACTTACGTCTGTGGGTCTGCGGCCAGAATTCGTCGCACCACCGGCTCCAGATCGTGGTTTTCGATTCGCAGGCTATTATTACACTAGCGAAGGGGACATTATCCAACCATTCCCGACCAAGCGAAGCATGGAAAGGGATTCCATGATGTCTGTGGGTGGGCTTGTGCATCCTCGGGCGGCTAAGCCTCACGAGAAAGTAGGGACTGCTGCGGAGTCGGCAAGCACGTCACAGTCGGGAGGGGTCGAAACGGGAGATACGAGAGAGAGAGGTCGAATTGCGAGGGGAGGAGCTATCACCAGAGGAAAAGGGGGAATGGTGAGAGGAGGGGACAGCACAAGAGGAAGGGCTACGACGAGGGGAGGTGGTAAGGCCAGAGGATGCCACACCGCACTAACTCAGCAGGTACCTTCCGGTCAGATTCAACGGTCATCAAATCCTCAAGATTCATCAACATTGCCAGCACACGGCTCTTCAGTCCTGAGAGGCGATATCAGCCATCACGTTTATCTGCAGACGGGTGAGATGGAGAGGCGTCCAATTGAGCAGGTTCAACAACCTTTAGGACCGATGAATGGGCATGTGTATTCAGACGGCATTGCGCAAGGTCGACCAAGTGGGTTCCTGCCGATGACAAGGAGTGCACCGCCGCCATACGCAATACCAGGAGATCAAGTTCGGGGACAGCAGCGATCGCGCCCAAACTCAGTTCAACGGCAAGAAGACATAACGATTTCATCAAGGGGGCCAATACCAGGCACCTCATATACGTTTCCCAGTCTTGAACAGGGTCTGAGAATCGCGGAAGACGGAGTTCATCAACAAGCATTGCCCGTTCAAGCTCAGCAGTCACCATTGACGCTAAACATATCAAATTCCCGAATGCCACTACCACCACCTCTCTTTCCCTATGGACAAGGTAGGCACGGGGAATACAACATGCAGACGTCCATGCCGCCATCGGCAGAACGAGATGCCTGGCATCAACTCCCCACCCCGCCTCAACAGTTCGCCATGCCGAGAGCTACGCCTCAATGGGCACAAAGCGGCCCTCAGCAACCACTTCCCAGCGCGTCTCAACGGCCGGCTATGCCGCCACCGGCAGCAAGAGGTCCTCAACAGCAACTTCCCACCCCGCCTCTACAACCGCAGATCCTGCCCAGCCCAGCAACGGCACCCGCGCCGTGGCCATTAGTGCAATTTCAGTACAATGGAGGCAGAGCTGGAGTTCAAAGCGGAGGGGCCGGGCAGACGGCAGGGCCGCCGGTGGTGGAGGAGGGAGGATCTCGGGTGTGGATCCCTGCTCAGTATCCACAGCGAGCGGTCAGAGACTTTGGACTCGTCGGACAGAACAGGCCGACGTGACGGCTGAGGTGGTCCCAAAGAAGGGACGGAGTGTATTGATATTACACTGGTGGAGTATTGGAAAATCAACGGAGATTGAGCTGAATGAGATCGATGTGTGTCGATTATTCTTTTGGCGGTTGTGTGGTGGAATTGGACTGAGTTGGATTGTGTCTATGGCCTTTCGATTGTTTTCTTGGCGTTTTCAAAAAGTCTTTGCCTGGCGTGCCTGGCGTGCCTGGAGACTTTTATTCCATATTCCTGTATAATCCGAGTTGTTCAACACAACCTTATATATTAATCAGAACTGTTCTAATGACCAAGTCATGCCTCCAATTTTCATCACGAAGCCCCCTCGCATAGTCACCTCATTCTAATTAATCACACTCTTTTACTCAAAATGAAGGTCATCCACGCTTTCCTTCTCACTCCTCCGTGAAATATCCCCCATCATTGAAGTATCTCATCGAAACCACCTATCAGACTCCAACGAATTTTTATAAGTTTCGGACGTCCTGATAAACCCTGCCTTCTCTCTCTTGTGATGCGCTTCCCTTTGAGAATTCCCCCTTCCAGAACACAAAAATTCGTACTTGCCGATTTCCTATTGAGCCAACGAGTTACCAATAGCGCTTAGGCCTAAGGGAATGCTGTTAGCGATGGATGTATCGCTCTTTTCTATGTTGTAGATGTATGTTTGAACGTCTACCACCGTTGGAGATGTCAGTCTTTGTTATTTGTTATTTGATACGTGGGTTAGCAGAATTTGGAATAACTTTGTTGGGCGATGGCTTCTGCGTTGGATTGTTCTTCACAGGGTGCTCGGACGTGTTGCCTAGTGTTTCGTGTTTGATGGTTTTAGGATGCTTGCGGATTCTGAATGTGTTTTGAGTTTATTGGATATGTAGTAGATAGTGTGTGGTGGGGTTTTGGGGAAGAGAGCGTGAGGGTGAGGGAATGCTGCTGTGGGGGATTGGGGGTTTGGAGGGGTTTGGAAGGATAGGATGAATGGGCTCTGCTGGTGGAAAGCAGCTAGAGAGGGGAGGGGGATTGAAGCTCGGAATTCGATGGACTTCTGAACTCTTGCAATAAGTTTGCTGAAACGCTACGTCAGTACTGAAGAGAGCGTTCCGTACCCACTGAGACTTCGTGAGGGGATAAGATCATTCGGATGTTAATCAGGATCTGACCATAATGGATATTGGGATTACGTATCCAGATCGAGTCAAACGAAGATTTCGGGCAGGGCGAAGAGAAAACGGAATCGATGGCTAACAGATATATTCTCGCCATGGAGGAATGGGCCTGGGTGTCTAGGTCACGGCAGGACAGACTTTCAAAGTGAATCACTGTACGCATGAGGACATTGAACGGAAGATGCATGCGTACCATTTGCAGCATTGCTACAACACCGACATGAGAGACCTTGAGGCCATCTGCTAGTGTTTGAAAGCAATTCGAAAGCCGCGCTCTGGCAATGGGTAGATCGGGCTGTATGAGGGCATGTGATTTGACCAGTCCTTGTTGAACTTGTCATGTCAAACTAGGTCTGAATGATATAGAGCGCACCTCTCCCAGGCACCACATATAAAGTACAGGATTATGTATCGCGAAGGCGCTCAGAGTGGAAAAGTGTCAGTGAGTACAAGGGGGAATAGAAGGCATGGATATGGGCCACCGAACTACGCATCCACGAATCCTTTCACGTCTGCACAATCACGTTAGCTTCCGCGACTGATAGATAAATCCCGGGACTCGACTTACTTGATAGCCAGTTAAGATACTCCCTCTGCTCCTTGAAGTCAATGTACTCTGGCACCCACAACGCCAACGAGGTATTCACTCCTCTCTCATCGAGATATCTCTCCAGCAACACTTGCAAGTCCTCATCCAAATTACCGAATGGTGGGCCCTCATACAGATTCCTTCGCTTCCAGTCCAGCTCAGCAGTCTGGGCATCCGCCAGCTCCGCATTTGCGAAATAGTAGACATTGTCAATGACGATCTCTCCATCCTGAGCCGTAGTCTCAATTTGTAGTGTGCCCCTGCCTTTCTTCTCGATCATGACGTTGACACGTGCTGGGAAGCTAGGCTCAGCGCTCGGGTCTTCACCACTGGGTGACTCGTCGTCCATTAGCTCTTCCCTGTCGGCGGGCGCGATGCTGTCCTCAGGCGCAACCTTGATATTGCCATCTTTCATCTTGCCTTGGTTGATGATGCCTTTTGTGTTTCCACCTCCTGATTGAGCGCTTTCCGGGATCTCTCCAGGGTCTTCGTCGTAGAGGGCTTTATCCTCACCAAAGTCGTCTTGTTCTTGGTCCATGGCATTCAGGTCGGCGATTGAGAAGCTTACTCGGATTCTAGAGGGGAGTCAGAGACAAGAAGCGACAGTAGGGAGCTAAGGATGCTGGCTGCTTACGATTCATTGCCGAATTTGCGTGTCAGAACAACTTCTTCATGCCCTGGCGTATCGTGGAGCTGGGAACATTTAGCACGAAACAACACCTGGAAGTAATATATCACTTACTTCGAAAGAGCTGCTATCTAGGTAGTCTGAGATGTTCGCTGGAAGCTTTTCTGAATCCCTCATCTCCTTCTCCATTTGCAGCTCGGACTGGATCTTAGCAGAGAGTTCCTTGTCCACTGAACACTTCGTGAGCTTAGCTGCCCCCAGTCATCATAGAGTTCTCGTACCTTGGCCTTCCTTCTCCCGCACTGCTCTCGAGGTCGAAAACGCAGCATATCTCGGTATCGAAGTTGCCTTAAGGGTATGTTGTAGTATTGAGGTACGGGGGACGGACGCGAGCGTTCTAGGCTGGCATCGTGCAGATTGCCTCAACAATGAACGAGGCAGAGCTCGGGAGAAGCTTTTAAGAGACATCATCTTGTAAATGTGAATGTTTGTCGATCTTTGATGGAAAGAATGCGCGATGGTGCTCTTGAAGAAATTCGGCGCTAGAGAAATCCGCAAGCTTGGCACTGGTCGATCTTCTCCCCAAGATTGAGAGCCGCATTTTCGATATCCCTTCTCTACATGGCAGATTCCAATTCGGACAAGAAGGCGAAGGTATGTGCGTTCGCCTGTATCCGCTCCTATTCTTGCCACTGCAACTGACTTCCACAGCCAAGTCCGTTGCGCTCCATCATTGCAGGCTCCACCGCCGGAGCTGTAGAAATTGGTATGCTAGTATGGAGCTATGCCCTATGCACGCGCATACTAATCTTTCTCAGCTATCACTTATCCTGCCGAATGTACGTGGGTAGTCTTCTAGCAGGCTGGACTCAATTGACCGTTGCCTACAGTTGCAAAGACCAGAACCCAACTCAACAGAAGATTACCTGATGGACAAAAGCTTGGATGGCCGCCATTCGGGAAGGCGTGGTATGCGGGATGCACGACCTTAATTATTGGGAATTCTTTGAAAGCTGGCATACGTATGTGGACTTGCTAAAACCAATGACAAGGACAGCGGCTAAGGAAGGGCAGGATTCGTCGCCTTCGACCAGTATAAGACAATGTTGCAAGATGAGGCAGGCAGTATATCCGGACCGAGAACAGTGATAGCAGGCTTTGGGGCCGGAATTACAGAGTCGCTGCTGGCCGTTACACCCTTCGAAAGTATTAAGACTACTTTGTGAGTTCATTGGAAGTCTCTGAAATTTTCCAAATCGCTGACACTATGTAGAATCGACGATCGCAAATCGGTCAATCCTCGTATGCGTGGCTTCCTGCATGGCTCAGGTATCATATTTCGAGAACGTGGTATTAGAGGGTTCTTCCAAGGTTTTGTCCCAACGACAGCTCGGCAAGCTGCGAACTCTGCAACGAGGTTTGGAAGTTATACAACCATAAAGCAGTTCGCTCAAGGCTATGTCGCTCCAGGAGAGAAATTGGGGACTATCAGCACATTTGCCATAGGTGGTCTGGCGGGCTTCATCACAGTGTATGTGGCTACTGTTAGTGATGTTGGGGAAAGCTAACCGCTGCAGTTACGCAACGCAACCTTTAGACACTGTCAAAACACGGTGAGCCCATCGTATTGCTCTGCTAACCGACTGTCAATGCTGAACAAAAACAGAATGCAATCAATCGAGGCCCGGAAGGAGTATAAGAACAGCTTTGATTGCGCGGCCAAGATCTTCAAGAAAGAGGGTATCCTGACCTTCTGGTCAGGAGCGGTACCACGGCTAGCGAGACTGATACTGAGCGGAGGGATTGTCTTCACGATGTAAGTACTTGGGAGATCTACGGCAGCCAGTAGCTAACCGTTGTAGGTACGAGAAAATGATGGAAGGTTTAGATACCTTTGATCCTGATCGACATTACATATGACACTTCACTGCATTCGAGCACCCATTGGAAAATCATTTTCTCTTGCTGTTCTCGCTGGTTGATTAAGTCCCGTTCTGTACCCCGGTCTCTGGATTCGTATCATTATGCATCACTATGCGGGGCGGAATTGCATCCGAAGGTGGGGCCTACGAATTCACCTTTCGCTATTGACCATCTTCGATCAACAATCACAAAGCTTCGAACACCACTACATTTCTTGCCATCAGAGTTCCATTGGGCAAACTTCAGAAGCTGCAAAGCGTTAGCACACCTTTCATCCTCACCTTCTTTGCACGTCAATCCTCATCTATCTCTGCGTCAACCTCGCCCGCACGCGTCCCACCCTTTCCCCCAGTGGAGCCAGAAGCTATGGCCTGGATGTCCTCCGGCTCCTCCAACGCAGCTCTGATCAAGAACCTCGCAAGCAACGGCCTCATCACCTCCGAGCGAGTCAGAAATGCCATGTTGAATGTGCATTCCCCATCCACATCACCCTTCTTGGTCAACGGCATCGAGCTGACCAACCCACAAACTCCAGGTCGATCGCGCACACTTCTGCCCTCAAGCGCCCTACACAGACTCCCCGCAAACGATCGGCTACGCCGCCACGATCTCCGCGCCGCACATGCACGCCTCGGCGGCGGAGTCACTCCTCCCCTACCTCTCGCGCCCCGACGCCCGCATCCTCGACATCGGCTCCGGCAGCGGCTACCTGACCGCTGTTCTCGCCTCGCTGCTCGGCCCCCAAGGTCGCGTCGTAGGCATCGATCACATCCAAGGTCTCGTCGACCTCGCGAATAGAAACGTGGCTAAAAGCGAGCAGGGAAAGCAGTGGTTGGAGAATGGGAAGGTCAAGTTTGTGAAGGGTGATGGCAGACTAGGGTATAAAGAGGACGAGGTGGCTTTTGGTAAAGAAGAGGATGAGGGCTATGATGCTATTCATGTTGGGGCTGCGGCGAAGGAGGCGCATGAGGTGCTGGTGCAGCAGTTGAGGAAGCCGGGGAGGCTATTCATCCCTGTTGGGGAGGATATGCAGTATATCTGGATCATTGATAAGAAGGAGGATGGGACGGTGGTGAGGGAGAAGAGTTTTGGGGTTAGGTATGTGCCTCTGACTGATGCGCCGAAGTATTGAAACAGATAAAAAAGTGCAAATATCCTAGTTTAAGACAGGCAAGGCGTAGGAAATCAAAGGTTAAAGTCAAGCCCATCCTACAGAGTATGAAAACCCTTCATGCTAAATTGGCAAGCTCGCGGACCAAATATCACGCGTCTGACAAGTGTATCAGAGGGCAGCATTGTTTCCATTGACTATTGCTAGCTGAGGCTCAAGCTGTTATCAGGCCTGCGTCGATCCATGGCACATTTGTGGCCTCCTACTTTGTCTTTAGTGGTGTTTTCTGCAGTGCTTTGCGGGCAATCCCTCCACTGCGCATAACGTAATTGTCAGGTTTTGCCACGTGGGGAAAGGCATCTGGGGAGTTGTCTAATATGGCCCATCTTCTCTTGTGGGAGCCGAGTACATGGTAGACGAAATTGATCCAGGCAGTGGTCGACCAGATTCGTTGTTCTTAAATCTTGACAATGCTGGTGGTTTGGTCTTGAGAGAGCACCAGGCCCGAGGGGAAGGTGTAGAAGGGTTGAAGTGTCGAAAAGTTTGTGGTCGAGTGTGGGGTAAATGTTTGAGGACAATTGGGTGGCGAAGTGGTTTGAAGGCATTATGGTTTCTGTGGCGCGGATGGGATGAAAAATGAGCGAATTCGAATCGAAGTTATCTTTCGGTGGAGCCGGTTGTGATGATCTGATCGAGGTGTTGAGAATGAGCAAATGGGACAAAGCCAAGGCCTTGTCCCAGGAAAAGCAATAGCTTAACACAATTGGATATCATGCCATGCTAACGCCTGATATGGAAGCAGGTTTGGCGCAAACCTTTTGTACGCCGTTTCTTAGCCTTCGCGACAATGGCGGTGACATTGAAGCTCCAGAGACGATAGAACACGCGCAAGCGGAATCGGACAAAAAGCTAAAGATTTGTAGAAGAGTATGGCGTGATGGGATATTTACCGGCGTAGGGGGTCATAATCCGGGTCGTCTTGAGCGAAAGTAATCGGGAGAGAAAAGGTGAAAGTCGCGAAACCCAAAGCAAAATGACGTCCATCTTACTGGACTGTAGTGCCATTTGGCTGTTGGTTTCGGGGTGGGTATCCTCCAGAAGACCCTCTCTGAGCGCCGTTCTGACCCCGATAGCGTTGGTTATTTGAAGCGTTGCTTCCATTAGCTTGGTTCCGGCCTTGCCCAGCGTGACCCCCGTTTGGGATACTTCCTGAGCCGCGGTTGGTTCGCTGTGGAGGTCCGCCAGCTTGTTGACCTTGACCAGGTGGTTGACCTTGAGCGGTGGGATTCGATGGTGGGCGCGGGATGCTCTCGGGTGAGTCGTAGGCATATAGCTTCTTGTCAATAGACTGTGGGATGGCTGCGATCTCAGTGCCTAATTCCTGTTCAATCTTGTAGAGGTTGAAGCGATCATCCCAATTGATGAGGTTAATAGCTACTCCGAGGTGTCCATAACGGCCCGAACGACCAATGCGATGAAGATAAGTCTCCGCATTCTTGGGGAAATCAAAGTTGATGACAACATTTACCGCTTGAATATCGATACCACGTGTGAGAAGATCGGAGCAGACAAGATTACGGCAGACACCATTGCGGAAATCGTGGAAGACACGGTTACGATTATGCTGCAGCATCTTAGCGTGGGAGTAGAAACACGAGTATCCGAGCTCGGTGATCTTCTTTGCAAGAAGCTCGACTCGGTTTGTGGAATTGCAGAAGATAATAGACTGGTTGATTTGAAGTTTGGAGAAGAGGGTGTTGAGGCAATGGACTTTCTGCTTCTCTTCCACGAAGCAGTAGTATTGGGTGATTCCTCGGAGGGTAAGTTCATCCATAAGATTGATTTCGTAAGGATTGTTCATATGTTTATCCTGTGCCTGGTGAGCCCATTGACAAACACTTCGGCTAGTGAAGACTTACTTTGAAAGACTTGACTATAATGGGGAACGTTGCACTGAATAGCATTACCTGTCGTTCTTTTGGGTGGAAGCTGAGCAACTGCTCAATGGTGGGTGTGAATTCAGGAGACAGGAGCTTATCCGCTTCGTCCATCACGAATGTAGTACACTCGTCCAGCTTCACTATCTCCTTCCTCGCAAGATCCGCTATCCGACCAGGGGTGCCAACGATGATATGAACGGTCTCCTCCAATCGGAGAATATCATCTTTGAGACCAGTGCCGCCAGTAGTGACCATGACATTGATACCAAGGTGCTGCCCAAGGGTCTTGCAGACTTGCGACGTTTGTAAGGCCAGCTCCCTCGTGGGAACGAGAATCAGAGCCTGCGTCTTTTGAGTCTTCGGCTCGATCCTCTCAAGTGTAGGTATGATGAATGCAGCGGTCTTGCCAGTACCATTCTTCGCTCGTGCGAGTACATCTCGCCCGGTCAAAGCCACTGGGATTGTTTCCTCTTGTATGGGTGAAGGCTTTTCGAAACCAGCCGCATGAATGCCCTTCAATAAGTCTCGCTTGAGAACGAAGTCTTCGAATTCGAGGCCTTTAGTGGCCGTTACATCCTAGTTTGTGATTTAGCTTTCGTGCTGTCAAGAAAGCATGCTGGCATGCACCTCAGTCTGTGGTCGCGTATCTTTCGTCCGGGCTTTCGATCTGTTTTTTGTATCTTGGCCTGAAGGACCATCACTAGGTTTCGGTGTTAGCCGATCATTGGGTTGGAATCGACGTGCAGCAACTCACTTCATTTTCATCTTGCTAGCTTGGTCCGCCAGGGCTGCCGCCATCTTGATCTGGGTCAGAGATCCGTGTACAACAGTGATATAGATTGTTCAATGGAAGAATTGACACCAGGCTTCTGGATGCAATACAGTTATATTTGGCAGGACGAAAGTACGTCGAGGAGGGCGGGAAATGTCGGCTTTGATCCGCGTTTTGTGCGTTGCCGGATGAGGGACGTACGGACGAGAAAGTCGAGAGTATTCGAAGCAGTCTTGGAACTCGTGAGGGTGGTTTCAGCACGGAAGACGAGGAGTTGGAGAGGCTGGCGTGTCTAGAATGCAGGTTGTGAGCACGAAGGAGGGAAAGTTAACCTCTCCCAGAAGCTGTCTGCGTTGAGGTGGTCAGAGATGTGGATGAATGCCGTCAAATAATGGACGGGGTCAGTTTTGGACGTTCAGGACTTGTCGCAGCGGGATGTCGTGGGAGGAATGCCTTGAGAGTGTTATGTTTGTACTCAATTACTCCAGAGCTTTGTGCTCGTTTCTCAAGCGCTTGGCATAAAACGGCCTCGATCCCTTTTCAGGCTAGTGGAGGTCTAGCGCCAAACAAGGATGTCAACTCTCAACTAGAAATCTACCTTGTACATTATAAGTATTCCAAGGCTTCTTCTACTCTCTGCGCGATCACGATTCCATACTGTTCAGTCACCAAGAAGACAATAATGTTCGAGTGCAAGAAAGTCTCCACGATGTACCCTTTGAATTGACTGGCACTTGGCAACATTCTAATTGCAATCTCGTGTATTTTGTTCCAAGACATATCTCTGAACACTGTGACGCGTTGCAAGAGTGCAAGACGTGAAGAGCTTAAGGTGAATCCAATGCAATTTGTTGGAGACGTCTGGAAGTGAGAAGGTGTTGCTAGCTTAGTTCTCGAGGACCTGACGTTAGAGTGCAAAGCAAACGGAAGAGAAGTGTCCTGCATCAACACAATAAGAAACTTTAGCATTTATATGGATGTTCTTGTTGTTTTAACTAGGAAATGGCAACACCCCAACGCTGCAGTCTTCTACAAAGATGGCATGTGATACAATACCTCATGTTCTCCACAAGACATCTAATACTAGGGGTAACATGACAGCAGAAGGGCCAACGCCTATCAACTTCTTCGTACATACTTGACAGCGCTATTCTCGTCGTACCAGGTACAGCCTTTAGAATCCCTCCTCGCTCAACTCAACTGTCAAGCCTTTCTGAGCATACCTTCTGCTTATTACCAGCAGGTCGCTCACCAACTCGGGGGGACCGCAGGAAAAGACAGCCCGTTTGGCGGGGCTATGGAGCTGTGTGATGGCTCTGAAAATTGCATCCCAATTAGGCTGACCGAATACGGTGGGCGATCGCAAACCAGCAAAAATGTCCTTCGCCGCATGCGGAGCCTTGTGTGCAGCATCAGTGGCACCATTGGACTTGTAGCTGTTCGTGAAGTACTGTCGTCTGTCAGCCTCTTGCCTTCTGTGATCACTAAATGTGGCCTACGGGGTGGACCTCAATGCTGCTATCCATGTCCTGAGCCTCGATGGCCATAATCAGGGCTTTGAACCATTCGAAGCCGGTCAAATCGTCACACAGCCAGAAAAAGTAAACCTTGCGGAGCGCAGTCCTTTGGTAAGCCAAGTTTTGACGGTACCAGATGCTCTTCAAGAGGGAAGCCAAGGCCCTACGTAGAGGTCGAAGTTAGCACTTCCTGGTTAGGGTATACGCTGAAGCCATCAGCCTTGGTCGGGGAGCAGATACAGGATTGATAGAAGGCATCCTCCTCAGTATGGAGTCGTGGAACAAATGTGGTAAGTAAAATTGAATGTAAAAGAAGGAAATTTTGGCTCCAGGACCAGAACCATTCCGAACAGATAACTTGGGTGCCTTACGTAACATTGTGCCCTACTCCCACCAGAATCCCGACTTCCTTGTCGAAAAGGCCGTCGAAATTGTGTCCAAAGGGTCCGTCAATTGATACAGGAGGGAGAAGGCTCCGAACGCTGGGATCTACGTCGAGCTTCACAGCTTTCTCATCAATGCCAACCACCAAGGAAGTCTCTGCCGAACTACCATCTTTTGGGTATTCGAAACTGCATCCGACTGAGGTAGCCAGGGATCTTGTGAATTGGTCAGAGCAATGGATGTGGACGGCCAGATAGTCTTCCTCAGGAGCGCTGGTGAGGACAAAGGCGCGCCATTGCCACACAGAAATCTCTGGACAGCAAAGATAGATATGCTAATCCATGCCTTAGCACTAGAAGTTTTAGAATGATGGAAGCGTACCTGTCCAGTCTTGACTGTCGTCTGCCTCTTCTTGATCTGTACCTCAACTACACTGCTGGGATGTTGGACGACTTTTGATATATGCGTCTTGTGTCTCCCACGTACTTCTCGAAGAGCTTTCTCTACCAAGTAGAACATTCCTCCAATCAGCCAGTATTGCCAAAAGGTAGCGGTGCGAGTCCAGGTCATCGGTTTACCCGCTCTAGTCGTAGAGAATGCGCCATGAATTGACCAAAAGACGAAGAAAAGGATAAACAGATGATGAGTGGACCAGAATCGTTGCCATTTCAAGACTCGAATCCGCTCAGTGGAGGTGGCAGCCACTATCATCAGCGAGAAGAGCATGATGTGTCCCGACCAGCCAGATCCAGTAGTCAAACAGGTAAGGAAGAAGCCCTTGGGGCCCTGATCATTCTTTGATGCCAGCTGGATAAAGTTGATCCAGTGGGCGATTGCATGCACCCAGGTGAAAAAGACCATAGACCATGCCACGAGCTTGTGGTAGGACACCTGTATGGAGTTGCGTGTTCAGTATGGTCACACATGGGAGGTTAGATTGAGGTTTGGAGCAGCACACAGAGAGAAACTACTTCCGAGAAACGGCTTGCTGCCCGAGGATCTGTACCAAATGATATGTGAATGCTCGAAAAGACATACCGCCTGATTATTTCGCAAAAAAATGCGGAGAGGTGTCCCTTCCAGTGACGATATCAGTGTGCGACATACAGGCAAGAGAATAGCGGCTACGTCGAAGTGGAGCACAAGGTTCGAAGCATCTGCAACCATCAGGGCAACACTTGTCGTTTTGAGCGGCTTGAATCCGTTGATATCATTGGCGTAGTGCATCAACCCCAGGAGGAAGATCAAGGCGTGTATGAAGATTGATAAGGTGACGAGAGCATACCGAGAGCCTGCGATGAGTATGAAGCGGTACAGTTTCTCTTTCCAGCTGAAGTCCTCTGATTGTTCGGCACACTTCTCACTCGACATGAGCATCTTTGTCAATGGTGAATCGGTAAACATCTCAGAGTGGGCAGACTCCAGGGCTGTAACTGTCGTCGCCATCTTGGAAAGTCGTGAGTCAGTGCGACTGGCGTCTGGAGTAGAGAGCAGCGGGCTGGCAATGGCTCCAGATGTGATTAGTATCTAGCCAATGCTGACTGCGGAAATGTGGTAATATTGAGGCAGTGACTGTTTGCAGAGGAATTGTTGTGGGTGTTGAAATCAAGGAAATAAGAACGAGCTCAGCAGAAACGCGGAACAGCGGGTGGCTCATTCAAGTCTCTACCTTGGAGAGCCCGTCGAAATCCAAATAGTTGGAAGGCGCGAGTCCTTGTCTAGACGTGGCACTAGCCTGAAATACATGTCAACAGTTGAATTTGATATGAAAGACGGTTCTTGAATCTACGGATCATTTTCCGAGGTTGGTTAAAATTCAAGGGTGACATAATCATGCAACACCAAGTATTGCTACCTTAGATACACGCCTAACGCTTGACCACGTATCATGAATCTGAATGCACCTATCCCCCAAACCCCGAGATTCGATCCGTTCTGCCAGCTATTGTTAAACTCATGGACCAGTGAAAATTAGGAGACCTCATTGAATGGTGGTTGTGTTTGCTGATGTATGCTTTCAAGAGAATGCCACTGGGGTTTTGGATACACGGCATGAGAAAGTGTCTTCCCCATGCGACATCCCGCCAGACACCCTCGGCCTTATCATTTCCACTTCTAGATAGCGTACTTCCTAGTCCACTCTCTCGCGGTAGATTCGTACCTCGAACGGTCGGTCTTGTAAACGTGTGCGATCTCTGGCACCAAAGGATCGTCGGGGTTAGGATCTGTGAGCATAGAACAGATGGAGAGAAGCACTGTATGCTTCACATCAGCGATCACTCCAATTCCAACGTTGTAGTTCTTGTATGAAAAGCAGTATGTATTTCTATACCTTTCGAGATGGTCAACGCGGGGCTCCACTGGTCACGGAGGATGTCCAAGCATATGCTACCGTTGGAGTTGATGTTTGGGTGATAGATGCGGGTAGTGAAGTTAACCTTCGGCGGCTTGAAAGGGTAGTCCGTAGGAAAATGTATTGCCAGGAAGAAAACACCGCCTGAGTATGGGCTGTCGCCCTGAAACTGTGTGTCAGTTCACATCCAACCCCACCATGATGACCGATCAAAGACAGGATTATTTTAAGGCGACAGTGATGAGGCTCAACATACAGGTCCCATGATAGTGGCTTGCCAGTGGAACTAAAAGGTTGACTGGAGTTAGCTAATGACTTTTCAGAGTTGTGCAACACGGAAGCAGGTGTAGCAGGTAAGCACCAGTAACCAGTCCGGACATGCTGTGGGAACGACTTACCAGGTCATCGCCAATAGGTCCTGCTGAGCATGAAGAGGGAGGATCACTGCAAGCCTCCGGTTAGCCATCGCGGTCACGCACATCGCTGGCTTCATATGGAGCCCGAGTCCGTTGCTCGAGGTTTGAACGTACCGGCCTAGATCCGTCAGTTCCTTGTTGATACGCTTGAGAGCCATGGTCTTTGTTGTATGTGTGGGATGGATTTGCTCTTCTGGAATGTGGTTTGTAGGAGAGTTGTGATTGTAGAGTGAGAGTTGTAAGATCTCGTGGTTACAACTTGTAGCCGTGGCCCGTAGAATAAGGCGAAGGCTTTTCCGGCGTGGGGCTTAGCGCCTAATCTGGGTCCGGCGGCAGTGGCGGGAATGTGACGCTGAGGCAGATGCCAAGACAGTCATTCGGGTGACAAAATAAACTTGTAGGGAGGACCGCTTTGGCGGGAGGATACCACTAAAATGTCAACTTCTTTCGCCACTTATCGCGGATATTACCTCGTAGTAGGCTTTAGACTGGTATACTATACTCGTAAATTAACAGCGACGGCGGTTTATAAGCATAGCGTAGAGAGATTTCAAGAAACCTTGGGTGGTATCCTCCAGCTAAGGCGGTCCTCCGTACAAGTTTATTTTGTCACCTGCCAAGACAATTAAGTGCAATTTATCACTGCATAAAAGCTACTTTATTATGCGTTGGCCGTGAGGTGGAAGTGTTTGATACCTAGGCTTATCGAGGTGCCAATAAGTAATTGCCACATTGAGAGAAGGCACGAGTGGTGACTCGTTGATGACCAAGAACCGAAGTTGACTTACAAGAACGTCTCAGAAGTCACGATGGAAAAAAGGTCATGGACGGAAAGAGAACTCTACACGGCTTTGCTATTCAAGGTCTGTCTACAGCCTACCTCCTTTACATGAAGGACGACGGTAAAGATCCGGCAGCGGCCAAAGTCGAGGCTTTCTTTCCCTGGAAGGACTTAAAGTCCCGGATCTTTGAATGAGATTACCGAGGAGCACGGCGATTAGTCAATATGGCGCAGGAGAAAGTCGTCTCTGCTAGTCCTGAGGTTTCACATGCATCATTATACTTGGGCGTGAGACACGATCCGGCATTTCTTTGCCGAACATATCTTGACTATCATCGAGATGCTTCACACTCAACATGAGCACCATGAGTTCTTGTTGCAATACCATCTTCAACAACTAGGTGTTATGAGACAGACTTTGGAAACCAGACTTGTACTGACTGCCACTGAACCCCTCGCGACATGCCTTGTTGATAGGCGATGCCGACTTCACGGTCTTTCTATGGTGGTATCGCTCTGCTCCTCGCTTTGACGCCACATCGATCCTATTGTTAGATATGATAGAGGCGGTCGTGTTTAGTTCTGACTTTCATTATGCCTTTTGACAATTCTTATCCTGACTCGCTTTTGCTTGTTTCCCGGGTCGTTCAGTCAAGTATTTGTGTATGTCGTATTTACATGATAATTCACCTGATACTCTTCCGGCCGCTGCCAACCACTTTTCCATGCGGCTTACAAAAATATGTTATTCCCTCCACTTGCCTAGTAAGCTAGGTTTTCGATCCAATTGTTTGCCCATTGTGACCTCATTGTAAGCCACAAGGCACTATCTGGTGGTGACTCCTTCAAGGCTTGCTTTGACTTACGGTCCGAGCTCACGCCTTGAATGGGAAGTACTAACGCAACGGCTATTCAGTGGCTTCTCACCGCTCTCCACTTCCTCTTCTAGATCTATCTCGCTATCACCATCAGCACCGCTGTACTTCAATCGTACCTACACTTTACGCGCAGTAAGCCACAACTTCTGCTTAATTGTCTCCCATCCTAATATCCCTCACCCTGGCGATTTGCGTATACATGTGCTTGGCAAAGTCCCAGATCTTGGCCCAACGCACAGTAGGATATTCCAAGAACAAAAGCGGTGGAGTATGACACTATCGAAGGCGGACTTCACTGGACAAAGGAAGTCACAAATTTGAAGACTATCATTCCTTGTTCTAGTCAACGAACTTGGCGCTGACATGCACACGTACTAGCCTCAGTCCTCATATCTCTTTCGCCTAGCCTCTGCTCGTACCTTGCTATGGGGCCTAATCATAGTTGAAATAAAGCATTGATTACGGAAGCCCCCCCTCTGGAAATCTTGAGGCAAGATGGCACAGGCATCCCCTATTGATACCTACCTCAAAGTTCGTTCCCTTACTTCGCAAACAAACGCTGACCCCAGATAATCATGAAGTGCTTGACGCTTCAGTCCATAAGTCTGGCATGAATCTTTCCTATCTTCCCAATAATGCTCAGTAGCACTGTCGCTACGATGACAGCAGGACTTCCACCTTCCCACAATGGGACCTTGATTATTGTTGCAGGGACCATCTTTGGAGGTCTCGGAAGTCCTGTGGCTATCCTGATGTACGGCAGTTATACAGGTCGACTAATGTCAAGCGGGCTGTCAGAAGGTAATACTAGGCCTGATCCGTAATGTATTACACTCGACTCTTCCTCTAAGCAGACATTCTCTCAAGTCTTGAAATACCTCTCGGGGCCTTTCACTCCTTAGATTCGTCTTAAAATGTAACTTTTCTCCCCCAATTAAATTGAACGATGACTTTCAAATTATACAGGTATATTTATCTCGGTGGGGACCACCTGCCTTCACGAAATTAGCCTTCATAAGGATTGCCCATGCTGCGGGCCAATTCTTTCCGCATACTGGTTAGCACCTTGAAAATCAGAGCAGTACACAAGAAACAGATCCTTTGGCCTTGGAAAGACGACGACTACAACGCCTGATAGCACTGGTAAGGCTAACATACTTTGGTATATACATTCAGTTGCACTCTACCTCGGCTCATGATCATACGAAGGCTTGCAAACCCGTAATTGCTCTGCCCAAGATTAAAGAATGGATGTCAGATTGGCCCTCTGTGGCAGGTTAGCAAGGTTTTATAGTTGGGAAGTTGCAAAGTACATACCATAAGTCTGGGTCACAAACAGGTTCGAGACGTGTCTACCAATATGGTATTCGTCACTAACAGCATTTCCACCGAATACTTCTTGTAATCTGGTGTGGTATCAGCAGGATTAGATAATTGCAACTGCCCTTTGCCCTACTCACGTTCGAGCATTGATCAAGGCACGATCGCAATTCTGTCTTTTAATCATTGAGACCATCTCCGGAGCCATCTTGCCCTCATCTTTCAGACGGCCAACCTGAGTTGCAGCCAGTATACCGTATGCAGCATCGGTGACGGCATCCGACAGCTTCTTCTGGACCAGCTGATATTTCGCAATGGGATTGTTCTTGAACTGGCGACGCTCCAACGAATATTCTCTCGCTCGTGATATACAGTCTTCTAAAGCACCCATTACTCCCCAAGCAATCCCATATCTGGCGGAGTTGAGACAGCTGAAGGGTCCCTTGAGACCTTGAACGTCAGGGAACATGTTCGCTTCAGGGACTGGGCATTCGTCTAATTGAATCATTCCGGTAACCGAAGCTCGGAGACCATTCTTATTTTTTAGAGGTGGTGTTTCTAGTGTACCAGGTGGACATTGATCACGGTCTATCAGGAAGCCTCTTATCTTTCCAGTGCTCTGCAATTTGGCCCACACAAGCATGACCTCAGCTATTGGTGAATTGGTGATCCATGTCTTCGCTCCAGACAATGACAGATATCCTTTCTTTGACGGATGTGGCTTGGCAGTTGTCTCCATCGACCCGGGATCCGAGCCATGATTTGGCTCGGTCAGACCAAAACATCCGAGGACCTTTCCCTTTGCCATTGCTGGTAAATACTTGTCCTTGTGTTCTTTTGTTCCAAATTCATCTATTCCACCCATCACCAGCGAGCTCTGCACTGACATTCCTGATCGGTATCCAGAATCTACTCTTTCGACTTCTCGTGTGATGAGACCAGAGGCAACGCTGCTGACGCCCGCACAGTCGTAGCCCTTGATAGTAGCCCCGAGCAGTCCCAGCTCGCCCATCTCCTCAAGAATCTTGCGGTCATAGTGCTCGTTCCGGTATGCATCTCCAATTGATTAGGTTAGTAGATATACGCCTGTAGGCCTAGCGATTCCATACCAAGCACCCTAGGTAGCATCCGTTCTTGACAATAAGAGTTTGCCGTTTCTTGAATAGCCACCTCCTCCTCTGTGAACAGTGAAGCGGAATCCAGAGGATCTTCCCAATTGAGTGCTACTGGTGCATGTGCAAATCGTTTGGTAATGACTGGTGTTCTGGCAGCATTTCCCAATTGCCTACGTACAGAGTTTCTAATCATTACGAAATCAACGGCAGGCAAAACCCAAAGAGAAGCGACATCGAGACAAAGTAGACATCAGATATATAAAGAGTTGGAAGACTAAGTACTTTACTCCACACTTTGGTCGCTGCCGAGGAGGCCGAGGCATGAGGTCACAGGGATGCTTGCAGGGGTCTGGTCAATCGATGCCAATCGTCGACAACGGCGATTTGCTTTGCAGATAGCTCGTTCTTAGTAGAGACAATTTTACACACGCGGTGTTTCTGGTGAACGTTGATCTTTTGTAAAGCGTTTGTGGTCAAGCTCAGGCATGATCGCGCCTTCATCACCACGGGTTGCCTTGACGCGCCGTTAATTGATTTTCAACTCCCTCACTTCCAGCTCGAACCCTATCATCCGGCACCCGCATACCTTATCCATAGAACTCGATCATGGGTATCAAACGTAAGTCGTTAATTTTGGGTTGGTTTGCTTGACATTGGCTCACTAATGCGCTGCAGAGCTTGCCTCGATCGTAAAAGATCATGCCCCAGATGCCATCAAAGCCGGCGAGATCAAGAACCATTTCGGAAGGAAAGTTGCCATTGTGAGTTCTAGCCAGTCTTTCGTACGAAACCACTGCTAACAATTCGACAGGATGCGTCAGTCCATTGCCTCACTCGTGCGAAAGGCTGCGAGCTGACTTCAGGAATCCAGCTCCATGAGCATTTACAGCTTTCTCATCGCCGTACGTTCCGAAGGTCAGCAACTCATGAACGAAAGCGGCGAAACAACATCACATTTAATGGGCATGTTCTATCGCACGCTACGTATTGTCGATAACGGCATAAAGCCGCTCTACGTCTTCGATGGTGCGCCACCAAAGCTGAAATCCGGCGAATTGGCAAAGAGATTTGCACGGAAGACAGAAGCCACAGAAGCCGCTGAAGAAGCAAAGGAGACAGGCACAGCAGAAGACGTCGAGAAATTCTCTCGGCGGACGGTCAGAGTTACTCGCGAGCATAACGACGACTGCAAGAAACTCTTGACACTGATGGGCGTACCCTACATCGTTGCACCAACAGAAGCAGAAGCGCAATGTGCTGTCCTAGCAAGAGCAGGGAAAGTTTACGCTGCCGCTTCTGAAGACATGGATACGCTTTGTTTCGACTCTCCCATCCTTCTGCGGCATCTGACCTTCAGCGAACAGCGCAAAGAACCCATCCTGGAGATCCACCTGGACCGTGTCCTCGCTGGATTGGCCATGGACCGTACACAATTCATCGATCTTTGCATCCTCCTAGGCTGTGATTACGTCGATCCTATACCCAAAGTTGGGCCTTCGACCGCACTGGAGCTTATCCGCAAGCACGGTACTCTCGAGAAGGTAGTCGAGTTCATCAAGAACGATCCCAAGAAGAAGTATACCTTACCCGAGGATTGGCCATACCAAGAAGCCAGAGAACTGTTCTTCAACCCGGACGTGCGCCCTGCCGACCACCCTGATTGCGATTTCAAGTGGAATGGCCCCGACGTGGAGGGGCTCGTGAAATTCCTAGTCACAGAAAAAGGTTTCAGCGAAGACCGAGTGCGAAATGCTGCGCAGAAATTGACGAAGAATCTGAAGACGGCGCAGCAGGCGCGACTGGAGGGATTCTTCAAGCCGGTGCAGAAGTCCGAGGAGGAGGTAGCGAGCCGGAAGCGAAAGAACGAAGAGAAAGTGCAGGCGAACAAGAAGGCGAGGAAGGACGAGCAGAAGACCAAGAAGGAGGACAAAAAGAAGCCGAGGGGCACGGCTTAGCTTCAGTGTGAAAACCAGCTAACTGCGGAGCATGCATCAGGAAGGAAGCAAGGCGTTACAGCGGTGTTTGGAAGGAGACTGGTTGTACTTCGTATGACTGGTATGGATGTAGCATAGACAGAAAGGGTGACGATTTTATGGCTTTCAGTTGCTTGCCTAGCTATCTCGACAGATAGCAAACATTCCGTCGTTAACATCTTCCGACCCAAGATATCCGATCTGTCCTGTTGTGGGAAGATGCAGACGTGCTCTTATACCAATTAGACATCCACTGAGGGTCGCTGTCCGCAAAGAGAATTCGTTCCCTATTATCTACAACATGCTATCCACGACTAACACACGACTGATTCCTCAGAGTTTCCAGGAATCATGAGTGTGACCTACAATCTTCTATTGGCAATCTTCGGCGTACGCCCAACACGTAGCCCGAGAGCATTACACTAAGAAACTGGCCTCACGAAGTAAAAGACCAGGGCGAAGCATGACAAACGAGTACAAGGAGATCACGACGAACACAGATTTGATTTTGGAACAGTTTCATAAGGATATAAGTACAGCATTCATCAGCCCCCTCGATACAAGAACGCCGAGCAAACATCGACATCCAAAGACCCCCCTCTTTTGGACGTCAAGATTATCAAATCCAATCGCACGCAACATCATCTAGCAAAACCAGACGGAAAGGTGTGATCGAGATTGCGAACTCCGTGCACATCCAATTCCTCCCCCCCGTTCGTGATAGACCCTATGGTAAACAAAGACATGAACAATGGACCGTCTCAAGCATCGGCGGCGGCAGCGTCTGCTTTCTTGGGCGTGGCCTTCTTGGCCGATGCGGCCTTCTTCGGTGCAGCCTTCTTGGGTGTCTTCTTGGCCGAGGGTTTGGCGGGCTCTGTTTTGTTTTTGGTGACGCGTCCGGACTTTGTTTTGCCTAGGACTTTCTTTTCGTCTACGACTGCGGGAGCCTGTTGGAGCATAGTCAGCAAGGGTTGGCATGGAATCAATGGAGATTGCCATCGACGTACAGCGGTGGGCGTCTTCTTGGCACGCTTGGTGCTGGTGTTGGCCTTGGGCTTCGCGGCAGCTTTGGTCTTGGTGGCAGCGGTTTTCTTGGGCGCTGCCTTGGTCTTGGTGGCTGTCTTTTTGGGCGCTGCCGCCTTCTTTGGTGCGGCGGTCTTGGCCTTGGTCGCGGTCTTCTGCTTGCGCACAAATTAATTTGCTGTCAACGAGGTGGACCACGGACCACGTACCTTGGCAGCGGCTGGCTTCTTCACTATAGGCTTCTCGGGTTTCGGTGCGGCGACTGGTGTCTTTTTGTTGAGTTTGACTGTACCAGAGGGGCCTGAAAGTATGTCAGCCGTATGATCTCTTGCGTATGATCAAGGCAAAAGGGCTGGATGAGACGACGCGAAGGCGACGTAGTTCAGAAGATTCTGGTCACGACGACGCGACAAGAATCCCAGACAGCAAGATAGCGAAGCATCAAAGTAGAGTGTTGTGGTAGATAGACTACACATATGGCCACGTACCCTTTGGGAGTGCAAATTCTTCTTTGTCCGCACCTGCCTTGACAGCACGATTGAACTGGCCATCGAAGGTGGCGCCCGGCGTGACGTTCTTGTTGTTTGCGAGAATATACTTCTTAAGTGCAGAACGACTGTTGAGACGGTGTCAGTGAAAGCTCCATTGGAACACGCGCCCGGGAAAGGTAAACATAGCGCTGTTTCCTCAAAGATCAATTCAAATGATGCTTACCTGCTACCATTGCGCTCCTTGAGCTGCATGTGAAGATCACGCGTCAGCTTCCGTAATTCTTAAATCAATGGTTGTTCTGTTGTTGTGGAAAATTCTTGCGGTCGCGTGGACCCGGTATCCATCGAGCAACAACTTCAAATGCGCACGGTGGGATAGACTCACAGCCATGATAGCTTCTTTGATCATGTCCTGGAAATAGCGTCAGCAGATGTATGCGACCAACTCCCAACAGCGACCGAAGTCATGCGACAGAGTGGTGAGTTGTGCGAAAAGCGAACTTACTCTGTATGATGCGTGTGCGGGGGCCGACGACGAGGCCTTTGCCTTTGGCGCAGCAGCGGTTGCTTTCTTGGGAGGCATTTTATATGATTGGTACGTGATGATAGTGGAGTTGATGAGCTTTCGAACGAGCTACTCAAAGTCGAAATCGGATGTGGTTGTTGATGGTTGAAATCCTAAGGCGCAAAGTCGTTCGAGTCCTTTTGGAAGAGCTGGGCGGAGGTGGGGTTCTTATATCAACAACCAAATCACGCGCTAAAAGTTAGCGGCTATCGAATCAACAATGAATGATTCTCTTTCAGTTTCCTCCTCTTCTACGTTCTCCCAACTCTCCCCATGGCTTCTATTTCTGCAGTGGACAATGGTTCTTTGAATGCGTCATCTCGATAGAATTGAGTACCTACTTCGAGGCTTATTGCTGTTGAATCGTCGTAAGCATTGCAGGATGGAAATAACAGGCCAATGAGGTGCATGAATCTTTTGAGCAGACTTCTAAAATCGAGGGATTTTTGCTTCAACTCCAATTGTACCTCAAGTTTTTCGCACTTTCTCGAGCCTGCACATAAGAGCCGTATGGATCCGTGCAGATGCAAATCAGGCGAGGGAGATGCTGGGAAAATTGTGATGGTGTCCGCTTGGCAACTATGATAAAAGCTGGCCATCTTCTTTGGCTGCGCAATTACCCCGAGTCAGAAGAAGTGTTCCAGCCCTGCTCTTCACTTTCTCCATGATTCTCTCTTTACGCCAAAAAAAAGTTAACTCTTTACTCGCAATATCCAGAATTGAGTTCCTCGACAGATCGAGGTCACCAGTAAATCCAGATGTGGGTTAGTGGAGGTTTCGAGTGCCGTCCTCGAATTCTCGATTTGTACCTCGAACCTCCAGCATTCACGATGTTTATTCTCTGCAGAATGACTGCGCTAGAATTCACGCTCTGGCCGCCAAATCCTGCTCTCACCGAGAAGTAACCAGGGTCTTATTCTGTAATCGGCTCATCGAGTGGAATGGGCCGAGATATTGCCCATATTCTCAACCATCACAATGCGAAAGTCTGGGTATCAAGCAATCGTTGGGAGTCAATTTCCTCCATTTCGAGTGGAATATTGAATCGTAAGACCCGTTTTTGCGGGAGCATATCTCGGCACTATGCAAATTTCCAAGTTGTTGCTTTACGCAGCTATTGCTGTCAAATCCGAAACTACTGACCTCGAAATCATACAGGCAGCTCGCTCGATAGGAAAGCTTCCAACGCGATCTCAGGTATAAAGGCTCGTGCGCCCAGCTCCGAGGGCTCGCTCATTCTCCTTCATCTCAGTCTCGATGATTTCAGGATCACCAAGAGTTCAGCTGAGACATTTTACGAGACAATGACCGCCTGGACGTCCTCTGGAACAATGCTGGGGTAATGATTCCTGGTTCCGCCCCAGGGCACCACAACCAAACAGGGCTATGAGATGCAATTAGGCACCAACAACGTCGCACCTTTTCTCCTCACGAAGCTATTGCACCCCATCCTAACCAGGACTGCGGGGCCCATATTTGCAGATTAGTGTGCGTTTGGTCTAGGTATCCTCAAGTGGCGCAGAATGTTTGTCAACCAAAGGAGGCGTTCCGCTTGATGATGTGGAGTATCACGAAGATAAGAGTGCCTCATTCAAATACGGCGCTAGCAAGATAGGTAATATCTTTCACGCTGGTAAATTGGCCAAACGGGCTTAGGGAGAAGGTGTCATCAGTGTCGTATGACTCAGTCACTCTATGCTCAAGTCAAGAGCCCTGCATAGATTGCTGATCATCATTATAGAGTGCGCATCCTGGTGGTTTGAAAACCGACCTAGAGCACCATGTGCCGGCATGGCAGAAGGTGCCCCTTGCGAGTTACTTTAATAAATCCCCCTCCATTGGAGCCTTGCTGATCCATGTGTAAGGCACCCATCTTATATGAGCCAATCATGGGTGCTTATACTGAGCGAATTGCTAGGCTCTCTCCTGAGGTCACGAAATCACACAACGGCGAATACACCAAAGCCCTCCCTGGTCATTCTCCGTCTCGGTCTCGATCATGGATAAATTCTATCAGTTTTAAGTAGATATAAAAAGTCATTCCTTTGGGCCGCTTGTATCACCCTCTTCCAAAGGTTTGCTGCTCCCACAGAAGACCAGGGCTGGAGGAGAGGCACGTCCACGGTGAGAAGATTTGGAATTGGAGCGAGGGGTAGGTCAAGTCATATCTGTAGGTTCCCACAGAATAGGTCCGAGCTTCCTGTCTGTCATTTTGTACGCTCTCAGACGTTTGCGTTATCTACACTGGCGGCGTTCCTCTCGCATTCAACTGAGGGATGTCGTGTTTCGGGAAACTTCTACCACTGTCGCCTGGTTAACGTGGGAAACATTACATCTGAGGTTTGTACCAGAATCCTACTGCGAGATTCGTTACCTCTATGCGAATTTATAATCCGTAGCAATACCGCGTCGTTCCAGAGTACTGGGAGCTTGATAGTATCTTGCACCTACCTGGCCAATCTTCGTTGTTGAGTCAAAGTTTGTTCAACGTTAGAAATTCTTTAGGAATATTGGCCACGTATGAATGCCCAACAGACTCGTCAAAATGGATATTGCTACCAATGACCGCTTTGAAATTCCAACCATAGTCTGACTAACGGTCCGGCATGTGTCTCCACCGCTTGACGCCGACCTCAGCTCATGTAGAAGGCCTTGTCGAAGAGATCGGTGGTCCAAGCAAGATTAGGAATTTGGGGGGTTATGCACCCGATGGGGTGATAGTATATTAGATATCTGAAGGCTGGCCCCGTTGGAATTTGATAATCATAAGTCCTGATAATTAAAAGTTAAGTAGTTGTTGAATATCCTTGCACACTCGACATGCTTTCACCCTGTGTCTCTCCCCCCCAAGAGGCCTGCCTTATCCTTTTCGTTCTTGTTATAATCATATCAGATGCAGAATCCGGGCGCTGGATTGAGCCAGCAGGCTTAAGACAACAGGGCATTCTGTTTGAGAGCTGCGATTTGGCTATGCGTATATTTGGAGGGCACAGGTTCCACAGGTGATCCTCTTCAATTCCGACTCCAAGCCAAACTTAAGTCCACATGATAGCAAGACCTTGGTATGGATCTAGAAACAGCGCGGGAGTCAGCATCGTACGCAAGATGCATAGATATTATGGGTGAGATGTGAGCAGCCACATGAAGGAGGTAAATGATAAAGGCAGTACATACTTCAAAACACAATGTGGTCGTATGAGGAGGATATTCAATAGCCCCTGCTCCTATATGGCTAATTATCCTTCTTGCTTCCTTGAGGTTTACGTATAGCCCTTGAGCTTTTCGAGGCCTGATTGGATACTGCGGGGAGGCTCTTCCCCAAGCTTTCGACAAATAGCAAGAGCGGTACAAGGACAGCAACCAAGATGATTGCTATGACAGTCGGATTGGAAAATGTGGGGGAGGAGGTGATCTGGTCAAGCCATTGCCGGGCATACGATCTGGTTGACGCTATAGTATCCATGGTGCCTGGTTACGAATCCCTTCTTCCTCACTGACCGTGCAATTACTATGTGTATCTATCGGTGATGTTGCGAAGGACGACGAAGGGTAAAGCAAAGAGCGCATTCTTCCTCAACTTTGATTCTGCGACAGTGACCTAACCTCCGCGCCTCTGCCGTCCCACGTTAGTTGAAGCTCGAACAAGACAAGACGAGAGGTCGGCTCGTCGGCACTTTGGAGATCCCGTTCAATGCCAAGGCCATGGCCGCCCAGCCCGCCCTCCGCCGCCGAGATCCAGAAAACCGAAGATGAGACATGCGTACCATTGATGTCGTTGTCTCCACGCCATCTCTACTGCTCGTCTTCCCATCCAATTGCTTCAGCCACCGAATCACCCGTTCTCCGGTTCTTGGTCTTGGCGTACGCGCGGTGCACACTGACAAAACCACCCAGTAGTACTGATTCACCACACTCGTCACCCGATTCCTAATCACTTAACGGTTTGAGTTGGACAAACAAGAGGAAGAGGGGCTAAGATCCTTTCTCACATGAAGAATCCCTCAGCATAGCTGCCCCACCAGAATAATCCAGGAAAAGTTTGACAACTCACCAAGTTAGGATATTCGGGCATGCTTAGAGAAACCGGCTCTTCTGGTGCTCTGGGAACGCTATGCCATCCGTCTTGTCCAAATACATCAGTGAGCCTGTCATTCTAGCCTCCAGCGATGATTCACCCTACGACCCTCCCCATCGTGCATCCACCGAGAACTCAGTACATCCTATTGGAGACGTCAAGGGTTTGTTGGTGAATGGCAATTCTAGACATGGAATAAGGGAGCGCAAGTGTGTGGAAGGGGTGTTCCTTGGTGAATCTGATGGGATCAATTCGAGCCTGCAGTCACTACCAAACGGAAGAATAAGTGATAGTACGGATAGCCAGGACAAGACCCATTCCAGGAGTGAAAGCAAGACATCGATGATCAATGGCATTGGAGGTTTCGCGGGAGACGCAAAGCACAGCCATGAATCTGGTAATGCCTCTTCAAACCCCAGCGCTATGGGCGAAGCGTTTCCCCCAGCACAGGCGAAAGGAATGGATACTCAACATTTGAGACCGAAGTCGCCCGAGAGCGGTCAACTTGGAAACGGAAATCACAAAGGGCACAACAGGGCTCATTCATCTTCGGCTCCACAGAACTACAATCTACATCCGACATATCTCAACAACTTCGAAGCTTCACCATCTACTTCGCAAGCGGCCCTAGCGCCTCACGAGCCTTTCAACGCCCCCAGAAACAGATTCTCATCACCACCCGTACTTCCGAATACCAATCAAGGTGCTTCCTCATTGTCAAACACATCACTGCATCCTGGCGCACCTCGTCTACATCATCGTCATACGCTAGAAGTGCCTAGGCTTTCGACGAGCAGAACATCAAGGGACTATTCATATCCGGGAACAGCAAGCGAGGCTAGCGAGAGTGGTCGATTCTCCCCCACGCCTCGGACACCCAGAGCATCCAACACAATAGCACGAGCACCCACGAGATCGGTCCATTCCGACCTATATCTTGACGAGGTTCCTGCAGATAGCGACGTCGCAAAATGGACCGAGACCATGAGACAAAAACGGGCGAGTCGAAGGAGAAGAAAAGAAGAAGAGGACGATGAAAAGGTCATAATAGGCAACAAGGTGGATAAGGACCATGTCAACTGGGTGACCGCATATAACATGCTGACTGGCATACGGTTTACTGTCTCGAGAAATAACGCAAAGGTAGATCGAGAGCTTACAGACGCTGATTTCGACGCGAAAAACAAACTTCGCTTCGATATGTATGTATCCACGCAAATTAACGAGACCATTCTATTAACCGTCAGATAGCACTGGTAACGAATTGACTCCATCCGCCAAATACGACTTCAAATTCAAAGACTATGCGCCTTGGGTATTTCGTCACCTGAGAGCAAAATTCCAGCTCGATCCCGCGGACTACCTCATGTCTTTGACCAGCAAGTACATACTCTCGGAACTCGGCTCTCCGGGTAAAAGTGGCAGCTTCTTCTACTTTTCTCGGGACTACAAGTATATCATTAAGACCATTCACCATGCCGAACACAAACTCCTGAGGAAAGTATTGCGAGACTATTACGCCCACGTGGAACGATATCCTAACACGCTCATATCCCAATTTTACGGTCTTCACCGAGTGAAAGTCGCATATGGAAAGAAAATCCACTTTGTTGTGATGAACAATCTGTTTCCTCCACATCGAGACATTCACCAAACATTCGATCTGAAAGGGTCGACAATTGGGCGAGAGTTGAAGGAAGAGATTTTGGAGAAGAACCCGAGAGCTACCTTGAAAGACTTGAATTGGCTACGGAGAAATAATCATTTCGAATTTGGACCGAAGAAAAAGAGTCTCTTCATCGAGCAAATGAAGAGCGACGTTGCTCTTCTTCAGAAACTCAAGATTATGGATTACTCGATGCTAGTGGGTATACATGACTTGACCAAAGGCAATGAGGAAAAGCTTCGCGACAAGACGCTTCAAGTCTTTGAGCCCGGTGGTGATGGTAATGACCCTCAGATCAACATGCTTACTCGAACACCTTCAAAGCTTGAAAATGCAAGACAAGCAAGACAATTACGGCAAATTGTTAAGAAGGAGAAGCCAGTTCCAATGGATAAGAGCGCCAGCAAGATGCCAGAAGAAATGGAAGAGCAGAAGAACTCCGTCTTCTACCGCGACGATGGTGGTTTCAGAGCTACTCACGAGAACGAAGAACCTGGTGAAGAGATATACTATCTTGGCATAATCGATTGTCTTACTCACGTAAGTCTTACCAAGATACACCTGCTTAATTACACCGTTGACGAATTCTAGTATGGGTTCGTAAAACGCGTCGAAAACTTCTGGAAGGGCATGTCGAATGACAAATCCCAAATTTCCCCCATCCCACCTGAAGGTTATGGCGAGCGCTTTATCAAATTCATCAGTGCCAGCACAATGACCAAAGAAGAACAAGAGCGACAGATTGAAAGTGGTGAGCAGCTTGATGGGACTATCGGCACCACTCGGCAATTGAGCTTTCCTAATTCAAGGAAATCGAACGAGGCTAAGGTCGTCGACAAAGCGAAAAAACAAGCCCACAAAACCGAGATGGATGGTACTATTGAAGAACCTCAACGCGATAAGATGTTGAGCGCGGTACGCAGTCCGAGCGTCGAGCGAGCTGGTGGCATCACGGGCGCGACGTTGCCAGTGGTGGAAGAAGATGGGGAAGCGGCTAGCAGGGAGGACAGTGTCCAAGATGAGAAAGTTGGTGGCGTGCTTACGAATGGCATGACCCGCAGCCTTTACAACGAGGAGCGGCCGCCTCCGACCCCTGAGAAGGACAAACCGCCGCCTTCAAAAGAACAGCTACCGAGCAGCAAGCAGCTACCCTCTCTTCCCAATTTCAATCGGCTGAGCTTGGGCTTGCAGTCGAGCACTCCACCAGCGTTGGAACATTGATGCGGCATAACCGTGGTTTATTTCCTTATGTTAAAGATACCCATATATATGTCATGTAAAGCGTTGCATACGGCGTTTTCTTGAACCTTAGCGTGGAATTGGGTGCTAGGAATGAGGGCGACGTTTTTTTGAAGTAGATCTTAGAACGAGGTCGGTAGCATCGGGCGAGTGCACCTCCTGTATTCACTAGATCAAGAGGACGGAGCATGGATTATGAAGGGAGGGGCCTTTCGTCTGACATCTTTTCAGCCGTAGGAGTACGGGCCATAGTATTTTTGTACGAGCTCCCCCTCGTACATAGTGTATGCGCATCTCTGCGTCGAAAGAGCGGGTAAGAAAGAGCATGGTACCCTGCCGTACATCGATAGCCTAGCTTCGGGATTATGTAAGCTCTTATCCAAGTTTAGCATCGGCTTTCGGAGTTAGGCATCCACGCGTCTAGATTGTGGACGCGCCTCTGCCCAGCGACAGCAAACCTTTCAAGGCAACCATTTCATCCCCTTCATTCCGCTCTTCTTGCTCTTGACTTCTTTGATTCTATGCGTACAGCTATGGCTTTCGGGGTCTCAAACTCGTTCAAAAGGTATTTGCTGCTTTACTTGAATTCCTTCAACATGAAACGCTGAACCTTTGCCAAGAGGCACCGTGAAGACATACTCGAGACAGCGAGCGCGCGTCGACAGCTGCTATGATACCGAGAGGCCGCGCAAGCGAATACGGATGGGCGAGACTGGGGGCGTGATCGAAGAGACGTTTGGCGACTACCAGGAAGACGAGCAGATTCAAGACAGCGTCCCAGATGAAGCAGCTGTTCCTACCAAAGATTTGATCGCCCCTTCTTCAAAAGCAGTCACTGCTGTAGCTCCGAAATCTTCATCTATATCGGCGCCTTCAAGTCCACCAGCTCGCGGCCGAGCCCTATTTTCTTCTGACCCGCCGCGTGAAGACGAATCCGAGCTCTCCTCCGTACCTTCTTCTCCACCTCCTCTACCCTCCCCTTTGCCAGTAGCGCGAAAACCCGCGTTCTCCTTTCTCAAGCGCAAGCGTCCGATATTCGATGATGGATCCGCGAGCGAGCCGTTATCTGATATCACTGCCAATCCTCGCAAAGTTCCACGGCTGAGCAAGAAGGTGACACAGATGCAGATTGATCTTGGCGGCGAAGTGAGGAAGGCTTGTCGAATTTGTGGCATGGAATACATCCCATCGGTGAAAGAGGACTCGGCGCTACATAGGAAATTTTGCGCAATGGATGCTGGAGGCGTGAACATGGGGAAGGCATTTTTGAAAGATGACACCGTAAGAAGGTTACAATCTGAGAAGACGAAAAGGAGTGAGGATGAGATGGTGGTAACAGTCGACCGAAAAAGCTCTTTGGCGGCAAGAAATAAAACAAGAAAGGTGCTGGAGGTCGTTAATGCAGAGTTGTCCTCGGCGGATATCGAAGATGATCGGCTCTGGGGTGCACTCCATCCCACCGAGAAGCGGAAGGGCAACAGTGAAGAGACTGACAGAAGAGGCGACCGCTTCAAGGCGTTCCTGTACATGGTTGAAGATCGGTGCGTAGGATTTTGCCTGGCTGAAAAGATCAGCAATGCGTTTCAAGTGGTTTCCCCAGGTTCTGGAGTAGAGAGAAGGGTTATGACCGCAGCTGGGAGCTCATCTATTTCGACGTCGACCACAGCAGATGTTGCCTTGCTTGGCATCTCCCGGATATGGACGTCGAAATCACACCGAGGTCGAGGAGTGGCATTGGATCTGCTGGAATGTGGAAGAATGAATTTTTTCTATGGAGTCGGGGCGCCAAAGAATTTAGTGGCCTTCAGCCAGCCTACCGAAAGCGGAGGGCGTCTAGCGGAACGTTGGTTCGGGGCAATGTCAGGATGGCATGTGTATCGTGGAGATCAATAAGGCGTGCCAGTATTTGTATGGGACATTTGGATAGCTTATTCCGGCATCGCTTGGAGCCAATTTGGTATCGCCGTAGGGTCAAGCTGTTGTCTCGCTCGTATGGATCGAAGTAAAAAATACATTTCCTCCATATCCTTCGATAAGTGAGACTCCTCTTTGCCCTTTGTTGGCTCTTCCAGCAAGCACTCAAGATTCCGCGCTAGAGTGTAGTCAGGGTTTCCCCATACCCAAGGGTCTCGTCTCCTTCCGACATACATTGGGATGTACAGACACCGTGCTTTATTGACCTTGCGAGGAGTAATTAGCGCTTGCAACATGTAAGTCGCGAAAGAGATCTCCCGTTCTCTGGCCTGAAGACTAAGATGAAGCTCATCGATCCTTGGTGAATACTGTAGCAACCTTCCAATCTCATCGATGGGGTCCTTGGTTTGCTGTATGTACCTCATCCGCTCCCTCTCCTGGTCGTCAATGCATCCCGCCTGCTTTGAGCATTTCCGTATCCACCCATTGATTCCATTGAAAGCTGCGTACGACGATTTCTGCATGTACACATCCACACCCAGGAGGTCGTCGAAGGGCGGTAGACTGACATGGAATCTTCTGATGTCTTGAAAGTTCTGATGATGTCGCAGGACAGCGTATGGCACTTTAGGGTTTCTGGGGCTCGCCCAAGACTTCTTTTCCCACGAGAAAAGCATGAAAGACTCGGGATCTGCTCGGCTTTCGTTCATGGGCAGTCGCGGTGTGCGCGGATGCCTTACATAAATCGCAAAGGTGTTTTCACGATAGAGGATCTCGGTGGCCTCACGATGAGTTTGGCGATTGACGAATATGATACTTGTACATTTACCGGGGTGCCATTTCACCGGACAGTCGCTTTTTTCGAGTTCAATAAGATACTCAGAATATGGGAGGACCAGCTTATAAATTTGGAGACGAATTTCGGTTGCCAATTGTAAGAAGGGAAATACTTCCGAAGTCATGACGGATCAATTTGAGACCAATTGATCATGTGATGTGTGCAAATTCTTGTATTGTCACGGTGTGTACGTCTGTTGATGAGGAGTAGATTCAAATATAAGGTGGATGGGGTAGTAGTGGGGGTGTCGGGGAAATGTCAGTCTAAAGTAAAGTCCGCGAAGCAGACTCAGGATTTAAACCTTAAATTGGCTCACCGTAAGCTCAAAGGCTCCCTATCAAGACTTCCAAGCCATCATGCATTCGACTGACACGCGGCTTTGCTGAGACAGGCTGCCCTCATGACGACCACTCTCTTGAAGAATCGTCATGTCTGGCACCAACCCTTTCCGCCGTAAGGGTCCTATTGAACAGAACATAGCTAATGCTGCAACAATCCACAATGGGAAATCGGAACCTTGGATACCACCTATAGATACTGGTCAGTGGCATCTATATGGACTGAGCTGGCGGCCGAGGATGACAACGTTAACGATCTGTCTTAGATGTCTCACGTCCCCACAGGACCAAGACTGCCAAAACTGTTCGGATCATATCTCCCCACTCCGCTGCCTTGGACGACGGCAATGGCATGCCAGAGGCATTCTTCACTCAATCGCGCACCCTGAAAGCCCCACTACTGGCAGGCGGTACCTCGCCAGAAAGCTCTGACGATGAGGCTGCCGAGGATCCTTTCAGCGCAGGATCCGATGGGACCGCGGGCGATACGGAGGACGAAGGCACACGTCAAAACACGTTGTCCAACTCGAGACACCTACAAGCGGCTTCCCAAGTGCCAAATGCCATGCCCGAAAACCCGTTCAAGAAAACGCTCGCCAGTCTTGGCACTGAAGGGGAGCAAGGCCCGCCAAGTCATAGTAGCGAGCGACAGTCTGAAACTGGGGAGCCTATCAGTAAGAGACCGCTTTACGACGTAGATGATTTCAAAAAGCTCCTATTAACAGGGCAGAAATCTTCTGCAGCGCCTTCTCTTCCAGGTCCACCTCCAGTCAGTCTTCATAGCCAGCACAGTGTTGGTGATAGTAGCAGTAATACGGATGCTTCTTCGGTATCACGGCAGTCCATTTTTGAGCCGCCAGCTGGTCCCCTTCAGGTGTCACCTAGAACGTCTTATGAGGGTTCGCCTGTAGAGGATGAGCCGCAGCAGCTTGTGGCGGGCCAATTACCAAGCTTGCAAAGGAGTAAACCTTCTACGCCAGGGCATCGCCATGGCAAATTGGTCAAGGCAAATGCCCCACAGACTGTATCTTTCGAAGATCCATCGTTATCGTTCGCGAGCACTGCAACAGGCACGGACTCGTCTATGGGTCGAACGACGCCAATGTCACCAAGCACAGCCGGTGATACGGACAAGCCACTACCATCTCTTCCATCTAATCCAGGATCCAATCCAGAACCTATAGCGGAAGCTGGCTACGCAGCTACATCTCCCCCCAAGCGGGAAATGGACTTCGAACCTGCCGACGTGCAGAAAAGCCAAATGTCACAAAAGCGTAACCCACCCACACCACCACTTTCACGAAGACACAGCCAGCTGAAACCGAGGCCCATTGCAAGTGCCGAACGGTCTACAACGGCATCAGAACCAGATCTCTCGGGAGTTGCGCAATCCCCTCCAACCACAGCTTCCAAAGCACCGCCCCCTCCCCCAAAGCGTCGCACTGGTGGCCCTGTTAGAATGAACTCGTCATCTTCTGTCTCCACAACCGCGTCCGTTGCCCCAACGCAATCACAATCTAGTACCGACGATGTAACTCCAAACCCTTCCAAGCCTCGCTCTCCGGCCCCACCAAATCATAGCCCCAGCATTTCATCCGTCAAACGACAATCAACACAGCCCTTCTCCGGATCGCCTGCAATGGCTCCGCCTTTACCTCCTAGAAGGCGAGGGTCAAGCCAGAGCAGCTATACCCCATCTCGGCTTAGCGGAGATTATCGCACAGCAGCTACAGAACGCCTCAGGAGTGATTCGGGGGCTTCTTCCATCTCACAGCTTCAAATGACGCCAAGCAGCACCGAGAGCAAGGACGTGATGGCAGATCTGACGGCGTTGCAGAGAGAAGTAGATGAGCTTCGTGGGAAATTCAGGGACTAGACGTTTCTATTAATATCTCATCTGATTCTGTTCGGCTTTTTCCGTGGTGTGTTGGGGGCGTTGAACGCCACGGTCATCACGTTATTCTATTGGGAGTATTGAGGTTTGTGATAATCTTCTGTAGGTGGCTACATCCACATTGGCATCAGAGGTCATGAAAATGTACCTAAATATAGGTGGAAGATGTTCGTATGACTCCATCCTCAAGTTTCGAGAGGAATGAGCAGATGTTTCAGATCCAGAGCCAGATTTTGAGTGTGTCACCGACCATTTGAACGCCCGACAGGATCTTCGCAAGCAAAGCATTGACACTATTGCGAGAGACATGCAAAACCCGGCGGTGAAAGGAACCGAGAGGATCTGCTTCAGTCCGAAGGAAAGACATGAAAAGATATTAGGGCCTAGCATAAACCCCTTTATCGAAACCGCGATGAAACCACATTGATCCAAGACCGTTGAAGATCGCTGATATTGTTGGCACTCCATTAATCGGAGCGACCAAAGCTAACTCAGTACTCTCTGAGGTAATCTAACCCTAATCTTTTATTTTTACAATCGACAGGAGACGGAGCCTCCATCATCTTTGTGAGATGGATGCAAAAGACTCCATGGTTCACGCAAATGTACGGACGAAGTAACGACAACCTCATTTGATATGTGAACAAATTATATATGAGATTGATGCCGCGGGAGAAATTGAGTGCGGTTCGCTCTGAGGACTTGGGGGGCTAAGGAAACATCAAATAAACGATTTCCGGTAATCTGGCTTGACCAGACCATTTGACTTTCTCAGTCATATTCCTTGTCAAGGCTGTTATCCATATCATAGAAGAGAGAGCCATCGTTGAAATACAGGCTCCTCAATGTTGGACCCAATGCTGGCATATTGAAAATCACTCCCTCAAATCCCCTCCTGTATCAGACGCTCACATAATCACAGTGAACTCCCTTCTCCTGTCCCCAATGCCTAGTCCGCCAGCCGATAACTCACAAGGGTATCCACCCTATGATTGGACGTGCTGAAATTCCTCAGCTGCACCTTCTCCCCATTCTCAATCTCCTTTGCATCTGAATCGCCCCATTCCATTGGCACTTCACTATCAGCATCCGCATAGACCAGGACGTTGAAAGTACAATTGCCGGCATCGAGTTGTGGGAGGAAAGTCACGGAGGCAGTGATTTGGCGGAAGACGGCTTGGATTTCGAGTTGGATTTCTTTTTCGGTTTTTTCGGGCTGTGGGGTGAGCATTTCGCTGTTTTGACATAGTCAGGAACCGCGGGGTTTCCTCTGAATTGACTGTTTGACATACGCTGATGCTGCATTCTCTTCAGGAGGGGCAGTATTTTCCTTGTCTGCCGGCTTGTTGGCGTCTCTTGACTTTGTCTTCTTGGGAGCTTTATCGAACACTTGGACCTAGATGGTTTGATCGTGAGTTCTGGATCAAAGTTCGAGTACAGCCAATGTTTACATCAAATTGCCATCGCTCAACATGCTCGCCCGTCTCTTTACTGGTTATCACAACGACAAGCTTTGATATCTTGCCCCCAGTCATCCATTTATTGAGTTGGGACATGATTCTTTTGATGTAGGCTTTGACCTGATCATCTGAGGTGACTAGTCACAAAGTCAGTACTGATATACCAGAACTGGAATGGGAGAACTCACCAAGCATGTTGAGGCCATATTTCTTGACTGGTGTGAAATCCTCTGCTGGGTATACACCTCGTTGGAATCTTCGAAGAATGAGCTAGAGGACTTTTCGAAATTGCAAAAACTTACAAGATAGAATTGATGGAATACTCGAACTGCGACCGTTATATCAGTCTAATGAGAAGAATACATCCTATTGAAGCATTTACAAATTCGGCGATGAGCTTAGAGGAACCTATTGCACGGTTAATTCCACTAGGCACGGTATCTGGGTACCTGAGAGATTACCTTTGAGCGAAAGCTTGTGCACCTTAGATTTCTCTTTTTCGGTAGACATTGCAGTTGAGCTAAAGTCTCGAGATTCACACAAGATTTAGGAGACTATATCTCAAGAGGTTCGATGTTTGGATTTCGGCTCTTTTTGGGTTGGTCCAGTAACCCTAAAGTGCCGAGCTTTAGCCGAGGACTTCCTCCCTTGCCTCCGCAGGTCGAAATCATTTCTCGCGGTACGTTTCTTTTGACATCAAGATCCAGAATAGAAATACAAAGATGTTAGATCATACACCGTGACTAATGCGACCATGTTTTCAGCGGATAATAAAGGTCCGGCATGACTCTAGGTTCCCGTTTCAATTTTCAAGACGCGCCTTCTCATTCTCTCCACCTCGGTACGCATCGAAAGTTGTTGGCAGTTTGGAAAAACGAATAGCCGAGATCCCACTTGAACGATTTCGTAACTTCTGCATCGTCGCCCATGTTGACCATGGCAAGAGTACCCTTAGTGACAGGCTCCTTGAGCTCACGGGTACCATCGAGCCAGGAGGGAAGAAACAGGTCCTGGACAAGCTGGATGTGGAGCGAGAGCGTGGTATCACGGTGAAGGCGCAGACATGCAGCATGATATACAACTATAAGGGGTTAGACTTCTTACTACATCTCGTGGACACTCCAGGCCATGTGGACTTTCGAGCAGAAGTCTCCAGGAGCTATGCCAGCTGCGGAGGGGCGTTGCTGCTGGTCGATGCTAGTCAGGGTATTCAGGCTCAGACCGTTGCCAATTTCTATCTTGCATTCTCGCAAGGCCTTCAATTGGTGCCTATAATCAACAAGATCGATCTGCAGTCAGCTGAGCCCGAGCGAGCGTTAGAACAGATCAAGGATACATTCGAGCTTGATCCGAACAAGGCTGTGCTTGTCTCTGCTAGGACAGGCTTGCATGTCGAAAAGATCCTGCCTACTGTCGTGGAGCAGATCCCCGCGTAAGATCGAAGAAGCGCTATATAGCCAAGCAGATTACTGACTTTGCCAGTCCCACGGGCGACCACCTCAAGCCGCTTCGAATGCTCCTGATCGACTCCTGGTACTCGACGTTCCGAGGCGTCATCCTCCTGGTCCGTCTGTTTGATGGTACTATCAAGCCTGGAGACCAAGTAGTTTCCTTTGCGACTGGACTGAAATACCATGTTGGAGAAGTTGGAATCATGTACCCTGATGAGACACCGCAGACTATGCTACGAGCCGGACAGCTTGGCTACATCTTTTTCAACCCCGGCATGAAACAGAGCAAAGAAGCAAAGGTGGGAGACACCTACACGACGGTTGGTGCGGAGAAGTTAGTAGCGCCGCTCCCTGGATTTGAAGAGCCAAAGACCATGGTATTTGTCGCCGCTTTTCCGACCGATCAAAGTGAGTATGGGCATCTGGAGGACAGTATAGACCAGATTGTCCTCAACGATCGAAGTGTTACCATACAGAAAGAGTATTCCGAAGCACTGGGATCTGGGTGGAGGCTGGGCTTCCTGGGAACGCTGCACTGCTCCGTCTTCGAGGATAGGCTACGACAAGAACATGGCGCAAGCATCATCATCACTCCACCAACTGTACCATTCAAAGTTATCTGGACGGACGGAAAGGAAGAAGTCATCCGCAATCCTGCCAAATTTCCGGACTATCAGAGTACCAATCTCTCTCGAGTCGCTGAACTTCATGAACCTTTCGTTTTGGTGACCATCACATTACCAGAGGACTACTTGGGCAAAGTCATCGAACTTTGCGAAGGAAATCGGGGTGAACAAAAGGAGCTATCGTTCTTCACAGCAACCCAGGTCATCCTAAAATACGATCTCCCCTTGGCTCATCTCGTCGACGACTTTTTCGGCAAGCTCAAAGGAGTGACTAAGGGATATGCAAGTCTCGATTATGAAGAGTCAGCATGGCGCAAAAGCAGCATCGTCAAGCTCCAGCTTCTTGTCAATGGGAAGCCCGTGGATGCCGTCTCCCGTGTCGTGCACACTAGTCAGACCGACAGGCTCGGACGACAATGGGTGACTAAGTTCAAGGATCATGTGGATCGCCAAATGTTCGAGGTCATCATCCAGGCCGCTGCTGGAAGGCGAATAGTGGCGAGGGAGACAATTAAGCCATTCCGAAAAGATGTCTTAGCGAAGCTTCATGCGGCTGATGTCAGTCGGCGAAGGAAGCTTCTGGAGAATCAAAAGGAGGGGAGGAAGAAATTGCGAGCTGTTGGCAACATTGCCATTGATTCTTCTGCTTTCCAAGCCTTTTTAGCGAAATAGACGTATGTCAAATCTGTCTCAGGTCTACTTGTTGGACTACTAGCAAACAATGATAGCTTCACTAAATCTATATTTCTCGCTACAAACACTGGTAAGGAATGAGTTTTTTGGAGTCAGGGGAATCTTTCGGGGCGAGGACCCCCGAAGAAGGCCGCTCCGGAGGTCGACTAGAATTACAAGGCTGACCCCTCGTACCCCACCAGACCACCGAGATTTTGGGCGCTGACTCGAAGCTCGAAATCAGCTAATATTGATCAGTATTTGCATCAACAACCATCTTTGAAGACGGCATCTATGCATTTACTATTTAATCATAAGATCTTGCCTCTGGCTAGTCATAGGTAGCACTAGACAGCCCACAATGGCTACTATGACAGAATCGGTGAAGGAGCAGGTGGTGGATACGATCCCCAAACGAATCAAGGAGCTCAAATTCGGGATCGCGTGAGTTTATAATGTCTCTTAGGAAAGCAAATATTGACCAGCTACCAGCTCTTCTCAAGACATCCTGAAACAGAGCGTTGTGGAAGTCTGTGACCGAGATCTTTACGACCTATCTCGGGACCGAGCCCCAGCCTACAATGGCCCACTCGATACTAAGATGGGTATATCCATGAAGACGGGACTCTGCGATACTTGTGGCGAAGTATTACAGACATGCAACGGCCATTTCGGGTACCTCAGGCTAGCTCTGCCTGCCTTGCATGTTGGATACCTCAAGATGATTATTACTGTCCTGCAAGATATTTGCAAAGTACACATAACGCCCACGTACGGTTGGGTTTGGACTAATTCGTGGCAGAGTTGTTCCCATATTCTTCTCACGGAGAGCGAACGTCGGCAATTCCTTCGAGACATACGCCGACCCCATATAGATAACCTCCGAAAGACACAAATCTGCAAGAAAGTTAATGATCAGTGCCGAAAGACGAGCAAATGTCACGTATGCGGAACTATCAATGGACGGGTCAAGCGGGCTGGTACACATCCGTTAAAGATCATTCACGAGCAATTCAGCAAATTTGAGATATCAAAAGCGTTGAAGAAGACGCCCCCCCCTGCCAAAATCGAGTTTGAGAAGTCCTTCCAGGGAACTAGGGCAACTAACGACTTTATCGACAAGAACTTTAAGAAAGCCGTAGACGACCTGAATCCGTTACGAATTTTGAACCTCTTTAAGAGAATAAGCTCATCGGACTGCGAGCTTTTGGGCATGAATCCGGCTGAAGGGAGACCGGAGTTGTTCATCTGGCAGTACTTCCCGGTCCCCCCTGTTTGTATCAGACCATCGGTTCCGCAAGATGGTGCGACCACAGAAGACGACATCACCTCGAAGGTCTCGGATCTCGCATACATCAACACTGTACTCAGGGAAGGACTTGCGTCGGGTCAGCCAATAACCACGCTTATGACGCAGTGGGAATTCATGCAGGTACAGCTGGCGATGATCATCAATAGCGAACTCCCTGGGATCCAACCCAATAACTTTCGTGTTGCCATTCGTGGATTTTGTCAACGTCTGAAAGGCAAACAAGGTCGTTTCCGAGGAAATCTGTCAGGAAAGCGTGTGGATTTTTCTAGTCGTACTGTCATCTCTCCAGATCCCAATCTCGGCATCGACGAAGTTGCGATACCAGAGCTTGTGGCCAAAAATCTTACCTACCCTGAAAAGGTCTCTCGTTACAACATAGCGAAATTGCTGGTCTGTGTTCAGAATGGCCCGAGCAAATGGCCTGGAGCAAACTACATCACTAAAAAGCACAACGGGATAAAGCAGTCTTTGAAGTACGGCAGATCACATGCAGAGAATCTAAAGATTGGAGATATCGTGGAGCGTCATATTCAGGATCACGACATCGTATTGTTCAACCGGCAACCGTCTCTGCATAAACTTAGTATACTCAGCCACTATGTCAGGGTCAGACCGCATCGGACTTTTCGACTGAACGAGTGTGTATGCAACCCTTACAACGCCGATTTCGACGGCGATGAGATGAATTTGCATGTACCGCAGACAGAAGAAGCTCGGACCGAGGCCATCGAGCTCATGGGAGTGAAGCACAATCTGGCAACGCCGAAGAATGGAGAGCCTATCATCTCGGCTATACAGGATTTCATTACAGCCTCTTACCTTCTCAGCAACAAAGACGTTTTCTACGATAGAAAGACGTTTGCCAATATCTGCATGTATATGGTGGAAGGCAATATGCAAATCGATATACCACCGCCTACCATATTGAAACCCGTAATGCTTTGGACTGGGAAACAAGTATTCAACGTCATGATGCGTCACAACAAGGATTGCAATGTCCGCGTGAACCTTGATGGCGCTTGTCGACAGTACCGGGTTGAAAAGGGAGTGCCTCGAGACATGAACGAAAATGACAGCTGGCTCTGTATACGCAATTCCGAGATCATGTGTGGTGTCATGGATAAATCAACCATCGGTTCAGGAAAGAAAGACTCGGTCTTCTACGTGATCATGCGTGATTTCGGTCCAGATGCTGCCGTTGCAGCTATGAATCGTCTCGCAAGGCTTTCAGCTCGCTGGTTGACAAATCAAGGCTTCTCGATCGGTATTGGCGATGTCTATCCTGGCGAGAAGCTGACCAACTTGAAAAAAACGCTCGTCGAGAGGGCATATGCCGAGTGTGACACGGTGATCGATCATTTCAAGGCAGGAAACCTTGAGAAAGCCGCTGGTTGCAATGAGGAACAGACGATGGAGAACAAGATTTCTGGTATTTTGAGTAAAGTTCGCCAGCAAGCCGGAGATCATTGTTTTGCGGAGCTTGGTAGATGGAATACCCCTATGATTATGGCGACTTCGGGTTCGAAGGGTTCCAACATCAACGTCTCACAAATGGTGGCGGTTGTGGGGCAGCAGATAATTGGTGGCAGCCGTGTCTCAGACGGCTTCCAAGATCGAAGCCTTCCTCACTTTCCAAAGAACGCTCGCCAACCGCCATCAAAGGGCTTTGTTCGAAACAGCTTCTTTTCTGGTCTGACTCCTTCAGAATTCTATTTTCACGCCATCTCTGGGAGAGAAGGTTTAGTTGACACGGCTGTCAAGACTGCCGAGACGGGGTATATGTCTCGACGTTTGATGAAATCGCTTGAAGATCTATCAACTAGGTACGATGATACTGTACGCAATTCATCTCAGAACATCGTCCAGTTCCAATTTGGCGACGACAAGCTTGACCCTGTGGATATGGAGGGCAAGGCGAAGCCTGTGCACTTCGAAAGGACCTTCACGCACGCCGAAGTAGGTCCCATGCCGCTTGATAAACGCTTCCCCAACTGATTTGAGTCTAGGCCACGACATGGGACAACTCGGATCGCGCCTTACTTCCTTGGGAAATTATAAAAGAGACTGGTCAGCAGTTGGCCCCGAAACGATCAAATTTGGTCCGCAGAAACGCCCGAGGACTTGAAATGGCGTATGATGACAAGAGCGTTGATGGCATCGATGGCAACGAGAGCGCGAGAGACTTCCTTGGGGCTATAGAAGACTTCACCACTCGAAAAGCCCACGAAGCAGCCGCGATACGACAACGCCTGGGTGTGCCCGACGGTCTTCAGAAGAATCAAGCAAGACAGTCCCATCCCAAGGGTCAAAGTAAGTGTTGTACCAGCTTCGATGGTAACCGTGCTAAATACCTTTAGTGGAAGAAGCTAAGCGCTACGCGGAGCGCACGGCTAAGATGTCCAAGCCGACTCTCACAGCTTTCATAGAAGCTTGCTTGAGGAAGTACGACAGAGCCAAAGTAGAGCCGGGCTCGGCCGTCGGTGCCATTGCTGCGCAGTCGATTGGCGAACCCGGCACACAGATGACATTGAAGACCTTTCATTTCGCTGGTGTTGCTGGGATGAATCTTACACAAGGCGTCCCACGTATCAAGGAGATCATCAACGCGTCCAAGGCCATCAGTACACCAGTAATAAGCTGCGACCTTATTAGCAAGGATGAAATTGCTGCACGTGTGGTTAAAGGCCGTATCGAACAGACCTTTTTAAGAGATGTAAAACCTTCCCTAGTATATACATATGCGTACGTCAGCTAATATTCATAGGTCATCTACTATATTGATGACGGTTGGTCCCCTCATAGCAGCCATGTCTCCTTTAAGCTCGATACCGAGACAATAGGCCGATTGCAGCTCGATCTGACAGTCGGCGACATCGTGCAAATCATCACGAAGCATAAAAAGCTCAAGTTGAGCCCTCTCGATGTCAGGATCTTCAGGTCTAATACCATCCATATCAACATCGCCAGTCCTGCCAAGCTGAAGCGTGGCGATGCCAAATTAGAGAGAAACAGATTCAAGGAAGACTCTGAGCTCTACTTACGGGTGCAGAATATCAAGCTTCTGTTACCGAATATTCCCATACGCGGCTACCCTGAAGCCTCTCGTGCTATCATCAAAACTGACGACAGCGGCAAAAATTCCTTACTGGTCGAAGGCTATGGCCTACGAGCATGCATGACAACGCAAGGTATCAACGGCCTCGCCACAAAGACAAATTCGATAACGGAGATGCGTGACGTTCTGGGCATCGAAGCCGCCCGCAAAACCATCATCGACGAAATCAGCCTTGTGATGGGCGATATGGACATTGATCCTCGCCACATGCAACTTCTCGCCGACGTAATGACCTACAAAGGCGAAATCCTCGGTATCACTCGCTTTGGCCTGAGCAAGATGAGGGATAGCGTGCTGCAGCTTGCGAGTTTCGAAAAGACACCAGATCATTTGTTCGAGGCGGCCTGGCATATGAAGACGGACAAGATTGAGGGCGTCAGCGAGTGTATCATCATGGGGCAGAGTATGAGTCAAGGCACCGGGGCATTTCAGGTGATGAGGAGATTGACCCTTGCGGATGGGGTTGTCGGGAGGAAGCCATGTCTTTTCGAGGATACTTATGGCGAGACGAGAAGGCGAAGAAGGCGCTGATCACGGTATGTAATGCGATACGATATCACGGCGGAATGCGCTACGATTTGAGGTGTATGAGATGGAGCGCTGTCTGGCATTCACAGGGAGGATTGTGCTGCGACTTGAGATGCATAAGATGGAGCGTTTTCTGGCATTTACATCGTCCTTGCATAGCGTGGGGGAATGATACCCCAAAACTAGCGTAGAACCGAAACTACTACATCAAGAGCAGAACCGTCCCATGACCACCCAATGTTCCGCGAGACTGGTCCTCAGGAGCGGCATCTACTGCTGTTACATCCATCCTTGCTCGAATAAAACTATATCAATAGAAGCAGGCTCAGCACCGGAAAATGGAATTATAGGTCACTTCACTCATAGATCCAATCACCAGAAGGAATCCCATTGGCCATCCCTAGCCGAAAGTCCTCTACCGCCCTGTTGTGCAGCCATTCAGGACTCCCTACTAAGAATTGATGCAGGCCGCATAAGCACGAGCTGATGAGGTCGACGTTTGTAGCCGTGAAGTTTCACGTGGTCGATATTAGTCGAAGCTTCGTCTTGAAGGAAGTAGCGCCATTTGCTGTGTTGATTAAACAACCCATATCCTGGCTGCTTGTACATTTCAAGGGCTGAGCCGAGGTCCGCCAAGCAATTGTACACGCAAGTGGTTGGGAGACTGGGTAGATGAGGTATGTATCCGGCGGAGCTGGTAGGCTTTGTGGGACGAGGGTCCGTTGAGGGGGCGAGTGAGATGGCTCAAGGCATGGCCGTTGTGGTGATGCTTGTAGGCCAACCGACCGACGGATGTGGCTCATTCTGTTTGGTGTCGCGAGACTCTTTATGTTCTGGTACCGTCATGTTCTCGGAACTCACCGTATGCGCTGGTACTGACTATTGGCATACCCTATCTACATGCTCAGAGTCAGCTTTGGTCCTCTGGACAGGAGAGCAGGCATAATTGCCATGAATTCTTGGAAAGCTAAACGACCACCAGCGTGTGGTCCAAGTCCCCATTTGGACCTTTTCGCATCCTTGGGAACAGACATCTTAAGGGGCGGGACAGCAAGCTGTGAGCATGATTGCGGAATGATGGACAGAGCCGTCGGAGATGAAACCGGATGAAGCGGGAAGGGATCTGGGTATATTCGGAGGAGATGAGATAGCTTCTGGTTCATATCACGATGTTGTGCAGCTTGAAAGTAGTGAGCGAATGTTCACCAGCTGGTTCATTGTGTCCTGTTATCAATTATTTCCGAGGAACCCTGAGGTTGGAATCATGTCGTCCGCAGGCTCTATTTGGGCAGTTATGACAGCATATTCCCCCAACTATGCAGCTTCTTATCGCATTCGACACAAACGATAGTTTTCTTGGGCGGAAGATAGTGCGGAGCGTGCACACAGAACACAGGCCCTCCTGCTCATCCACAGAATCCTTGCCCTCAAGGTCTGTCCAGGCGTCGATGACGTCGAGCGTAAGATCGCCCTCTGCAAAGCCAGACTTTACCATCTCCATGAACCCTGCATCATTGTACAGAGCTTTCTTGGACTTCTTGAAGAAGACGCCAAGAGGGTCGCGCAGACCGCGATCTGAATTGGGAAGAGTTGTGTAGAGGGTCTTGATAGCAGCAGCGACGTCGCGAGTGAGTGTGGAATGATTCTGAGAATCTTCCAGTCCTGCCTGGACCTTGGTGATGGCGAGTTCCTTGAAGGGCAGGACGCTGTATTTGTCAGCGATAGTATACATGCTCACGTAGATGACCACGCATAGGTCCTGATCTTCTAAAGCTTGTTGAATGTCAGAATAGTCATGAGCATACATGTAGCAAAGCATACGCTCGACACAGCTTAGGTCGTCATCTGGGAGGTTGATGATTCCGGATATGCCCTCCTCGATTGTCAACGAATAGCCATTGACGCAACAGCTCTACTCACAAAAAAGCTACCCTCACACGCCTTGTCTAGAAAGGGTGACTGGCCACACACGATGATGCGATGGTTATGCCATTTTCGCCCGTTGCACTCGATGACCAGGTCAGACCATTGGCCGGACTCGAATTTACTGCATTCGTTAGTCGTTCAAACGCTCAAGGTCAATTGCGCCATACGCCATCTGCCACATCGAAGTGTGTGTGATGGAGGTAGCTGGCGCGTCAGCTTGGCCATGGTCGGACCCTGGCAAGCGAGACATGTTGCAGTTCTGCGAAAGTCGAGCGGCAATCTGTGTTATTGATGGACGTATCTGTCAGGTGGCATCAGTAAGCTGGACTGCGATTCTGGGTTTACTACTTTTTTTCTTCGGTATCGGGCCAAGGTGTTTATTGGTCAGTATCTCGTAGAAGCTTACCTTTAGGAAGCCTGATAGTGAATGACAGGGTAAGCAAATCAAGCAGCTGATTCAGTAAATGAGCAAGGGATGAGGACCATGGAGGTTCTGGATGAAGATTTGCGGTGTTGTATTGCCAAGCGGATTGACACCCGACTTTACTAGAGCCCAGACCACCTACCAGAGAACCTGCGGTGTACAGTCACATACAACAAAGAAACTGTGGTGCGGGGGAAGATTGGAGACACGCCGACATGGAGAACTTTCAAGGTTGGATTCCAAGGTTAGATGCTTGTTCTTTGGAGCTGTGTTGTGCAGTGATTCCTGTGCATACGACCACTCATGAATGAACATAGTAGGCCCTACCCCGATCAAGTTCCGTATTCCCTATCCAGCCTTACCATTCCTAGCATTCCAGCTTGACGGAATAAAACTCGCTTCCAGTCTCATCCGCATAGTCTCAGCGGGTCAAGTTCTCGCTGCCTTTGAGCTTGGCCAACGTTTTCTCGGGTTCAAGACTCTAGTACCCTCTTTCCACAACTAGGACATCTCCCTTCAATCCCGGCTCCCTGGCGCGGACATATTCTACAGTACCATGGACGGCCTGTGCAAGCTTGATCGGGGTCAGCCCCTATCCACGCATCCATCACGTCCTCGGCAAAATCACCGTCAGCCAGTCCCGATTTGAACAATCCCATGAACTCCCCATTTCTGCGCAGCCCGAACTTGTGTTTGATCAAGATTGGAAGAATACAATCTCTCAAACCTCTATGAGAACTTAGCGTGGTGTTGTAGATAATGTTAATCGCCTGTACTAGTGCTGTGGTCATCGTCAATGTGAATCTTGTGAGGGCCGCGGATATCTTGATCTCAGCGAGAGCCTTGAGCATAGGGACGTCGTATCTATCACCAATAGCGTATACACCAGCGTTGAAGGACAGTGGTTCCTTGGTGCCGTCAGAATCCGGATAATCACCGCGGTAGATGAAGCAAAGCATAGAGCCGATCATGGCAGGATCAGCTTCGTGAATTACAATATACCCGGTATGACTCTCCTGAACAGGAGGTAGACTTAGCCACGCTAATTTTCTTAAGGGCTGATCTTGAGCTTACCAAGAACTGGCCCTGACACATCTTGAAAAAGTATCCCGAATTGATTGTCAGTATGGCGCGGTGCACCTTCCAGGAATGCCCCTTGCACTGCAATGTCATGTCGGAATAGAGACCTGAGCTAAGTAAACTGTACGAAGTTAGACTTGAGGCGATCAAGAGAGATCACCCTTACTGGGAAGTTCCGCCAAGCATGCGTTTGCCCAAGGCAACGCCGAGTTCCTCCATGGTCTTGGGCTTTCCCGTTTCTTGCTGATCTGTCATCGATATGACCGAGTTTCTGTGGTTGGACGGAGAGATTTGAGATTCGAAGAGCCGTCCGTGGAATCGATTTGGAAGGATAGAGAGACTGGGTGCTGCGTAGATGTGTATATCACAACGCCATAAAAGGTGACGAGATGGGCATGTTGTGAAGCTTGGCATCCAAACAAAGGAACTTGTTCCCAAGGCTGTCATTGGTTGTCAGCGTGAAGTGAATGTCAAGTGACTCTAGGATGAGATAGTCAGTGTCCTTCCCAAACCAAATCATCATTGGCGAGGTGGAAATGTGCTTCCTTGTAGACCTTGATATCATTGTCGTATATGCAAGCCACCACAGCAAGCACTAGGCTTCCTCGCCATTTTCTTCAGGCACCCACTCGTCGATGAAGCCTTGTTCACTGACTGGTGGTGTCAATTCAACCCCACTCCTTGCAACCCATTCCCTAATTCTCGCCTTACTGACGACGACACTTCCATCCGGCTTCTTCACACACCCAATGACGCCTATCTCCTTCAGCGCCCCCACCACATCCTCGGATAACATCCAACATCTCTCGGCCAGCTCGCCCACACTAGCCGTACTTCTGTTCCTCAAACCCAGGACCGTCCTTGCAACCCTCGCTACCCAGAACTGCATGTACCCTTTCCTCCCCAACTCACTCAACGGCTTTTCGGGCCCTCCTATCCTGTCCTCACGTCTGCTGAGCTCGTAGCTGACACCCATGAGAATTTTGCCGAGGCCTTTGCGCTGCCATGGAGGAAATACAAGGATGCAGGCGACATTATTGTTGTCCCAGCTCATTTTCTCTTTGCTAAAGAAGCCGATGACTTGGGGGAAGCTGTGGGTGGAGTCGTCTCCTCGCGGAGCGTACGTGAGGAGGTAGTAGTTGAATGAGGTGACATCGAAAAAGATGGACTTATTGTCAAGGAAGAGTTTAGCAAAGAGTGAGAGGTTTTGAGCGAAAAGTTGATGTGTTTCGCCGTCGACTTCGTAAATGGCGTGGAGGTCGCGCTCATAGGTTGGACGGCCAGGTGGGGATACATTCATCCCGGGGCATTGTTTCTGGTACCATTTTGTGAGCACTCGCGTCCTCAGAGCAAGCCGATGGATACGAACTATGTGTGCTAAGTATGGCATGACATCCTTGGAATATTTGAAGCACCATTGGCAGACATAGAGCCTATCGAGATTTCTCCCTACGAGCTCTTCGGGGTAGAAAGAGGGATACCACGTCTTAAAAGAGATGTCTCCGAGAACAACGCTGCGTATGTTGAGGTCTGCAGGCTTTTCGCCATTACGTTGTACCGCCAAAGCTGATGTTAGGGCGTTGGTGGTTGGTAGTAGCGAACCCATGAAGCGCTACTAAGCGCAGGACAAAATGGCAATATTGCTTTTTTCGAACAATAGTACTCATCGTTGCGTGTGTACTCCTGTGCATTGGAAACGCTGCGAAACGCAGTTGGAACGAGGTTGACTCTTGGCACGCTAAGCCAGGTGGCTTCTGGACATCAGATGGGTTGGAGAAGAGACGAGAGGAGCAGTCAGAATCCGCAATTGCATTTGAACGACCATTTAGATGGTATCATAGGCATTCTATACAATTGTCAAATACATAGTCGCCTTCGAAAGACCGTGTAAAACGAGTTTTAGGTTAACCAGTCAATTCTTCCCTCCTCCGATGGGGGATGCTCGAACAAACATAACAAGGAGCTGAGCGATCTGATCGCTACGCTCATCACATTTTCCATGGCATGACGCCAAATCATCCATCCAACGCCTTCGCTGGGTCGAACAAATCGTTACACATGCCGAATCTTTATCTCGTCCTCAAAGCTCCATCTCAAAGCTTCTCTGTTTCCCTTTCGCACTATTCTCTTTTTCTTTCTGGGCTTCCCATATTAGACGTTGCCGCCGAGCATCGTCGATGTGGAAATCAGTCTTGACCTCGTCACTGCCAAGTCTCGTATGTTTAGCTCTCAAACCCCCTATTGAGCTGGTTGACTTCATCTTCCTTAATGAGCGCCCCTTGAGATCTTTTGAGTCGATGTTGGGGCTGTTGTAGTTGCTAGCAATCTCTTTGACGTCGTTGCGCGATCGGAGGTTTCGTAATTCTCGAGCAATCTTTTCGAGTGTGGTTCCTCGCTTCTTCGGCGTAGGCGGTGCGCATGGTATTGGTCTTGTCTGGGCCGCTGGTTTCGTTGGTGACGCCGGAAGTGGCTTGTCAGCAGAGGTATTACTTCTGCCGCCTGAACTGTCGCCCGTAGACGGACGGTCGCCTGTTGCAAAACTGACGCCCGAATCTGCACGCCTATCGCCCCGCCGGCGTGCTTCGGTCTCAGGATCGAAATATTCGGGGCCTGTGACTTCATGGCACTCTTCGATGACGCCATTGGAAAAGCGAAGATATTTATCCACAGCTTCTCGTACGACTGCCCATCCATTGTCATCGCCTTTTCGCACACCTTGAAGTTCAAGGTTCTTAAGGACATTTTTGCCATTTTTCTCGACAGCTTGAATGTATCGAAAGAAGGCATTGCGTTGGGACTCGAGAATATGTCCTGTAAGCTGACGTGTTGGAGAAATGGCGGTTGTGGGAGGGTACAGAGTATTGAGCATCGCAATGCTATTAGCTTTGCTGAAGGGCTCGAGCCGCATTTCATTGATCAAGGTCTGTTCTGCTCAGTATAAAATAAATTCGGTAGGAAGCAGGATGTCATACCCAACGTCGGAGACCAATGTAGACTTGCGTGTATAATGCCTCGACCTTTCGCTCCTTGTCGCGCATGCTCTGCACCCAGTCCGATATCCTCGTATTTTTGCTAATCTCCCCTCGAGATTGTTCAACTAGGCTTGAATCCAAATCCAATCTTTGTAGCGCTAATGTGAGTTCCCTCTTCCTCCTGTTCTCCAGGTCCTTCAAATAGTCCATTGCCGTCAATGCCTGCGTAAAGTCGACAAGGCAAAGTTCAGCAGTGAAACAGCGTCGTACGAAAGACGTTATGAAACTAGGTGGTAGCGAGAATGGCTGAGAGGGTAGTTTGCTGATGTGTGTCATAAGGCAGCTTTTGAAATGCTCAGTTGCAGTGGGTGCGGCCAGCTGGTGTTGTTCGGGCGGGAAGTTTGGAGATGCTGGAGAGCTATCTGGACTCGACGCAGTAGATGATAGTGAGGGTGTGCCTGGTTGAATCGATTGGGCCGATTGACGGGGATGCTGTTTAGCTGGAGGTGCTGAATTCAGAGTATACATTGTCCTTAGTGGTATCTCGTAGCTACCTGGGTATGCGAGGAGGTGTTCGAGTATCCAAGGAAAGGCGGTGCCATCTGTGGAGGACGTAGAAGAGGAGCTATCGTGGGGTGACATATTGAAGATTGGTGGACGTGTATAGCGTGGAGGAAGTTTCAAGAGGCTCCAGTCCCGGCGCCTCAGCCGTAAAGCCAACTCAGCGGAGACCGGAAAGGAGCAGTCTTAAATATCCATGCTCAATCAGTCCCATGGGCAAAGCGAAAAGTTTTGGCAGGTGCTGATGTTCGATGATGTTTGTTGATGTTTGGCGGTCGTTGCTGGGCGGTTTGCTCTTCCTCCGCACCTCCGCTTCCGCAGTCCAAGGTACAGAGATGAAAATTGCTCGGCTCAGACCCGCACTTGAGGACTTGTCTTGATATGCAAACCGTTCTTTGCTAGCTCGATGCAAAATGCAAAGACGGTAGCTGCGCGAGACAGTTCCTGAGCTTCGAGAAGGACTGGGGGAAGATATTTTCCAGACGAAACAGTCGCAGTCACCCAATTGACGTCGTCAGCAGGACGAGGCAAACTGCGAATGGCCACGCGTGTTCGTGTTTCGTGTCCAGCACTGGTACGGCGAAGGTGGCTCAATCGTGGTAGTGTGGGTGTTAAGGAGGTAGGAAAAAGCGATTGTCGTAATTATTGTAAGAGGCACAGGGACAATTGTCAAAAGGTGTCGCAGTGCAAGCCAAAGTTGGTGATCATTAACGAGATTTTGGCATGTGTGTACATGTATTGATTGTTCTATTGTTACGAGAATAGCAGAAGAGCAGGCGGCTTGTTTCCCTTTTACTTGATCCTCACATTTTGTTTCCCCTGTCAGTTTTCTAGGCGGGACATCGCTAAAACGCTCTTCCTGCCACGCTCCTTTAGGGCGCAGAAGGTCGCGTTGCGCAGGGATCTGCCACACCCCCCCTGTCTATCACAAACCCCAGCCGGCAGACGTTCCGCCTTTTCCTCCCCTCTCGATTCGACTTTCGAATTCCTGAGCAGTCACTCAGCACTGAGCACACCCTTCCAGCTGGCACCACAACGGCATCCTTCGTGGTTGTGTCGCGTCATGCACCTACGACATGTTCAGAGTCACAGCCGTCTCAGCACGCACACACAAATGACTGCGGGCCCATTCGCTGGAGCTCGAGACAATTGCAGATTCCCTTCGAAGACGGCTCGTTAGCCACCTCAGTGGCGGGGCTCTAAAAGATCGCGAACGCGAACCCTTTGCCAATCCGCAATCGTATTGGAGGGGATGGAGCTTCGCAGCAGCTCTTCCGCCTCCTCTGATCGGTCTCCAAGACTCTGAGAGGTCCACGGTGGGATGTTCATGCATCATTGGTGGGTGTGTTGCCTGCATCTGAGCTTCGAAGATTTATGCGTAATTGCATATCTGTGCATTAGGCTCTCCAACTGGGGAAGCTATGGCTTTTGCCCGTTCTCCACAATCTGCTTTGAGGAGTAGAATCTCTCAAGTGCTATCGAATACATCTGCAGCCTCATTTCGCTCCGGTGCTCCTCTGGGTCGATAACACTCAAAGTGGCTTTCGAGCTCGACAACGGCGAAATGTCTGATGGAGAACAGCCCTCCGCACCTCGGCATCTGCCCATGGTCTCGGCAGCAGACCGAATGCTTGGGCACAGGGGTCAAGGGGAACACGGTCCGGCGATCTGACCCGCGTGAAAATCATCGCATGCCCCGCATACCCGCGTCAATCAACGAGGACGACAGGACCGTCGAGGAGATTCGCTACTTATAACCGACCTTCTAGCGTTTCCATGGAAGGAAATAGCTTCCCGGCCACAGATGATCGGCAGGGGTAAACTCAGACTCATCATCTGCACGTGTTGACATGATCACCATCGCCACGTTCCTGGAACTCAACTCGAGGATACAGGTATCCACACGTTTCAAAATTCAAAGGCTTCAGTTTTATGCTCGAGCAGTCAATCGTTCTTTGACGTGACCAACATTCACATCTCTTGCATATTTCAGTGCCAACTACCCTGGATTGATGGTGTAGATCCCGGAACTCTTGAATTCTAGAGAGCTACTTCACCATCATCTACGGAGATGCAAGTTGCCATGCCAGGACGAACCCATAACCCTACCAATCATAAATAATTCTACCTCACGTTTAGTGACGCTCGATTCGACCCGTCTGTTCCACTGCTTTGGTGTGGGTCGGCTTCCATGGTTTCAAATGATATGCTTGAGTCAGATGATCAGATTTGAAACAAGGCATGCATTCTCCTGCCGTGCCTCGTAATGGGGTTATAGCTACCGTACTACGTGATCAGGCAAGCAGAAAGGACATGGATCGCCTAGCGGTATGAGTTTGACAAGAAAGTCGGGATGTGGCTCAGGTCGCTACCCTTCGGGAGGTTGACTACCTTAGAAATCGATTGTCCATTTGCCACTCTAATCACCGTTCGCGCAGTAAAACATTTCGTAAAATGGGGACCGTATTGAAACAATAGATGCACTTCAACGGTATGACTTCGGCCCCTTGCCAAAGCCATGGGAAGGCATGTATGTTTCGATGACAATGAAATACCAAGTGACTATGACAGATGGCCAAGTAGATGTCTCTTGAGTTCTTTGCCTCAGATGTGCTTTTTTCTAATCTGACTTGGCGTTGAAAGCATGCGCGTTCATGTGGAGGGCGTGCGAACATCTTTGCCGAGGCTTTGCAGTAGTTGTTTTTGTTTTCCTTCTCTTAGATGCTCATGGTAGCCAATATATTGAAGCAAAAGCGAGCTGAATGTTGAATACCTCACCACTGAAAAGACATAGAGCCTACGGCAGATTAGAAGATGTCCGGCCGGCCGTGGTGTTTAGGAGACGTATGGCTGATAATTTCGCCATGAAGATAGATATAAGCCAACGTCTAAGTTTGTGGAGGTAGGCCACTGAGCTGCTTTCGCTATTAAATTTGGTAGTATGTACTCGTCCAAAAGCTGCCTCGGCATGACCGCTTTCTCTAATTCAGCCGAATATGTCCTCTGGCGTCGTACTTCTGCGGGCTCGCTCAAAGCGTCTGTTTTGCTGCACCTCTGACTTTGGATCCCGATGGGAATGGGGCCGGTTTCACATATTGGCGGAGGCAGAGAACTTGGTGGCCTTATTGGCCGGCTCGGAATATAAACCTGAAATTCCTTGGCCAGGGAACGCTGCCATCTAGAGTCGTGCAGGCAGATACACGGATTCGACCCATCGTCGACCTACCGTTCCTACACAACATTATAGTCTTTCAAATTCAACTTCTGGAAGGTACTCTTCCATTCCCAGGGTGTCTTAGTTCTGAGGTAGGTGCAGAGATCCCTCAGTAACAAGTACCGCTCTCCCTGCAAGTACCACGCTATGCACCGTCTTGCCCTCCGCACCCAGCGTTACTGTGACGTGAATCTCGCTTGCACGGCCCATTTCAATGCCCTGCTCGATAATGTACTGATAAACCCTACCATGTCTCCCATCCTTCAAGGCCAAATAACAGGCAAGCGTGCACGCTGCACTTCCAGTCGCGGCGTCCTCGCCAACCCTTGGCTCCAACATTCTGGTTCTGAGCTTCTGGACCCTCTCAGTTGGATGCGATGCTATGACATAGAAGTAACAACCAACGAAAGACGGCTCCCATCCTTCGTCCAACTTGACAGAGCTTGTGTCGACGCCGGCGCCCGCTTCAAGCTTCTCCAGATGTGGAATGATCGATGGTAGATTGATGAGAATGAAAGTTAGGCCTTTCAGAGGTGAAACGACGGGCAACTCAGAAGTGGCGACGGATGTTCTAGCTAAGTATGGCTGTGTCTTCAAGACCGCTCTGCCACTTATAGTGTGGCTATGATTGTGGACGTTGTGGGGGATCTCGACTTCTACAAGTTTTTCTTTGCGGTCATAGCGGCAAGCGATTAGGCCAGCTTTGCACGACATCGTTATTTGATCTATGTCGGTGTCTAGATTCTGACAAACATAGCAGGCCGCTCCAATGATTGGATGACCCGCAAAAGGTAATTCTTTGCTGACAGTGAAGATATCGAGTCGGCGCTGGTTGTGAGAAATCGATGGATCGTGAAGGAAGACTGTCTCGGAAAAGCTGAATTCGCACGCTATGGTCTGTTTCATTTCTTGCGATAGATTACTAGCAAGGTCCGAAGGGATACGGACCACAGCTAGTTGATTACCTTTGAAAGGCGTCGTCGTGAAGACATCGACTGTCGCAAATGACAGGGTGTTCGCAAGAGGTATATTCTGAGCAGGTGAGACTAGAGAAGGAGTATGAGTAGTGGATTCCATAATGCTTGATTCTCTTGTGGCAAACTCCTTCTTGCAAGATTCTCTCGTAGATTGTTGAAGTCGACGCTCATATTCATTCATGTTGCCTTGAAGAAACAACAATGTTCGTAATGCTGTGGAAATCGGCAGAATTGAAACACTGTCTTATCAGTCATTGAAAAGGGTATAATGACCGAAGGCAGCATCCCATACAGCGTGAGACTAGACCGATGGGTCATATGGAATCAAAGCCCCCCTGTCACACAAAGTGATTACTTTGCCTTGGAGGGGGCGCGATTTCTGCGCGCCAAGCATTCGCAAGACTCTTGCACACGCTAATTCCCGGACGCGGCTACAGATCCGCGTTTGAGCCCGGCGAAAATATCAGCCGGGGATTCTTCAATCTGGCCAGATATATGGGACAATGCTCAATATATCTCATGTATTCGCCGAAAGGCAGCATCGATCCGTGGTATTGTAGTAGTTACAATCTTTGTATCTTCTTGGAGTTTTTAATCGGAGCGCGATACCTCTTAAGAAGCAATTCATTGCCTCGTTCTACGACTTCTCCCGTATAAATGTATGCAGGAAACTCATAGCCGAACTCGAGGCACATCATGCGGTTCAACCTCTTACCACCAGAACTCTTGGGGCTTCTCTTAATCTCGGGTCCCCTCCATAATCAACAAGTCTTAGCTAGTCCCGCTGTCAATGTTGCGCTTCAGGCTTCTTTCAATGCCGCCCCTTATATTCTGGAGCTGCTGTTTGTCACTTCCATACTCCACTGCTTTCTGGGCATAGAAGCTGACGCATCGTGTAGGGAGACAGCTGCAGAAGAAAATAGTACCGCCTATTTTCCCCTCCTGGACCGAATCGCCGTGGGGCACTTTGCGGAATGCACTACAGATCAAGAGCTATATGATAGGTTTTTGAAGCTGGTGGAGGATGACGGACACATTACGAGTCCCGATGCGCTATCTTCGTTCCAATTTGCCCTTTCCATACATTCAGCAGCTCCTCGAATAGAAGCCCACTATCAATACTACGACACTTCTGTTGAACCATCT
>JAABUK010000563.1_pt1 | contig 76054 bp, 58 predicted proteins | sample 5559141 | NCBI WGS metagenome assembly JAABUK01 (sample SAMN10711869, study PRJNA513367) | rock metagenome | isolation source: Antarctica rocks | place: Antarctica: Victoria Land, Pudding Butte nord | collected 2016-01-03
GCAGGTTGCGCAGGTGCAGGTTGCGCAGGTGCAGGTTGCGCAGGTGCAGGTTGCGCAGGTGCAGGTTGCGCAGGTGCAGGTTGCGCAGGTGCAGGTTGCGCAGGTGCAGGTTGCGCAGGTGCAGGTTACGAAAGCGGCCTGAGCGGGCAAGTACTTGTGGGTCGAAAAATTATGAAACGCTGCGGCTTCACCTTAATCGAGCTTCTTGTTGTCGTGGCCATCATCGGGATACTGGCGGCGATTTTGTTCCCTGTCTTCGGGCGCGTGCGCGAGAAGGCGCGGGCCGCGAGCTGCCAGAGCAACCTCAAGCAGCTGAGCCTGGGCATCACGATGTACACGCAGGACTGGGATCACTACCCGCGCGGCCTGGACGCGGGCGACAAATACGCGCCTCAAATCTGGAACGGCAACCCGGATGCGGTCAACCTGGGCACCACGCCGATGATCCAGGAGGTGCTGATGCCCTACACCAAGAGCGCACAGCTGTGGGGCTGCCCCTCGGACACCGGCTACGACTTCGACGACATCATCAGCCAGCCGCTGGACGCGCGCCCGACCAGCTACCAGAAGTTCGGCCTCTCCTACGCCTACCGCACTGAGCTGACCTGGAAGAACCTCTCCGACAGCGCCCTGCCGCGCCCGGCTGAGACCAACGTGCTCTGCGACTCCAACGGCGGCTGGCACGGCTCCAGCTCCGACCCCTTCGACCGCTCGGCCAAGCGTTACAATATGCTCTTCGCCGACGGCCACGTCAAGAGCGTGGACGCCGACGGCTTCGACCGCGCCTGGCGCACCCCGCTTCAGTAGCTCGCCCGGAACCCCACGCCGCCAGCCCTCCAAGTACTTGCGGCACGCCGGTGCGCGATGAGTTAAATTACTCGCGCATGGCACCAACCCTCCTCGACTTCTTAGACGAGCCCAGCCCCCCGCCAGCAGCCGCCCCGCTTGAGGCCGCGCCGCTTGAGGCCAGGCCAACAGCTCAGCCCAAGGCGGCTCCAGCTCAGGCGAGCGGCCAGGCGACGATTTTCTGCGACGGCGCTTGCTCGGGGAACCCCGGAGCCGGCGGCTGGGGCGCCATCGTCGAGCTGGACGGCGCGCGGCGCGAGCTTTCGGGCGCCCTGGCGCGCACCACGAACAACCAGATGGAGCTGCAGGCGCTCATCGAAGGGCTCAAGCTGGTGCCCTCGGAGACGCGCGTCAAGGTCGTGACCGACTCGAAATACGTGGCCAAGGGCGCGACGCAGTGGCTCAAGGGCTGGGTTCGCAACGGCTGGAAGACCGCCGCCAAGCAGCCCGTCAAGAACAAGGATCTGTGGCAGGAACTGAACACTTTGCTGCAGTCGCGCCCGCACACCTTCGAGTGGGTGCGCGGCCACGCCGGGCACGCGGAGAACGAACGCTGCGACGCGCTGGCGCGCCAGGCCATCACGGATTTGCGCGCCAGGGCGTAGGTTTAGCTGCCGGTGCTTGACAAGTACACGAGGCGAGATTGAAATCGCGGCGCGAGCCGTGTAAAATGTCACGGGCTTACCAAACGATTGAAATCTGTGAGAACCCAGAGCTGAGGAGCCGAGAAGTCCATGCCCAATTTAGCATCCGCCAAGAAGCGCCTGCGCCAGAACGCCAAGAAGCGCCTGCGCAACCAGATCGTCAAGACACGCATCAAGACCACCATCCGCAAGGCCGTGGAAGCCAAGGCCGCCCCGCTCAGCGCCGAGGGCAAGGACGCCATGCGCTCCATCGACAAGGCTGCGGCTAAGGGCGTCATCCACCGCAACGCCGCCGCCCGCAAGAAGAGCCGCTTGGCCAAGAGGCTTGCTACCGCTTCGGCTGCTTGAGCCAGATCAAAAAGCAAAAGCCGCCGCTCAATATTGAGCGGCGGCTTTTGCTTTTTGTGACTCTACACGTTATCGCTGCGGCCTGGTCCTGTTCACTTGGTGGCTCAAGCGGGCGTTGATCTCGGCCTGGCGCTGGTACATCATTCTCAAGCTGATGTTCACGGACTCCATCTTTTGCTGCGCCAGATTCAGCTCATACTCCAGGCGTGGCTTCTGGCCCTGAAGCTCCATGATCTGCTTCTTGAGCCGTGCCAGATCCGCACGGTCTTGCCCTGGCGGAATCCCCACGGTTTGAGCCCCACGTTCCGATACCGGCGTGCCCTGGCCATGAGCCGCTGCGAGCCCTGCTGCCGAAGCAATGGCCACAACTGCGGCGCAGCAAACAATACTCTGCTTTTTCATCCTGCCTCCTCTCCATCGAGATGTCAGGATTATGTCACACCGCGACGCCGGGCACAAATGGAAGCGGCAAGCACTCTCGCAAGTACCTGCCGCTTTTCTTTTGCTGAACCGCCTCAGCCTGTTGCTCCAGCGTCCTGCAAGATTTTGACGATCTCGTCGAAGCCGTGCTTCTTGGCCAGGCTCAGCGCGCTGGCTCCGTCGCCGCGCTTAGCGTTGGCATTGGCGCGCGCGTCCACAAGTACTTGCACCGTCCTGGCGTGCCCGGCGTTGGCCGCCACCACCAGGGCAGTCGAGCCGCTGCCGTCCGTGGCCTCGACGTTGGCGCCTTTGCTGGCCAGCAGCGCCACGGTGTCGGCGTAGCCGCTCTTGGCCGCCAGCGTGATGGCGGGCGCGCCCGAGGCGCTCTTGGCGTCGGGCGAAGCGCCTTCGTCCAGCAGCTTCTGCACGGTTGAGGTGCGGCCTTTGGACGCGGCCTCGGCGAGGCTGCTGTCCGCCTGAGCCGCCATGCGCTGCGGCGCGTCCGAGCCGCCCTGAGCCCAGGCCGCGCGCGTCCTCGTGGCCGCCATCGAAACGCCCAGCGCCAACAGCAAGCCCGTCGCCCACTTCAAAGCATTTCTGCGTGTCATCATCGCTTCCCCTCGCGCGGCTCAGACCGCCGCCGCGCCTCTTCCTCTTCGTGCAACGCGCGCCAGACGATGGGATCTCGGCCCGCGTTCGATGATCTTTGAAATATCAATTGGACAATTCGCGCCGCAAATGACAACGCCCGCCAGCACGATTCAAGTACTTGCGGGCGCCGGCTCAGCTCAGTTGGCTACAGCTTGATGATGCGCGCGCGCGGGTTCTGGATGCTCTTGAAGGCGTTGCGGGTGTCGATGATGACGGCGGCTTGCTGCGCGATCTGCTCGTAGTTGTAGGCGCGGTGGTTGGTGAGCAGGACGACGCAGTCGCAGGCGAGCACGTCTTCGAGCGAGCCGCCCTCGATCTTGAAGGCGCGCGGCGTGCCGTGGAAGAGCTGCGCGCTCGCGACGTGCGGGTCGAAGAACTCAAGCTCAGCCCCGAGCTCGTGCAGCAGCTCGGCCACGCGCAGCGAAGGCGACTCGCGCACATCGCCCACGTTGGCCTTGTAGCTCATGCCCAGCAGCCCGATCTTGGCGCCGCGCATCGCCCTCGACTCGTCGTTGAGGGCGCGCATGATCTTGTCGATCACGAAGCGCGGCATGGCCGAGTTGACCTCGCCGGCCAGCTCGATGAACGAGGTCTGGAAGCCGAACTCGCGCGCCTTCCAGCTCAGGTAGAACGGGTCAATCGGGATGCAGTGCCCGCCCAGGCCGGGCCCAGGCAGGAACTTGGTGAAGCCATACGGCTTGGTCGCGGCGGCGTCGATGACCTCCCAGATGTCGATGCCCATGCGGTCGCACAGCATCGTCATCTCGTTCACCAGCGCGATGTTGACGCAGCGGAAGATGTTCTCCAGCAGCTTGGTCAGCTCAGCCGCCTGCGTCGAGGACACCGCCACAGGCTGCAGCACAACAGTCGAATACAGCAGCATCGCCAGCTCCGAGCTCAAGGCATCGTGGCCTCCCACGACCTTGGGCACCTTGTGAACCGGGAAATCGACGTTGCCGGGGTCGATGCGCTCGGGCGAAAACGCCAGGAAGAAATCCTGCCCGGCCCGCAGCCCGCCGCGCTCCAAGATGGGCCGCACGACCTCGTTGGTGGTGCCAGGGTAGGTCGTGCTTTCCAGAACCACGATCTGGCCCGCGTGCAAGTACTTGGCAACCGATTCCGAAGCCGACTCGACGTAGGCCAGGTCGGGGTCGCGCGTGGTGTTGAGCGGCGTGGGCACGCAGATGATGGCCACGTCGCACTCGGCCAGCAGCGAGAAGTCGCTGGTGGCGCGGAAGCGGTCGCCCTGGCGCGCCTGCGCCACGTCCTGGCTCGGGATGTCTTCGATGTGCGACTGCCCGCTCTGCAGCCCCTCAACCAGGCGGGCGTTGGGATCGAAGCCGATGGTCTTGAAGTTCTGCGCGGCGAAGGCCATGATGAGCGGCACCCCGACGTAGCCCAGGCCCAGCACGCCGATGGTCGCCGTGCGCTCTTCGAGCTTGCGCCTGACCTGCTCAGCCAGAGCCGTGGCCGCGCTGCCTTCGCCTTGAGGCTCGGCGTGGCCGCTCGGGGCCATGCGCGCGTGCCCGTTCACGCCGGCCCGCGCCGCCTGCGCCTCGCCCGTGGCTCCGTTGACTGCGGCAGAAGCGTGGTCGTTGGCGTGAGCGTGGCCGTTGGACGAGCCGTTGAGGTGTTCGATGATGGTGTCGTGCGAGGTGGGCTTGGCTTGCATGGGAATGGCAGTGGCAGTGGAAGAATCCGCCTGCAGCAAATAAGTGCAGAAATGTCAGGAAGCCGCCGGACGCCGAGTGCGCGGCTTGAGTTCACCTGCCCGACGAGGCCGCCATCGAAGGACCGGGGCGGCTTGAGCATCTTCAGCTTACCTTAAGGCCCGTTCGCCCTGCAAATACCGTTTCCACACCGCGAAGCCCAGCTTGCCGTAGAAGCTCAGCAGCGAGGTCCAGTCGATGGCCATGGTGCAGACGCCGCGCGCCTTGAGCTCCTGGACGGCCCGCGCGCACAGAGCTAAGCCCAGCCCGCGCCCACGCGCCTCGCGGCTCATCCCGATGGGGCCCAGCCCGCCCCAGCCCGCGCCGCTGGCATCGGCCAGGGCCGGGAACCAGTGCGTCGAGGGGATGAGCCAGCCGCTCGCAGCGTCCCCAACGTGGCAGAATCCGATGATGCGGCTGCCTTCGACTGCGATGATGAAGTCGCGCGCGCTCTGGCCGCGCTCGAAGTGGCCGCGCGTCGAGTAGGTCCAGGCGCCGGGGAAGTGCTGCGCGACGAACTCAACGAGCGCGGCCTGCTCCTCCTCGCGCGCCGGGCGAAGCTGGACGCCGGGCTCGCGCCGCAGCGTGGCCTCGACTTCGGGCGGCATCTGGAAATGGCTCAGCTCGCGCTTGAGGTCGCAGTGCTCGCTCCAATTGCCGCAGCCGAACTGCTCGAACAGGCTCTTGGCCGCGACGCACTCGACAGGCACGCCGGGCAGGAAGTGGTGCGGGAAATACAGCGTGCTGAGCGGCGAGCCGCGCGAGCTCAGGTGCTCGTCCGCGCGCGCCAGCAAGTACTTGCCGATGCCCCGGCGCTCGAAGCCGGGCGCCACGCACAGCGCGCCGATGCCGCCCCGGTTCTGGAAGCGCCCGACTTCGGGCCCGGCTTCGCGCATCGACTTGCTCAGCACCCAGCCCACCACGCTGCCGCTCGCGGCGTGGCGCGCGAGGAGGTGGCCCGCAGGCTCGAAGTAAGGGTCGTGGCGCAGCGTCTGTCCGAGCAGGCGCGGCGTCATGGGGAAGCCGGGCAGCGAGCGGTTCCACAGCTCGATCAGCCCGAGGTCGTCCGAAGGCGCGGCGGGCGCGAACTCAATTCCGTTCATACTCTCAAGCCATCCAAGACGCGCGCAGTGTAACCTCGCGCGCCTCAAGTACTTGCATGAACTCAACCGAGCCCAACATCGAAGCCGAGCGGCTGAGCCGAATCCAGCAGCGCATCGCGAGCGCGTGCCGCCGCGCCGGGCGCGAGCCAGGCTCAGTTCGGCTCATCGGCGCTGCCAAGACCGTTGAGCCGGCGCGCCTGAGCCGGTACTTGCAGGCCGGGCTGCGCGACGCCGGCGAAAATTACATCCAGGAAGGCGTCGCCAAAATCGACGAGCTGGGGCGCCAGGCGGCGCGCTGGCATTTTATCGGGGCGCTGCAGTCGAATAAGGCGCGCGAGGTCGCGCTGAAGTTCGATGTGCTGCACTCGCTGGATCGAGTTAGCCTCGCGCGAGCCTTGCAGCGCGAGCTGGAGCGCGCGGATCGGCGGCTGCAAGTGCTGCTGCAGGTGCGTCTGGGCGGCGAGCAGTCCAAGAGCGGCTGCGAGCCGGGCGAGCTGCTCAGCTTGTTTGAGCTGTGCTGCGCGATGCCGCATTTGGAGGTCGTCGGGCTGATGACGATCGGGCCGCTGCGCCCTTCGGCGGAGGCGGCGCGCGTGGATTTTCGCGAGCTGAGGCGGCTACGCGACGGTCTGCGCGAGCGGTTCGGGGCGCAGGCGCAGGGCTGCGCTGAGCTTTCGATGGGAATGTCGAGCGATTTCGAGGTGGCCATCGAGGAAGGCGCGACGATGGTGCGGCTGGGCACGGCTCTGTTCGGGGCGCGGGCGCAGAGGCAGGCGAGTGTTTCAAGTACTTGAGGCGTAAAAATTTGCCTTCGCGAAGGGAAGCTGCTATGCAAAATTCGGCGGCTTGTCGGGTATACTGGCGGCGATGTGGCCCGCAAGCCACCTCCGCAGCAGCATCACAGCAACCATCGCAACAAGCAACCGCAGCGCCCAGGCACAGGAGGCGGCTGCGAGGAGGCAGCAATCATGGGAATCGCACAGCGCGCGCGCGACTCGTTCCGCAGCATCTGGAGCCACGGTGAGGAAGAAGAGTTCGAGCGCGACGAGCCCGAAGGCAGCGCGGACACCGATCGCCCCGAGCCGCCCCGCTACGAAACCCCCCCGCCCTCGCGCGGCCACAACGGAAACGGCGGCCCCAACGTGCGCCGCGTCGGGCCCGCGGTGCCGCTGCGCGTCTCGCCCAACCGCGACAAGCAAATCTACACCATCAAGCCGCACGGCCTCGAAGAAGCCTCGGCAGCCGCCGACTTCCTCAAGACAGGCTCGGCTGTCGTGGTGAACCTGGACGACGTGGATCGCACCACAGCCGTGCGCATCATCGACTTCATGAGCGGCGTCTGCTACGGCCTGGACGCGCAGGGGCACGCCATGAAGCTGGGCGACACCATCTTCCTCTTCACGCCCGGCGAGTTCGAGATCACCTCGGATGAGCCCGACTACAACGAGAACCGCGAGTTCTTCTTCCGCGACGTGCCCGCCAATTCCAATGCCCTGGCGACCTCCGCTGCGGTTTCCGCCGCCGCCGCGCCTGCTGAAGGGCAGGTCATCGAGCGCACCGTGATCGGGCGCGCTCCGGTCGCCGAGCGCGTGACCATCGAAGGCTCGCTGCCCGCGCGCGCTCCCATCGAACGCCCCGCCGTCCCGCCGCGCCCGTGGGAGCGTTGACGCCACACGCCAAGCCGAACGCGCCCGCCAAGTACTTGCTCGCTTGGCGGGCGCTCGTGTTTCAAAGCCCGAACTCAAGTCCTTGAGGCGCTGAGCTGCAGCAGAGTGTTAAGCTAAAGCCGCTGGCGCAGCCGCTTCTTCTTTTTCTATGGCAATCGAATCTCTTTCTTTCCTGGGCGCCGGAGCGATGGGCGAGGCGCTGATGCGTGGCCTGCTCGAAGCCCGCGTGCTGGAGCCGTCGCAGATTTCGGCCTTCGACCCGGCCACCGAGCGGCTGCGCGAGCTGGCTTCGCGGCTCTCGATTCGCGCGCTGGACGAGGCGAGCCAGGTCGGGCAGGCTCAGGTCATCTTGCTCGCGGTCAAGCCGCAAGTACTTGCGGCTGCGCTCGAACCGCTGCGCGAGCTGGGCCGCGAGCACACTGTAATTTCCATCGCGGCTGGCGTCACGACCGCGGCCATCGAGTCGTGCTTTGCCAACGAGGTGCCCGTGGTGCGCGTGATGCCCAACACTCCGGCGCTGGTGAACCGGGCCGCGAGCGCCATCGCGCCGGGCCGCTTCGCCCGCGCCGAGCAGCTGGAAATCGCGCGCGCCATCTTCGGCGCGGTCGGCGTCGTGGTCGATGCCTCGGAGAAAGACCTGGACGCCGTGACGGGCTTGTCGGGCAGCGGCCCGGCGTTTGTGTATGCCTTCATCGAGGCGCTCGCCGATGGCGGCGTGCGGGCCGGGCTGGGCCGCGAGGTCGCGCTCAAGCTGGCGGCTCAGACCGTGCTGGGCTCAGCTCAGATGGTTCTGGAAACCGGCAAGCACCCAGGCGAGCTCAAGGACATGGTCGCCTCGCCCGGCGGCACCACCATCGCCGGCCTGCACGCGCTGGAGCAGAAGGCCTTCCGCGGCACCGTGATGGACGCGGTGGTGGCCGCCGCTCAGAAATCGCGCGAGCTGGGCCAGAAGTAAAAACGGCTTGAAGCGTTCGGCGGAACGAGGTTTTCGCGCCCTTGCCGAACGCGATCAGCGCAGCGAATCAGCGCAGGCAGCTTCTAAAATCGAGGGAGCCACAAGTACTTGCAGGCTCAGCTTAGCTTGCTTCCAGGCAGCTTCTTGAGGCGCGCCGGAGCCTCCACAACCAACGCATGAGCGAGCCGATCATCGCCTTTCGCAACGTCTCGTACACGCCGCCCGCTGCTCTGGCGCCGGTGCTGAGCGACCTGGAGCTGGAGGTGGCGCGCGGCGAGATTCTGGTGCTGCTGGGCGAGTCGGGCTGCGGCAAGACGACCACGCTGCGCCTGGCCAACGCCCTGCTGCTGCCCACGCAGGGCGAGGTGCTTGTCGAAGGCCAGCCGACGCGCGGCGCGGATTCGATCGCGCTGCGGCGGCGCATCGGCTACGTCATCCAGGAAGGCGGCCTGTTCCCGCACTGGAGCGTCGCCCGCAACGTCGCCACCCCGCTGCTGCTCGGCCCGCAGGCTCGCGATAAAGCGCCCGCTCCGCAAGGTGAGCCAAGCGTTCAGCAGAGCGTTCAGCAGAGCATCCAGGCGCGTGTCGAAGAGGTGCTGGGCTTAGTTGGGCTCGCAGCGAGCGAGTTCGCGCACCGCTCGCCCGCGCTGCTCTCTGGCGGGCAGCGCCAGCGCGTTGGCGTGGCGCGCGCTCTGGTGGCCAAGCCTCCGATCTTGCTGATGGACGAGCCCTTCGGCGCGCTGGACCCGATCACGCGCCACGCTTTGCAGCTTGAGTTTCAGGCTCTGGTGCGCGCGCTGGGCACCACGGTTGTGCTCGTCACCCACGATGTGCGCGAGGCGCTGCTGCTGGCCGATCGCATCGCTCTGCTGCGCGCGGGCCGCCTCGAAATGCTCGGCACGCCGCGCCAGTTCCTCGATTCGAGCAACGACTACGCCCGCGCCTACCGCGACACCATGGGCCCGCCTCTCGACCCAACGCAGGCCAGCCCAACGCAGGCCAAAGGAAGTGCATGAAGCGACACGCGAAGCCCCAGGCGAAGGTGCTCTCTTGAACTCGATCCTCTCGTGGTGGCGCGACAACGCGGGCGCCATCGCCGAGCAGTCGCTGAGCCACATCCAGCTCGTGCTGCTGGCGATGGCGTGCGCGCTGGCCATCGGGCTGCCGTGCGGCGTCTGGATCGCGCGCCGCCCGTGCTGGCAAAAGCCCGTCCTGGGCCTGGCGAATGTCTTCCAGACCGTGCCCTCGCTCGCCCTCTTCGGCCTGCTGATTCCCGTTCTGGGCATCGGCGCGCCGACCGCGATCGTCGCGCTGGTTTTATACGCGCTGCTGCCCATCGTCAGGAACACCTTGACGGGCATCGCGGGCGTTGACCCCACGGTGCGCGAGGCGGCGCGCGGCATGGGGCTGACCGAGCGGCAGCTTTTGTGGCACGTTGAGCTGCCTTTGGCCTCGGGCGTGATCCTAGCCGGGGTGCGCGTGGCCACGGTTTTGTGCGTGGGCGTGACGACCATCGCGGCCACCATCGACGCGGGCGGCCTGGGCCAGTCCATTTTTCGAGGCCTGCGCCAGGACGACAACGCGCTGATTCTGGCCGGGGCCGTGCCCGCTGCGCTGCTGGCTCTGCTCGCCGATGGCCTGCTGGGGCGGCTGGAGCGGCGTGGCCGCGCGCCTCAAGCTCTCGCGGCCAGCGCGAGCGACTTCGCGCCGCTGCGTTCGCCCCCTCGTGCCGTGCAAGTACTTGGCGCGGGCGGCGTGTTGCTGGCTCTGCTGCTGGGCGCGAGCTTCTGGCGCGGCGCGCGCGGCGGCAGCCGGAGCCAGGCGGCAGGCGCGCGGGCATTTGTGGTGGCCTCGAAGGACTTCTCGGAATCGGTGATTCTGGCCGAGATCTTCGCGCAGTCGCTCGAAGCGCGCCACGTCGCGGTGCGCCGCCGCTTCGAGTTGGGCGGCAACCTGGCGCACCAATCCTTGCTGGCGGGCGCGGTTGACATCTACCCCGAGTACACCGGCACGGCCTTCACCGCGATCCTCAAGCACAAGCCGCAGACCGATGTGGCGCGCGTTTACCAGGCGGTCAAGAGCGAGTACAAGGCGAAGCTCGGGCTCGAAGTGGGGCCGCCGCTTGGCTTCTCGAACGACTTCGCGATCCTGGTGCGCCAGGCCGACGCGCGCCAGTTCGGGCTCAAGACGGTCTCGGACGCGGCCCGCTACACGCCCACTCGCGTGGCCGGCTTCGGGCAGGATTTCATGTCGCGCGCCGACGGCTACAAGGGCTTCGCGCGCGCCTACGGCCTCAAGTTCGCCCGCGAGCCACGCGAGATGGACCTGTCGCTCACCTACCGCGCGCTGGCCAGCGGCCAGGTCGATATGATCGCGGGCAACGCCACCGACGGCCTCATCGGTGCCCTCAAGCTGCTCCAGCTCAAGGACGACCGCAAGTACTTCCCGCCGTATCAAGCCGTCTTCGTCGCGCGTGGCGCGGCTCTGGACGCCTCGCCGCAGGCGCGTCAAGTACTTGACGCGCTGGGCAACGCGATCACGACCGACGAGATGCGCCGCATGAACCTGGCCGCTGACCGCGACAAGCAGCAACCCGCCGCAATCGCCCGCGCCTGGAGGCAGCAGCACGGCCTGTGACCACCCACGCCCCGAGCCCACAAGCGCAGCTCAAGGCGAGGCAACTCTAACGCTGCGCTGCCTTCGCCTGAAGCGGTTCAAGCGAGCCACGCGAGGCTTCGAGCCACGCGAGGCTTCAAGCCGCGCGGCTTCAAGCCGCGCGGCTTCGGTTCGCGAGGCGGCGCGGTTTCCCAAGCAGCTTCCAAGTACTTGAGCAAACAGAAGCGCAGGCCCGAAGCAGCCTGCGGCACGCAGCCAAGCTGAGCCGAGGGGAGAAAATTATGGCTATCATCGGGCGATTTGAGCAGGACGGGCGGGCGCGCTGGGGGCTTGTCGAGGGCCAGGACGTGCTCTTCGTGGACGATCCGTTTGCCGCGCTGGAGCCCAACGGACAGTCAGCCAGGCTGCAAGAGCTGGCGATTTTGGCTCCGGCCAGCCCGCCCAAGCTCATCGCGATCGGGCTCAACTACCGCGCGCACGTCGCCGAGTTCGACCGCCAGGTGCCTGCGGTTCCGCTGATGTGGCTCAAGGCCCCGACCTCGATCCAGGCGCACAAGCGGCCAATTGAAATCGCTTACCCCGACCACCGCACCGACTTCGAGGCCGAGCTGGCCGTTGTCATCGGGCGCGGCGGGCGCGGCATCCGCGAGGAGGAGGCGCTGGATTTCGTGCTGGGCTACACGCTGGCGCAGGACATTTCGGACCGCGACATCCAGCGTTCCGAGTCGCAGTGGGCGCGCGCCAAGTCGTTTGACACCTACACGCCGCTTGGCCCCTTCGTCTACAGCGGCCTGGACCCGCAGGCGTTGCGCGTGCAGACCCTGCTCAACGGCCAGGTGCAGCAGGACAGCCACACTTCCGCGATGATCTTCACCATCGCGCACCTGATCGCCTTCGTCTCGCGTGACATCACGCTGCAGCCGGGCGACGTGCTGCTCTCGGGCACGCCCGAGGGCGTCGGCCCGCTGGCGCCGGGCGATGTGCTCGAAACGCGCATCGGCGACATGGAGCCGCTGGTCAACCCCGTCGTGCTGCGCGGCGAGTAGAGCAGCGGCTTCGGTTAATACCGCGCGCCGCCGAGTTCGAGGTAGACGCGGCTGCGGTTGCGGCTCCAGTTGAGCGAGACCTCGCGCTGCCCGACCTGGCGGCCCAGGCTCAGCCCGTAGTCGAGGTAAGCCGCGATGTTGTCGAAGCGCGAGTAGTCCGAGAAGAGGCCCATGCGCCAGCGCGGGATCGGGTAGAAGTCCAGCGTGGCCGCGCCGTAGGTGCCGCCGTCCGAGAACGAGCGCGTGAAGTAGGCGTTGGCGCTCAGGCGCTGCGCCAGGTTGAGGAACAGGCTGGCCGAGGCGAAGTTGGAGCCCGCGCTGCCATAGAGCCCGCCGACTGAGGACAGCCCGCCGCGGTCGAAGTTGTAGTTCATCTGCAGCCCTCCGACGCGCCCCAGGGCCTGCTGGAAGTTCATGTTCAGGCCCGGAGACAGGCCGCGCCGCCCGTTCGAGTAGTTGAAGGCCGAGGCCAGCACCGAGCCCGAGAGCGAAGCGCCCCGCCACAGCCGCGCCGAGGGCGACTGCAGCGTGGAAAGCAGCGTCTGCCCGATCAGCGTGGACGAGGCGTAAGTACTTGCGGCCCCGCCCGCCTGCGCCGCCCGCATTGCCACCAGAGCCCGCATCGCGCTCGGGCGCACCTGGCTGTCGAACTCGCCTTCCAGCCCGCCTTCCAGACGATGAGGCCCGCGCCCCGGAATCCCAACGCCTCCCGGACGCCCGCCGCCGTTCCCGCTTCCAGTTCCACCGGTTCCAGAGCCGCCGCTTCCAGTTCCGCCGCTTCCAGCTCCACCGTTTCCAGAGCCACCGTTTCCAGAGCCACCGCTTCCAGTTCCACCGCTTCCAGTTCCACCGCTTCCAGTTCCACCGTTTCCTGAGCCGCCGCTGCCGGTTCCGCCGCCTGAGATGAGGGCGAACTGGCGCAGGGCGATGAGGTTGGCGCCCATCGAGTAGCTCCAGCCCGAGTGCCCGAGCGAGCGTGGGCGCAGGCGCGCGTAGAACTGGCCCTGAGCCTCGCCCGGCGTGTCGCGCAGGCGCGCGAGCAGGCCCTCGAAGCCGAGCTGAGCTGAGCGGGTGTCCTTGACCAGGGCCGAGCGCAGGAAGGCGTTCTGGTGGCGCGGCATATCGAGGTACAGCGCGCCGCGCATGGTGGGCGAGAACTGGTGCTCGTGGTTCCAGTTCAGGTTCCAGGCGTGCCCGATCTGATCGACCGTGAGCCGCCCCTGCGACTTATCGTTGAGCCAGTACTGCTGGTCGAAGGCCAAAGCCGGGCCGGGCGACTCGGCGGCGAAGCCGTTGTGCGGCGCGTACTGGGCATACAGAGTGCCCGTGCCGTGCGTCGAGGCCTGGTAGTAGTAGGGCACGTTGAGCGTCAGGCCGCCCGAGGAGTTGAAGGCCACCATGTCGGTGGCCGGGCTGAAGTTGCCGTTGAGAGCCGCCACGTAGCGCGGCATCGAGAACAGCTTGCGCCCGTTGAAGAACACCGAAGCCTTCTCGAACTGGATCTTGTCGTGCGCGAAGATGCGTATCTTGCGCGCCGTCACCCAGTAGCCGCCGTATGAGCCCGCCGAGGGCGGCTCAGGCTCCGAAATCTGCTCCGCGACACGCGCCTGAACCGGTTGAGCCGCCCCTTCAGCCGGAGCCTCCGCCCCGCCCGAAGCCGCCGCGCTGCCTTGAGCTTGATTGCCTTGAGCCGGGCTCGCTCCGGCTTCAGGCAGCGGCGCGTAGGCGGGCACTTCTTGCAGCGGCGCGCCGTCCGCTCCGTCGAGGACCGAGGGCAGCGAGCCGGGCGGGCGCTCTCCCGAGCCCAGCATGATCTCGCGCGCGCTCGGCCCCGAAGCACTCGAAGTACTTGCAGGGCTCGCGGTGTTCGCGACGCCCGCCGTCGCCTTGCCGGGCGCGGCCTGAGCCGCCATCGAAGGAACGCTTGAAGCCGCGTCCGGCGCTGCGGGCCGGCTGCTGAGCAGAGGCGACTGGCTCATCGAAGCCTGCGTGCGCGTGTTGAGCTGCGCCTCAGCCGCCTCAACGCGCGGCATGATGGGCAGCGCGCTCGCGGTCGAAGCCTCGCGCACCAGGTTCTGCGGCTCGCCTGACTCGGGCGCTTTCACGGCTTGAGCTGAGCTCGCGGCCTGGCTTGAAGCGGCGCTGGCCGTCCCAGGCGCCAGGCTCGGCGTGATCGCGGCGGAGGTGGAGGCCACACGCCCGGCGCTGGAAGTACTTGGCAGCGGGCGCGCGGGGACGATGGCGGCGGATTCGATGGGCAGGGGCGCTTGAGCCGGAGGCAGGGGCGCTTGAGCCGGAGGCAGGGGCGCTTGAGCCGAGGGCAGGGGCGCTTGAGCCGGAGGCAGGGCGCGGAAGTCGGAGTCCATGAACTCCTGGCGCGCCGGCCCCTGCCGGGTGTCGATGCGCCGCAGCACGCCGCGCCGCCGCGCGATGTCGTAGAACAAGCGGTCGCCGCGCAGCTCGTGCACCTCGCCGCTCTTGCTGTCGCGGATCGTTACGTGCCCGCTTGAACCCTGGGCCCACAGCCGCTCGCCGAGCAGGTCTACGTCCAGGCGCACGTCGCTTTCGATGTGCAGGTCGCCGTAGTCCAGGGCGCACTTTCCCGAGGCCGTGATGGTGCTGCCGGTTGTGTTGTAGGCCACGTAGGAGCCATCGACCTGAAGGTAGCGCGCCAGCGAGACCTCGTCGCTTGAGAACTCGACGGTGACCTGCTCGCGCGCGGCCCCGATGATGGCCGTCACGACGGCGGTTCCGGGCGTGGTCGAGGAGCGCAGGAGGGCGCGCGCCACGCCTCCGACCACGCGCGCCTGCGGCTCGATGGAGCCGGCTGTGGTCAAGAACCTGACCACGGGCGAGGCCGAGAACGCGCTTCCGCTGCCCGGCACCTGCACGCTGATCGAGGTCGTCGAGATTCCGTTGGCGGTGATGATGTCCGGCTCGGCGCTCAGCGAGAAGCGAAAAGACTGCGCCTGAGCCGAAGCCGGGCCGCCGTCCCAGCCGCGCGCGAGCCGCCCCAGCGCGGGCCCGCACAAAACAGCCGCGCCCAGAGCGCCCGCCAGCTGCCGCTGCCCGAGCCTCAAACGCCGCTCTCCACAGCCGCCCGCAGCCAGCGGCGCGCGGCAGATCCAAATGTGCTTGGCCATCAGGTGGGCTTCAACTCAAGCGGCCTGGCGTGGCACCGTTCGCCGTGGCGCCGCGCCTTCAAGATGCCGCTTCTTCTCGCGCTGGCCTGTCGGAAGAAGGCGTTCCCCGCGCGGCTGTGGACGCCCTCAAGTACTTGCGGCGCGGGCTCCGGCCCCCGCCGATTTTCGCTGCTGCCCTGACTTGAGCTTAGCCCACCGTGGAAACGGGGCTTTGGCCTGAGCCGCGAGCAAGATGAAGCTCCGCGCGGCCCGGCTGAAGCGGCTTGGCAGTCAAGAGCGCGGCTGGCGGCAAGTACTTGCCGCCAGCCGCGCTGTGTCCCTTCGACTCAGCTCTGCTCAGGGCGCGGGCGCTGCGGTGCCTGGCGCGACCGCAGCGCCTGTTCCTGGCGCAACGGCTGCTGGGGCGGTTCCTGCGTCCGGGGCCTGGGCTGGAGCTGCGGTCGCAGCCGGGGGCGTGGCGGTGTCGGAGGTGCCTGTGCCCATCGAGGTGTCGGGCGCGGCGGGCTGAGCGGGCGTGGCTGCGGGCGTCCCGGCGTCCGGGGCGGCGTTGACGACGGCGGGCATTCCCATGGCGGCGGCGGCGTCGGGCCGGGCGGAAGCGCCGGTGGGCTCGGTGCGCGGCAGCACGATGTCTTCGAGCGGCGCGGTGAACTCAGCGGCCACGTCCCCGAAGGCTTCGCGCGCGGCGTCCAGGTAGCGGTCGATGTTATTGCGGCCTTTGGTGATCGGATTCGAGGTGAGCACCGGGGCCTTGAGCGCGACCGGGTTGTCCAGCTCATACAAGCGGCCCGCGACCTGAGCCTGCACGCCGGGGCGCTGGAACGTCCCGCTCGCGCGCACTTCTTCAAGGCTGAACTGAGCGATCAAGGGCACCTGGTCGAAGGTGAACTGCTTGAGAAAAGCCGTCGCTGTCGTGGTGTCGACGCGATCCTTGATGGCATCGTCGGCCTGCGCCTCGGTCAGCCGCTTCTCCTGCAGCGCGCGCTGGATCATCGGGCTGAAGCGGTGCGCGCGGATGACCGAGAACTTGCCCGTGGCGTCGAGCTGCTCTTGGAGCAGCGCCTCGGCGCGGCTCAAGATCGCTTCCCCGAAGGAGTGGTCGGCGTTGAAGCCGGGCCCCAGCTGCAGCGGCAGCAGCAAGAGCACGCGGCGCCCCGGCCACGGCTCGATGGCCCCGCTCCTGGCCATGTTCTTCCTGCTCTTGCCCGAGCGCGCCACACCGCTCGAAGTACTTGGCGTGCCGGTGGCGCGCATCATCGTGGTCGCCGAGATCGGGTCCGAGCCCGCTCCGGTCGTCGCGCCCGAGCCTGACACTTTGGACTGCGCCACGGCCTCGCCCGCTCCGGGAACGGGCGCTCGCTGCGTCGGCGGCTCCTGCGCCCAAACGGGCGACAGAGCGCCCAGGCTCAGCGCCAGGGCCGCGCCGATGGCGCTCAGTACCAGGCGCGGGCTGCGCGCGGCGGCTCCGGCTTGCTGTGGATGAATGGTCTGCATAGTTCTCTGCGTTCTCCTGCCGCTAACCCGATGTGCTCAACTCAACTGCTCAACTCAACGCACGGTTGAAATCTGCTCCAAACCGCCAGTGGCTCCAGCCGGACTCTGCTGCTCGGCTCAACTCAGCCCAGTTTAGAAAGCCGCGTGGCCGCGTGCCCAGGCGCGAGCGCGCCGCACGACTCAGGGCCACCGAAATCGCAACGCCGGAAATGGCAACGCCCGCCGCGTGCAAGTACTTATACCCGGCGGCGGGCGTTGCGAACCGTGCGCGGCTCCTCGTGCTCTGTGGCTCCTCGCGCTCTTTAGCGGTGGCGCAGGATGAAGCCCGGCGCGCGGCCCGTGCCGAAGCCTCCGAAGCCGCCCGCCGCGCCCGGCGCACCCTGGCCGCCGCGCCGCCGTCCCGCGCCCGTGGGCGAGACGAAGCGGCCACCGATCAGGGCGCTCGTCGCGGTCGTGACGTTGTTGAGGGCGATGGTGCGCGAGAAGACGATGCCGCCCGGCGTGTCGGTGCTGGCGCTCAGGCCCACGCGGGCATACAGCGGAGCGCCCGAAGCCGGGTCGTAGCCGGGCACGATGATGCTGTTGGCGTCCAGCACAAGCTCGCCCGGCGTGCCCGGAATGCCGGGAACTGCTGGCGTGCCGGGGTTGCCTCCCGTACCAGGCACAGCAGGCGTGCCCGGCGTGCCCGGCGTGCCTGCGGTATTGGTCGGGTTGCGGAAGATTTGCACGAAGGTGCTGGCCGTCGGGAAGCTCGGGTTGACCGAGACTTCCAGCCGGGCCTGGTCGATGTTGTTGCCCACGAAGGTCACGGGCAGGCGCACCACGAAGTTGCGCAGCGAAGTCGGGGCCGTGGCCGGGTCGATGATCAGCGTCGGCAGGGCGGTCGCGCCACCGCTGGGAGCCGAGGTCTGCGACAGCACGGGCTGAAGGGTCGTGGCTGTGTTGTTGGTTGCGGCGGTGCGCGTGCCCAGGACGCGGGCCACGCGGTAGAAATACTGCACGCCCGGCTGCAGCGGAGGCCGCGTCGCCACGATGGTGACTGTGTTGGCGGCCTGCGTGATCGCGTTGGCCGCAGCAGCGCCCGCTGTCTCCGTCACGTTGATGGCGCTGGTGGTGCCGCCGGTAATTGTGATGGTGCGCGTGCCGAGCACGTTGGTGTCGTCTATGTAGCTCGTCTGCCCGCCGCGCGCGAAGTCGATCAGCGTGCCCGTGCCCGCGCCGAAGTTCGATGAGGTCGATCGGAAGATCAAGTACCCCGCCACCTGCTGCCCTGTAATGATGCCCGGAAGCCCGTCGCGGAAGTTCACCTGGATCGCCGAGCCGCCAATGGTGCCGCCCGTGATCGCATCTGTGGCGGTCGCCGAAGTCTGGACCGGGCGCGCGACTACGCTGCGCGGAGCCTGCGCCGCCGTATTGTTGGTGCCGCCGCCAAAGCCGGTCAGAGCCACCAGCCCAACCAAAGCCGCGACGCCCACCAAGCCCGCGCCGATGCCGCCCAGGAAACCCTTGTGGCGGCGGTTGGAGGGCGGCGGCGCGGTCACGGGCGAAGACGAGGTGCCCGTGGCCGAGATGGGGAAGTTCGAGGGCACGAAGATCTGGCGCACCTTGTCTCCGGTGCGCACGCCAGCCTGCCCGCCGCGATACACGCGCGCCGTCGATTGGTTGTCCTCGGCGCTGGTGATCTTGACCTCAGCGACCTTGAGCCGCTCCACGATGTTGCGCGCCTTGTTGAGCTCGTCGCGCAAGACCGTGTAAATCTGGCCCTGAGCCGTGCCGTTGCGGGTGCCGATGTTGAGCTGGATGTCCTCGTTGGCCACGTTCAAGACCGTGCCCGTGGGCAGCGTGGTCTGCTTCATCGAGCGCACAGCCGCGAAAGCCGCCTTGTTGATCGACTCGTCCACCAGAACGTCGTTGTCAAACTGCTGCAGCTTCTCGTCGGTGACTTCGCTGATCTGGGTGCCGTTGATGTAGTCGCCGGTCAGGGCGTCCAGCTGGCGCACCTCGATGACGACGCGGGCCGAGCGGTTGTTGTTGACGATGGTGCGCAGCACGCGGCCCGAGAAGACCGAGCGCGCGTTGAGCACGCCGGCCAGCCGCGCCTGGGTTGCCTCGTTGAACGGAGGGCGCAGGCCGGGCTGGGTGGCCACGGCAGCCTCCAGGTCCTGGCGCGTGACGATGTCGTAGTCGCCCGAGCGCGTCAGCTCGACGGCCAGGGCGTCGGCGGCCTTGCGTCCCAAGATCGGGTCCAGGCCCGTCCCGGTCGAGAAGTCGAGCACGGCGGCTCGCTGCACGGCTGTCTGCGCCTGAGCCAGGCGCGGGGCCAGCGTCGAGGCGAGCAGAGCGCCCGCCAGAAGCGCGGGCGCGGCCACAGCAGCCAGGCGGCGGCGCAGGCGGGTAGTTTGAGGGCCAGAGTGTTGGAGCGGTGCGATGTGGGCCGGGTTGGTGAGACGAAGCATCCAGAGTTCCCCTTTTCGGAATCAGCTTTCGGAGTAGCGTCCCGTCGGTGGTGGCACTGCGCTTTCCAAAACAGCTCGCGAGCAGAAGGTTCGGCGTGCCGACCTCGCTCCTGAACCATCTCGGACCCCGCTTGGCCGGTTCCGCTTCTGAGAGTGAGCCTATTCTAAAGAAAACCCTGTGAAACTGTCAAGCGAGCCGCCTTCAAGCCGCCTTCAAGTACTTGCAGTTCCTCCACCTCCACCGTGCTCTGCCGTGCGCCCCGAGCGAAGATGCCTATCCCATGAACGCCATCGAAGTGACAAATTTGTCGCGCCACTTTACCACGCACCTCAAGGCGCCGGGGCTCGCGGGAGCCGTGCGCGGCCTGTGGAAGCGCGAGTACAAGACCAAGGCCGCCGTCGATGCGGTTTCGTTCTCGCTGGCGCGCGGCGAATTCGTGGGCTTTTTGGGCCCCAACGGAGCCGGCAAAACCACCACGCTCAAGATGCTGGCCGGCGCGCTGCATCCCACGAGCGGCACGGCTCAAGTACTTGGCTTCACGCCGTGGCAGCGCAAGCCCGAGTTCCAGCGCCGCTTCTCGCTGGTGCTGGGCCAGAAGAACCATCTGTGGTGGGACTTGCCCGCCTACGACTCGTTCGAGCTCAGCTAAAGGTCGGCTCAGCTTGGCTCAATGGGCTCGGCATCAAGGTCGGGAAAATGCAAAAGCCGCTTCCAAGTGGATTGGAAGCGGCTTTCTGGTGCGGCGTTGCGGCGGCTTAGACGGCTGTGCGCCCGCCCGAAACGGCTTTGTAGATCGCGATGACGATGCAGGCTCCGATGACGCCGAAGACCAGCGACATCAGGTTGAAGTTCGCGCCGAACTTGCCCATCCCGAGCAGCTGCGAGATGAAGCCGCCGACGAAGGCACCCAAGATGCCCGCGATGATGTTGGCGATGGCGCCCATCTGCGCGTTGGTCTTCATGATCATCGAGGCGATCCAGCCGATGACCGCGCCCGCTACAATCGTGATTATCAAACCCATGTTGCCTGCTCCTTTTCCACCCGAAACTGTGTTTTGGTTCTGACGCCCGGCGGCTTCATCCACAACAACGGCTGAGCTACGGAGGCGCGTGAGCCCAACGCTCGGCAACTCGCGTGCCAAAGGCCGCCCCAAGTACTTGCAGTTATTCCTTTTCTCGCGTGTTCTCACGCGCCGCTTCATCCGGCGCGCGTGGAGCACCGGGCTTTTGCGCGCGCCTGCCCTTTCGAGTAAACCCTTGCCGCAGCCGGAACCCGTAGCTTTTTCGCTGAGACGCCGCAAGTACTTGTACTTGCAGCCACTTCCAGAACCGAGCACCAGAACATCCTATGGCATTGCGTATCGGCGTGATTGAAGGCGACGGCGTTGGCCCCGAGGTCGTTTCCTGGGGCGTCTCGACTCTCGAAGCCGTCTCGCGCGGCGCGGGCCTCGACTTCGAGTTCCTCAAGGCTCCCGTTGGCGGCGCGACCTTTCTGGAAACCGGCCAGGTTCTCCCTGACGAGTCGCTACAGCTCATCCGGGGTTGCGACGCGGTGTTGAAGGGGCCGATGGGCCGTCCCGACATCGAGGCCGGGGTTGTTGAGCGCGACGGCATCCTGGCTCTGCGCCAGCACCTGGGGCAATACGTCAACCTGCGCCCGGTGCGCCTGTTTCGCGGGCTGGAGCCGGCCTCGCCGCTCAAGGACGAGCTGCTGGCGCGCGGCGTGGACTTCATGATCGTGCGCGAGAACTCCGAAGGTCTGTACTCGCGCATGGGCGGCCTGAGCGAGACCAGCGCCACCGACATCAACCTCTTCACCGAGCGCGGCGTGCGGCGCATTCTGGAATTTGCCTTCGGCTTGGCTGCCAGGCGGCGCAAGCAGCTCATCTCGATTGACAAGGCCAACGTGCTGTCGGCGAGCCTGTTCTGGCGGCGCAAGTTCGAGGCGATGGCGCAGGCTCACCCCGACATCAAGTGCTCGTCTCAGCTGGTGGATTCGTTCTGCCTGCTGGTGCTGCAAGACCCTTCGCCGCGCAAGTGGGACGTGCTGGTGACGGATAATATGTTCGGCGACATCATCGCGGACGAGGCCGCCGCCATCGTGGGCAGCCTGGGCATGAGCCCCTCGGCTAACCTCAACCCCGGCGGCATCGGCATGGCCGAGCCCGTCCACGGCTCAGCGCCCGACATCGCGGGGCAGGGCATCGTGAACCCGCTGGCCACGATCCTCTCGACGGCTCTGCTGCTGCGCTTCTGCTTCGAGCGCGAGGACCTGGCCCTGAAAGTCGAGAGCGCGGTGCAAAAGGCGCTGGACGAAGGGTTGCGGACAAAGGACATCGCGGTGGGCGGCGCGGCCTGCACCACCGAGCAGATGGGCGAGGCCGTGCTCAAGTACCTGCGTTGAGGCGTTAGCCATGCGTTAGCCAAGTGTGAGGGTCTGCAAGTACTTGCGGTGTAGGCGAAGTGAATTATGGATCGTCAGGAACTTTCGCAGCTGTTGATGATCGGGGTGCCCTCGGGCAACGACCTCTCGGGCGTGCGGCGCCTGCAGCCGGGCGGCGTCGTGCTGATGGGCCGCAACGCCGGGGCGCGCGCCGAGGTGCGCAAGCTGTGCCGCGCCATCGCGGGCGAGTGCATGGAAGCGCCGCTCATCGCCACCGATCAGGAAGGCGGGCGCGTGCAGCGGCTCGTGCAAGGCTTCACCACCATCCCCTCGATGCGCGAGCTGGGCAGGTCGGGCGCCAACCAGGTCGGCATCATGGCCTCGACGGTGGCGGCTGAGCTGAGGGCGGTCGGCGTGCACGTCAACTTCGCGCCGGTTTGCGACGTGCCCACGCACGCCGAAGATTCGGTCATCGGCGACCGCGCCTTTTCGGACGATGCGATTGTGGCCGGGGCGCTGGCGGCTGAGTACATTCGCGGCGCTCAGCCGAGCGTGATGTGCGTGGCCAAGCACTTCCCAGGGCACGGCGGCGTCGGCGTGGACTCGCACCACGCCCTGCCCACGGTTCCAGAAGAAGCCGATGTGCGCGGCACGCACCTGCCGCCGTTCCGGGCCGCGATTGCTGCTGGCGTCGGGGGCATGATGGTTGGCCATCTTGTTGTGCCCTCGCTGGACCCGGCGAGCATCGAGAGCGAGATCGCGGGCGCGGTCACGACCCCGGCCACGCTGTCGGAGCCGATAGTGTCCGGGCTGTTGCGCGGCGAGCTGAGGTTTCGCGGCGTCGTCTTCACCGATGACCTGGACATGAAGGCGCTGCAAGACTTCGAGGTCGAAGAGATCGTCACGCGCGCGGTGCAGGCGGGCTGCGACCAACTGCTGTGGTGCCACTCGATAGACAAAGCGCAGCAGTCGCTGGACGCGCTGGAGCGAGCGGTGCGCGACAAAGTGCTGGCCGAAGAGCGCGTGCGCGACGCCATCGGGCGCGTGAAGTGGGCCAAGCGGAAGTTCGGCGTGCTGGAAAGCTAAATTGATGGCGGATGGCTGGCGAGAACTACCAGGCAGCGAAGAGGTTCGCAGAGAGTGCCTCAAGTACTTGCTGAGCAGGGCGGTGGTTGTGGGCAGTCGTGTGCGATTGATGGCGTGAAAAGGGGTGTTGAAATTGGGCCGTGCGGTTGGCATTGACCTGGGCACCACGTACTCAGCCGTGGCGTGGGTAGACGAATACGGCAAGCCGGTCATCCTCAAGAACGCCGATGGGCAGGTGACGACGCCCTCGGTCGTCTTCGTGGACCCGCCCAACTTTGTGGTTGGTGAGACGGCTCTGCAGTCGACCATCACGGATGGCGAGCGCGTGGTTCAGTTCATCAAGCGGCACCTGGGCGCGGCGGATTTTCGTGTCGTGATAGAGGGCGCGGAGTATTCGCCTGAGTTCGTCTCGGCCATTATCCTGCGCAAGATCGTCCAAGACGCCGAGGCCGAGAGCGGCGAGAGCATCACCCAGGCCGTCATCACGGTGCCGGCCTACTTCACCGAGGCCCAACGCTCGGCGACCATGGAAGCGGGCAAGATGGCTGGCCTGCAAGTACTTCGCATCATCAACGAGCCCACGGCTGCGGCCTTGAGCTACGGCATCTCGCGGCGCGGCAAGAACCGCACTGTCCTGGTTTACGATCTGGGAGGCGGCACCTTCGACGTGACGATCCTGCGCGTCGAGGACAACGCCATGAACGTGCTGAGCGTGGGAGGCGACCACCACCTGGGCGGCAAGGACTGGGACGACCGCGTGATGGGCTACGTCGAGGGCGAGATCGAGGCGCGCTACGGCGTCTCGGTCGCTGACGACCGCGAGCTGCAGCCCGAGCTGCGGCTCAAGGCCGAGGCCGCCAAGCGCCAGCTCACGGGCCGCAACATGGTGCCCATCACGCTCAAGGCCCCGGTCAAGAACGAGGACGGGACGATCACGGGCCGCACCATCCCGGCCAAGGTCGATGTGACGCGCGAGATCTTCGCCGACATCACGCGCGACCTGCTCGATCGCACCGAGATGCTGCTCGAAGCCGTGCTGACGCGCGCCGACCTGAGCTGGGACGACATCGACGACGTGCTCTCCGTCGGTGGCTCTTCGCGAATGCCCATGGTGGGCGAGATGCTGGAGCGCATCACCGGCAAGAAGGCGCTCCTGCACGACCCGGACGAGTGCGTGGCCAAGGGCGCCGCCCTGCAAGCGGCTCTGCTGGCCAACGATCCCAACGTGCCGCGCGTGGAAGTCGGGCACGTGCTGTCGCACTCGCTGGGCGTGGCCGTGATGCAGGACGGCAAGCCGACCATCGACCACATCGTGCCCTCGCTGACGCGGCTCCCAACGGTTCAGGTGCGCGAGGGCTACACGACCTCGCAGGACAACCAGGCCACGGTTCAGGTGCGCGTCTACGAAGGCGAGAGCAAAGATTTGCAGTCGTATGGCAAGGGGCCAATCGGCGTCTTCAGCATCGACACCACGCCCGCGCGCCCCAAGGGAAGGCCCCAGATCGCGCTCGAATTCCGCTGCGACGAAAACGGCGTCATCACGGCTCTGGGCCGCGACAGGGACACCGGCAAGGAGTCCTCGCTGCTCATCCAGCTCCAGAACTCGCGCCCAGCCGAGCAGCAAAGCGAAGAAGCCAAAGTACTTGCGGACGCCATCATCTCGTAGCGCAAGTACTTGCCGCCTCATTTCAGCTCAGCGCACCCGCCACAGCCGCACGGTTCCGTCCCAGCTGCTCGAAGCGAGAGTGTTGCCGTCAGGCGCGAAGGCGAGCGAGATTATGGCTTTGGTGCAGCCTTGCAAAATGCGCAATCGCTGCTTCGAGGGCACATCCCAAAGCACGATGCGGCCATCACTGAGCCCGCCTGCGAGCGTGGCTTCATCGGGCGAGAAGGTGAGAGCGTCTGCTTCACTCTCTAATTCAGCAGGCTTACCGTGCTGTTGTTGGCTGTGGACATCGTAAAAATCAATTCGTCCCACGACTGTGCTGACCGCGAGCGTCTTGCTGTCCGGTGAGAAGGCCGCGCAGTAACCAGTGAGGCTCTTCTCATACGCGTATTGTTCCTGATCGGCTTTGCGCGTGTCCCACCAGAACAGCGACACTCCATCTCCCATTCCTATGACAGTTTTGGCGTCGGGCGACAGAGCAAGCGCATGAATCCGGCCCTCTGCACCCGTGTAGCAGCTGCCTTTGCTCTCGCCGGTTCTAACGTTCCACAACGATGCGTTTCCAGAGTGGCTGGCGGCCAGCGTCTTCCCATCACGTGAGAATGCTACGCTCGTCATTCCATACTCGCGCGGTTCATCATGCGGCCAAGTCTGCTCAAGAGCCCCACCCCGCGCCTTCCACAGTCGAACTTGACCCCAATCGTCATCTTTAGGATTGGTGAATGAGGCTGCGATTGACTCTCCATCTGGCGAGAACGCAACGCCGCTTGCCTTTCCTGGCCGCGCCGAGAGCGTGCGCTCCAGACGCATCGTGCCCACATTCCACACCGAGACGTTGCCATCGCCGCCCGCGCTCGCCAACTGCTTCCCGTCCGGCGACCAACTCACGGAAAGCACCGGCGATTGATAAGCTGCCAGCGTGCGGGGACGCCACGAAGCCATCGAGTTCAGGTACAAGCCCAGCGCAAGGGGCAAGGCGAGCAGAGCCGCGATCTTGAGCTTCTTCATAATTCACCGCAAGTACTTGCATCTACCCCAAGCCGCGCCCGCACAAACAAAACGTCCCGCCGAATCGGTTCGGCGGGACGTTTTCATGCTGCAAGTACTTGCAGCGGCTTGTTAAGCCGCGATGTCGTCCTCAGCCACTTCGGTACCCTCGCCCTCAGCGCCGGAAGCCGTGTCCTCGGCGTCGCCGCTGTCAGCGTCCTTGACGATCTTGGCCACGGCTGCGATCTTGTCGCCCTCGCCCAGGTTGATCAGCTTGACGCCCTCGGAGTTGCGGCCTTTGGTTTCGCGTATGGTGTCCACGCTCTGGCGCATCACGACGCCCTTTTGCGTGATGATCATCAGCTCGTCGTCCGGCTGCACCACGTGCAAGGCCACCAGCTCGCCATACTCGGGCGTCACTTTTTGCGCGATGACGCCCTGCCCGCCGCGCGTGATCTTGCGATACGCCTCGACCAAAGTCCGCTTGCCGCGCCCCATCTCCGAAACCGTCAGCACGTGATCCTCGGGCGTGGCCACCGCCGCGCCGACGATGTAGTCGCCCGCCGTCTTGAACTTCATGCCGATGACGCCCTGGGCCGCGCGGCCCATCGAGCGCACGTTGCTCTCGTGGAAGCGGATGCTCATCGCCTGGCGCGAGGCCAGAATGACTTCCTTCTGCCCGTCGGTGCGGAACACGAAGCGCAGCTCGTCATCCGAGTCCAGCCGGATCGCGATGATGCCCTTTTGCAGCTTGGTCGCGTAGTCCGAGAGCGGCGTCTTCTTCACCGTGCCGTTTTTCGTCACCATGAACAAATAGCGCCCGTCCGAAAAGTCCGAGACGTTGAGCACAGCGGTGATCTTCTCGCCCTTCTCGATCTGCAAGAGGTTCACGATCGGCGTGCCGCGCGAAGTCCGGCTCGCAGAAGGCACTTCGTAAGCCCTCAGCTGATACACCTTGCCCTTGTCGGTGAAGATCAACAAGATGTTGTGCGTGGTGCACATGAAGAGGTGCTCGACCGCGTCCTCTTCCTTCTTGGTCAGGCCGATGATGCCCTTGCCGCCGCGCCCCTGCGTGCGGTAGGTGTCGATGGGCATCTTCTTGATGTAGCCGTCGCGCGTCATGGTGACGACCATTTCTTCATCGGCAATCAAGTCCTCGATGCGGATGTTGGTCGCTTCCTGATCCAAGATGCGGGTGCGGCGCGCGTTGCCGTACTCCTTCTTGATGCGCGCCATGTCGGCCTTGATGATGGCGCGCACCTTCTTCTGGTCGCTCAGAATCCCGCGCAGGCGCTCAATGTCCTTCTGCAAACCGGCGTACTCGTCGTCGATGCGGGTGCGGTCCATCTGCGTCAGCTGGCCCAGGCGCATATCGAGCACGGCGTTCGCCTGCAGCTCCGAGAGCGTCACCATCTCGCCCGCCACCGCTGATTTCTGGCCGTCCAAGTACTTGGGCACGCCCTCGTTCATCAGCTTCTGGCGCGCTTCCTCGCGCGAGGCCGAGCCGCGAATCAAAGCGATCACGTCGTCAATCGAAGCCAAGATCGCGCGCAAGCCTTCCAGGATATGGGCGCGCGCCTCGGCTTTGCTGAGCTGGAACGTCGAGCGCCGCGTGATGACGTCCTCGCGGTGCTTGATGAACGCCTCCAGCATCTGCTTGAGCGGCAGCACGCGCGGCTGCCCATCGACCAGAGCTAAGTTGATGATGCCAAAGCTCTGGCGCAGGGCTGTGTGCTTGTACAAGAAGTTCAAGACCACGCTGGCGTTGGCGTCGCGCTTGAGCTCGATGACCATCTTCATGCCGGTGCGGTCGCTGAAGTCGTTCAGCTCGCTGATGCCCTCGATCTTCTTCTCGCGCGCGAGCTTGGCGATCGTCTCGATCAAGGTGGCTTTGTTGACCTGATACGGCAGCTCGGTGATGATGATCGACTCGCGCCCGTTGTCCAGCGGCTCGATCGAGACGCGCGCCTGCATCGTGACCACGCCGCGCCCGGTGTGGTAAGCCTCGTGGATGCCCTTGCGCCCCAGAATCAGGCCCGCCGTCGGGAAGTCGGGGCCGGGAAGTACTTGCATCAGCTCCTCGACGCCGACCTCGGGCTTGTCGATGATGCGCGCCACGGCGTCGCACACTTCGCCCAGGTTGTGCGGCGGAATCTTGGTCGCCATGCCGACCGCGATGCCTTCGCTGCCGTTGACGAGCAAGTTCGGGTAGACGGCGGGCAGCACGTGCGGCTCGGTGGTGGACTCGGAGAAGTTGGGCACGAAATCGACGGTGTCCATCTCGATGTCGCGCAGCATCTCGACCGCGATGGGCGCCAGCCTGGCTTCTGTGTAACGATAGGCGGCAGCAGGGTCGCCATCGACGCTGCCGAAGTTGCCCTGGCCATCGACGAGCGGGTAGCGCATCGAGAAGTCCTGAGCCATGCGCACCAGCGAGTCGTAGACCGACTGGTCGCCGTGCGGATGGTAGTTCTTGAGGACTTCGCCCACGGTCGAGGCGCACTTCTCGCGCCTGCGGTCGGGCGTCATGTTCTGGTCGAACATGGCGTACAAGATGCGCCGGTGCACGGGCTTGAGGCCGTCGCGCACGTCGGGCAGCGCGCGGCCAACGATGACGCTCATGGCGTAGCGCGTGTAGCTCACGCGCATCTCGTCCTCGATGCGCATCGGGATTATCTCGCGGGCAATCAGGGCCATAAATTCAATTCTCCTCACAAAACGCAGCCGCGCCCAGCCGCAAGTACTTGCAGCCAACGCTCGCGCTTGAGCTGCAGCCTCGCCATTTGGGACACACTTCCAGCACGCTCAGCCAGCCAGCACGCTCAGCCAGCCAGCCGCTCAGCCAGCCAAAGCCAGGGCGCGCCCGAGCCTTCAGCTAAGGCTTCAGCTAAGCCTTCAGCGAAGCGTTCGGCTAAGGCTTCCCTGCCGCCCGAGGCCGGTGCTGCGGGCCGCTGCAAGTACTTGGGGCGGCCCGGATGCAGCAGCATTCAGGCGTTTCAAAATGACGATTTCATTTTAACGAAAAAAAGCGTGCCGTGCCGGAAAATCAGCCGAAAAAGCCCGATGCGGGGCCGTTTTCAGCCCGATTTCTCCAGCCTCGCGCGGTTTGCCAGAGGCTCGTAAATGCAAGATTTTCCCCTCCAACCCCCTCCTCAAGCTGAGCCTCAAGCTGAGCCTCAACCCCCTCCTCAAACTGAGCCTCAAGCCCTGCCTCAAGATGGCTCGGCGAGCAGCGGGCAGCGGGCGCGTGCGTTGGGCGGGCGGCGCGTGCTGTGGCGCTTCGGGGTGGCGATGCTGATTCTGGTGGTTGTGGGGGCGGCTTCGTGGCTGGGCGCGAACCGGCTGGCGCGCGCCAACGGCGAGGCCGAGCGTTCCTACCGCAGGCTGGCCGAGGTCGATAACCTGCTGCGGCTCATGGTGGACGCGGAGACGGGCGAGCGCGGCTTCTGGCTCACGGGCCAGCAGGAGTTTTTGCAGCCTTACCAGGCGGCGCTGCGGCTGTGGCCCGCCTCGTTCGAGCGTCTGCGCGCGAGCGAGTCGCAGGAGCCGGGCCAGAGCGCGCGGGCGGCCCGGCTCGCGCGCGTCAGGGCCTTGATCGGGCAGCAGCTCGCGCTGCTGCGAAGCGGAATCGCGCTGCGGCGCGCGTGGGGCATGGCCAGGGCGCTGCGGCTGGCCTCGCCGGGCCGCAGCAAGGCCGTGATGGACACCATCCGGGCTGAAGTGGCCGGGCTCAAGCAGGACGAGATGCGGCGCGTCCGCCAGGCCTCGCAGCGGGCGGGCGAGGGCGCGCGCTCGCTGCTGTGGATCACCGGCGCGGGCGGCGTGTGGGCGCTGCTGCTGGCAGGCTCGTCGCTGCGGCGGCTGCAAAGCGACATCCAGGGGCGCCAGGACGCCGAGGATGAGTCCGCGCGCGGTCGTGCTCTGCTGGAGCAGTTCGTCGAGCACGCCCCGGCTCCGGTCGCCATGTTCGATGCTCAGGGGAAGCCCATCCTGCGCTCGCGGCGCTGGCAGTTCGACATCGAAGGTCACGCGCCCGGCCCGCCTCCCGAGGCCAGCCAAGCCGCCTCCAACGGCTCAGCCGGCCTCGCGGGTGGCCTCGTGGCCGAGCGCGAGGCCGAGCGCGTTGAGCTGGACGAGCCGAGCCAGCCTGAAGGCAGGCTGCCGAGCGGCTGGGAGGCGGCGATGGCGCGCTGCCTGAGCGGGCACGTCGAGCGGCGCGAGGAGGACGTGGTCGAGCGCGGCGCGGCCCGCGACTGGGTGCGCTGGGAGATGCGGCCCTGGCGGTCGCCCGAGGGCGGTGTGGGCGGCGCCATCGCCTTCATCGAGAACATCACCGAGCGCAAGCAGGCCGAGGAGTCGCTGCGCAACAGCGAGGCCCGCTACCGCGAGGTCGTCGATTCGGTGCACGAAGTCATCTTCTCCGGGGACGCTCAGGGGCGCTGGAGCTTTCTCAACCGCGCCTGGCACGACATCACCGGCTTCGAGAGCACCCAGGCGCTGGGCACGCCCATCCAAAGCTGGATCGAGCCCCAGGATCGCGAACGCTGCGCCGGGATGCTGGCGGGCCTGCTCAGCGGCGCCAGCCTCCAGGCCGCGGGCGAAGTACTTGTGCGCACGCGCCGCTCCCCAAGCCAGCCTTCAAGCCCTGCGAGTTCGGCTGAGGCGAGCCCTGCGAGTTCGGGTGAGGCGAGCCAAGGGCCTTTGAGGGCGGCGGGCGCGGGCGAGGAGCATCGGCGCTGCGAGCTGGCGGCACGGGCGGTGCTGGACGCGGACGGGCGGGTCGTGGGAGTGGCGGGGACGCTGACGGACGTGAGCCAGAGGCAAGAGGCGCAGGACGCGCTGCAGGCGAGCGAAGGCGAGCTGAGGGCGCTGTTCGCGGCCATGAACGAGGTGGTGCTGGTGCTGAGGCGCGACGGCAAGTACTTGCGCGTGGAACCGACGCGGCCCGACCTGCTGCTGCAGGAGCCCGCGCTGCTCCTGGGGCGCACGCTGCCCGAGGTGTGGCCCAGCCAGAGCCAGGCGGACGAGGCTCTGGCCGCCATCGCGCGCGTGCTGGACGAGGACAAGCCGCGAAACTTCGAGTTCTCGCTGCCCATTCGCGGGCGCGAAGTCTGGTTCGCGGCCTCGATCGCGCCGCTGACGCCCGAGAGCGTGCTGTGGGTGGCGCGCGATGTCTCGGCCCAGAGGCGCGAGGCGCAGCGGCGCGAGGCCGCGAGCGCCGGGCTGAGCAGCGTGCTGGACGCCGCCGATGAGCTGCTGCGCACGCCCGACGTGGACACTCTGCTGCTGAGGGCGGTCGAGCTGGGGCGCGAGAAGTTCGGGCTGGAGCGCGCCTCGATCTTCCTGGTTTCGCCGGGCGAGAATCTCGTTCGCGGCAGCTACGGAACCGACATCCAGGGGCGCACAACCGACGAGCGCGCGCTGAACCTGCCCGTGCCGCCCGGCCAGACCTGGCGCGAAACTTTCGCTCCGGTTCCCGAGGGCCAACGCTGGTGCGTGCTGTCCGAGCGCGACCTGTTCACCTGGGACGGCGCGCGCAACCATCCGACCGGGCGCCGCTCCCAGGCCGCAGCGACTTTGATCCAGTCGGCCAGCGGGCCGATCGGCTGCTTCTTCAACGACAACGGCCTGTCGCAAAGCCCAATCGACCGCGAGAAGCAGGAGCTGGTCGCGGTGTACTGCTCGATCCTGGGCAGCTTGATCCAGAGCAAGCGCGGCGAGGACGCCCTGCGCCACGCGCGCGACGAACTGGAGCAGCGCGTGCGCTCGCGAACCGCCGAGCTGGTGCTCGCCAACGACGAGCTGCAGACTGAAATCGCCGAGCGCAAGCGAGCTCAGGCGCAGGAGGCCGCGCTTTCGCAGGGCCTGCGTGCCGTGCTGGCCTGCGCCGACGACCTCTTGCAAATCGAGGAGCTGGATGTCCTGCTGCTGAGGGCCATCGAGCTGGGCCGCGAGCGGCTGGGCCTGGAACGGTGCTCCATCTTCCTGCTCACCCCGGACCGCAAGTACTTGCAGGGCACCTACGGCATCAACAGCGACGGGCGCATCGTGGCGCAGAGCCGCAACCTGGTTTCGGTGAGCGAGGAATGGTTCTTGACCGTGGTGGCTCAGGCCAGGAAACGCTGGTTCCCAATGCAGGCGCACGGGCCGCACTTCGACTGGGACGAAGCCGCCGCGCGCATCGTGGAGACAGGCACGCGCGGCTGGCAAGTGCTGACCCCGATCCGCTCCTCGGAGGGGGCCTTCGGCGTGCTGTTCAACGACAGCGCCATCTCGGGCGCGCCGCTGGACGAGGCGGCGCAGAGCACGGTCGCCCTCTTCGTTTCGCTGCTGGGCAACATCATCGAGCGCCTGCGCGCCGAGTCCGCGCTCAGGGCGAGCGAGTCGCGCCTGCGCCTGCTCTTCGAGTCCATGCCGCAGATGATCTGGAGCGCGCGCCCGGACGGTTCGCTCGACTACTTCAACTCGCAGTGGTACCTCTTCAGCGGCCAGAGCGTGCAGGAAAGCGATGGCTGGGGCTGGCAGCCCGTGGTGCACCCGGACGACCTGGAGGCCAGCCTCGAACGCTGGAAGCACTCGCTGAGCACGGGCGAAGACTTCCACATCGAGTTCCGGCTCAAGCGCCACGACGGGGTTTACCGCTGGCACCTGGGGCGCGCGCTGCCGGTGCGAGCGGCGAGCGGCGAAGTCATCTCCTGGATCGGCTCCTCGACCGACATCGACGACCAGAAGAAGGGCGAGGAAACCCTGCGCGCGAGCGAGGCGCGCTTCCGCCTGCTCATCGACTCGCTGCCTCAGGTCGTGGGGACCGCCACGCCCGCAGGCGACATGAGCTACGTGAACAAGGTCGCCGCCAACTACAGCGCCGATTCCTACCTGTCGCCCGAAGCCTGGGACTGGCGTTCGGTCGTGCACCCGGACGATTTGGCTGCTGTCAATCAACTGTGGGCGTGGGCCGCGCGCGCAGGGCAGGCCGCCGCCATCGAGTGCCGCCTGCGTGGGGCGGACGGCGCGTTCCGCTGGCACCTGGGCCGCGCGGTTCCGGTGCACGATGAGGCGGGCGCGCTGCTGCTGTGGATTGGCAGCGCGACCGACATCGACGACCAGAAGAAGGCCCAGGCGACGCTGAGCCGCGACCGCGACGAGCTGAAGCGCATCGTCGGCGAGCGCACGCGCGAAGTCTCGCGTGCCAACGCCCTGCTGCGCTCTGAAATCGCCGAGCGCAAGCAGACCGAGGCCGCGCTGCGCCACTCGGACGAGTGGTTCCGCCTCTTCATGAACACCTCGACCTTCGGGGCCTTCATCAAAGACCCCGAGGGCCGCTTCACCTTCGTTAACCAGGCGCTGTGCCGCGCCTTCGACACCACGCCCGAGGACTGGCTGGGCCACACCGTCCACAACGTGATGAGCCCGGACGCCGCGCGCCGCATCGAGGCGCACGACGCTCAAGTACTTGCGGACGAGGAAACCGTCACGGCTCTTGAGCACAGCACCAGCGCGAGCGGCGAGGAGCGCGCCTGGCTCTCCTACAAGTTCCCCTTGCGCGATGAGGCGGGCCGCAAGCACCTGGGCGGCTTAGCTATCGATGTGACCGAGCAGCAGCGCGCCGAGCGCGAGCTGCGCGAGCTGACTGCGGACCTCAAGCGAAGCAACGCCGAGCTGGAGCAGTTCGCCTACATCGCCTCGCACGATTTGCAGGAGCCGCTGCGCATGGTCGTCTCGTATTTGCAGCTGCTGGAGCGGCGGCACGGAGCCAAGCTCGAAGGCGACGCGCGCGAGTTCATCGACTTCGCCGTGGACGGCGCGCGGCGGATGCAGAGCCTGATCAACGACCTGCTCGACTACTCGCGCCTGGGGCGGCGCGGCAAGCCCTTCGAGCCGGTGGACCTGAACCAGGTGCTGGCTCAGGTGCAGCGCGTGCTGGCCATCGCCATCGAAGAATCCGGCGCGCGCATCGAGCACGAGCCGCTGCCAACCGTCGCGGGCGACGCGGGCCAGCTCGGGCGCCTGCTGCAGAACCTGCTGGCCAACGCCCTCAAGTTTCGCGGCCAGGACGCGCCGCTCATCCAGATCGGCTGCCGCGACGCGGGCCAGGCGTGGGAAATCAGCGTGCGCGACAACGGCATCGGCATCGCGCCCGAGCACTTCGAGCGCATCTTCGCCGTCTTCCAGCGCCTGCACTCGCGCGAGGAATACGCCGGCACCGGCATCGGCCTGGCCATCGTCAAGAAGATCGTCGAGCGCCACAGCGGGCACATCCGCGTCCACAGCACGCCCGGCCACGGCGCGCAGTTCGTGTGCACGCTGCCCAAGCCACCTCCGCAAAACAGCTCCTGACACAGCGCCCGGCGCGCTGCAAGTACTTGCACCGTCTCGCGATGACTTGACAGCTGTATTTGCGCTAAGATTATCGCGGCGCAGCGTTGGTGCCCAAATTCGTGCCGCGCGTTTATTAAGGCAAGCTAAGGCGAACCGAGGAGAGCAGCATGGCTGAGGAGCACGCAGAGCACGAGGAGCACGAGGAGCGTGAGGTGAAGCGGGCGGTGGAGATTCTCCTGGTCGAGGACAATCCCGGCGACGCGCGGCTGGCGGCTGAGGCCTTTGGCGAGGCGGGCGTGCGCAACAGCCTGCGCGTGGTCGGCAACGGCGAGGAGGCCCTGCTTTTTCTGCAGCGCCAGCCGCCGCACGCCGGGGCGCCGCGCCCCGACCTCATCCTGCTCGACCTCAACCTGCCGCGCAAGAGTGGGCGCGAGTTGCTGCGCGAAATCAAGGCCGACCCCGCCTTGAGCCGCATCCCCGTCGTGATCCTGACCACTTCGCAGGCCGAGGAGGACATCGCGGGCGCCTACGAACTCAACGCCAACTGCTTCATCACCAAGCCCGTGGACCTGGACGAGTTCTTCGCGGTCGTCCGCAGCATCGAGGACTTCTGGCTCAAGACCGTGCGGCTGCCCGGCTAAAACCCTCCGCAACGGCCTTAGACGAAGGCCCTGCGCTTGACTGCCTTGCGCTTGACTATCCAGCAAGATCGAGAACGCTGATGCTTCAGGGAGAACTTCACGCAGAGCGCGCCCACGCCAGCGAGCGCGATGCCATGCCCCAGCCCCAGGACGCCGCGCCGCGCCCCGACCCCGCGCCGCCCACAAGCATAGCTCCCATAGCTCCCGACGAGCTGCGCCTGCCCGCTGCGCCGCGCCCGTTTGCAGCGGCCCCAGCCAGCGATCAGGCCCCGCCTCCCGCAGCCCAGCCGGTTGAAGGCGAGCTGCTGGAGAAGACGCTGCTGCGCGTGCTGCTGGTCGAGGACAACGCGGGCGACGCGCGCCTGCTGCGCGAGTACTTGCCGCCGTCGGGCACGGCTTGCTTCGAGATCGAGACCGTGGCCCGGCTGAGCCAGGCGATGGACGCGACGCGGGCGCGCGACTTCGACATCGTGCTGCTCGATCTGTCGCTGCCCGACGGCAGCGGGCTCGACACCTACACCACGCTGGCGCGCGAGGCCCCGCACCTGCCGGTCGTCCTGCTCACGGGCCTCAACGACGACGCGCTGGCCCTGCGCGCTGTGCAGGCCGGAGCCCAGGATTACCTGGTCAAGGGCCAGGTCAACGAGAGCATCTTGTCCCGCTCGCTCTTGTATGCGGTCGAGCGCCACCGCGTGCAGTCGCAGCTCAAGACGCTCTCGGTTCAGGACGCGCTCACCGGGCTGTACAACCGGCGCGGCTTCCTCTCGATGGCCGAGCAGCACCTCAAGACCGCCGCGCGCGAGAGCCGCGCCATGGCCCTCTTCTACGCCGACCTGGACGGCATGAAGCAGATCAACGACCGCTTCGGCCACCACGAAGGCGACTGGGCGCTGATCAAGGCCGCCGAAGTGCTGCGCGCCACCTTCCGCGAGGCCGATGTGCTGGCGCGCCTGGGCGGGGATGAGTTCACCGTGCTGGCCTGGATGCGCTCGGGCGAGGACATCGAGCGCGTCACGCAGCGCCTGCGCGAGCACCTCCAGGCCGTCAACGAGCACGCCCACCGCGCCTTCGCCCTGGGCATCAGCGTCGGAGCCGCCCTGGTGCGGCCCGGCGAGGTCTGCTCGGTCGGCGAGCTGCTCGCCCGCGCCGACCGCGCCCTGTACGAAGCCAAGCGCAACAAGCCCCGCTCCGCCCTGCCCGACCCCCTGCCGCCCGCCTCCTGAAGCAGCCGCTGAAGCCGCCCGCCTCCAAGTACTTGAGCGCCCCGCGCCGCCCAAAACGCCGCCCGCAGATGCCCGCTCAGCCGCGCACGGATGCCCGCTCAGCCGCCCGCAGATGCCCGCTCAGCCGCCCGCAGATGCCCGCTCAGCCGCGCACGGATGCCCGCTCAGCCGCCCGCAGATGCCCGCTCAGCCGCGCACGGATGCCCGCTCAGCCGCCCACATAACGCGAGGTGCTGGGCCTGGCCGCAAGTAGTTGCGCCTCATGGCCTGGCGATCTGTCCCGACACGCAGGCGCGGCTGGCTCCCGTGACTTGCGGCAGCGTGTTCGGCTCGCCCGCGAGCGCGGCGCACGCCATCAGCGCGAACGCCACCGCCTCGCGCGCCTCGCTGGAGCCGCCGACCTCTTCGAGCGAGCGCACCGGCCACCCCAGCCCAACCTGCTCGTGCGCTTCGGCTTCAAGAGCCGCGCGCAAGGCCGGGTTAAAAGCGCCGCCTCCGCACAAAATCACTTCCGTTGGCTCCGCTTGAGCCACAAGTACTTGCGAGCGCAGCTGAGCATAAGCCCGCGCCATCGACCACGCCACCAGCCGCGTCGCGTTAGCCAGGATATCGTCGCTTGATAGGCCACGCTGCAGCCCAGCGTCATAGAACTGTGAGGCGAAGGCGCGCCCGAACTCCTCGCGCCCGCACGATTTGGGCGGCTTGCGCTCGAAGAAGGGGTGCGCCTGCCACGTCCTGAGCCAGGCCGGGTCGAGGTGCCCGCGCTGCGCCCGCGCTCCATTCCAGTCGCAGCGATGCTCGCCGCCCGAGGCCAGGCGCGCGCACTCGTCGAGCAGGGCGTTGCCGGGCCCCGAGTCCCAGGCGCGCACGTCTTGCGCCCTGGCGCCGCGCGGCAGCCAGGTCAGGTTGGCCATGCCGCCGATGTTGTGCACGATGCGGTGCATTGTTGGGGAAGACAGCAGGTGCCAGTCGGCCCACGGCGACAGCGGCGCGCCCTGCCCGCCCAGGGCCACGTCGTGGCGCCGGAAGTTGCCCGCCACCGCGACGCCCGTGCGGACGGCGATGGAGGCCAGGTCGCCGATCTGCAGCGTGAAGCCGTCGTCGCCCGCGTGGAAGATCGTCTGCCCGTGCGAGCCGATGACCGCGACCTCGGGCGCTTGCCAGCGCGCCACCTCAAGTACTTGCAGCGCGGCCTGCCCGAAGGCACGCCCGCACTCGGCATCCAGGCGCGCCACTTCGCCGGTTGAGGCGCGGTCTTCGCAGGCCGCGAGCAGGCGCTCGCGCAGGCCCTCGTCCCACGGCACGCAGGCGAAGGCGCTGAGCTGCGCGCTGAAGCGTCCGTTCTCGTGCTCAACCTCGACGGCGGCGGCGTCGATGCCGTCGAGCGAGGTGCCCGACATCAGGCCAATGGCTTTCATAAGGCTAAGTCTGCCCTCAAGCCCCCGCGCTGAGCGTGGGTGCAAGGGTGCCTGGCGCGGGCATAATGCGCTTGTGAGGAGCATTATGCCGAACAAGAACTTTTCCAGGCGCACGCTTTTATCCGGCGCCGCCCTGAGCCTGGCCGCGCCACGCTTTATCCTGCAGGGCGCGCAGGCGCAACGGCCCGCGCCCAGCGAGCGTATAACCATCGGCTGCATCGGCGTGGGAGGCATGGGCACGGTCAACATGAACGCCTTCCTGGAGCAGCCCGATGTTCAGGTCGTGGCGGTGTGCGATGTGGACAGTGAGCATCTTCGCGCCGCCAAGGAAGCCGTGGACAGGCGCTACGGCAGCACAGGCTGCGCGGTTTACAGCGACTTCCGCGAGCTGCTGGCGCGCGGACATCGACGCCGTCTCGCTGGCCACGCCGGATCACTGGCACGCGATCCCGGCTGTGCTGGCCGCTCAGTCGGGCAAGGACATCTACGGCGAGAAGCCGCTCTCGCACAACCTGCGCGATGGGCGCGCTATGGTCCAGGCCGTCGCGCGCCACGACTGCATCTGGCAGACCGGAAGCTGGCAGCGTTCGCAGGACGATTTTCGTTTGGCCGCCGAGCTGGTGCGCAACGGGCGCCTGGGCCGCGTCGCGCGCATCGAGGTTGGCCTGCCCACGGGATTGACCTCGGGGCCGGCTGTGATCGGGCCGCCGCCGCCTGAGCTGGACTACGAGCTCTGGGTCGGGCCCGCTCCCTGGGAGCCGTATGCCCAGAGGCGGGTGCACGGCAACTGGCGCCACGACCTCAACTACGGCGGCGGGCAACTCATGGACTGGATCGGGCACCACGGCGACATCGCGCACTGGGGCATGGGCTGGGACCTCACCGGCCCGCTCGAAGTCGAGGGGCAAGCCACTTACCCAGCTGAAGGCATCTGGGACGCGCCGATTTCCTATCACTGCGTGGCCAGGTACTTGGGCGGCGTCGAGATGCACATCGCCGACGTGGGCAACGCTGAGGTGCCCGAAATCCGCAGCGGCACGCGCTGGATCGGCGAGAACGGGCACTGGATCTGGGTGGATCGCGGCACGCTGCAAGCGGAGCCCGCCAGCCTGCTGCACGAGCCGCTTAGCTCAACCGAAGTGCGCTTTTACCGCTCGCCGGGCCACCAGCGCAACTTCCTGGACTGCGTCAAGAGCCGCCAGAGCACCCTCGCCCCGGCTGAGACCGCGCACCGCTCGGCCTCCATCGGGCACCTGGGCCACATCGCGATGCGCGAAGGCCGCAAGATCCGCTGGGACCCGCAGACCGAGCAGATCATCGGCGACCCCAGCGCCTCGCGGCGGCTGGGCGAAGTGCCGCGCGGCTCGTGGAGCTTGTAGCAGCACGCGCTGCGAACTCGCGGTTCGCCAAAGCGAAAGCCAAAGCCCGCTGCAAGTACTTGCAGCGGGCCTTGGCTTGCTTTAACCCGGCTCAGATGTCGAGGTCGTTGACCACGTCGAGCAGCTTGGCGTTTTGCTCGATGAAGAGCTTGCGCGGCTCGACGGCGTCGCCCATCAGGATCGAGAAAATCTGATCGGCTTCGGCGGCGTCTTCGAGCTTGACCTGCACCAGCAGGCGCTTCTCGGGCTCCATCGTGGTCGTCCACAGCTCCTCGGGGTTCATCTCGCCCAGGCCCTTGAAGCGGCCCACCTCGCCCCGGCTCTGCGCGATGATCTTGTCGCGCTCGCGGTCATCGTAGGCGTAGATGAGCTGCTTGCCCTTGCGGATCGAATACAGCGGCGGCTTGGCGATGTAGATGTGCCCGCCCTCGATCAGCGGCCTCATGTAACGAAACAAGAACGTCAGCAAGAGCGTGCGGATGTGGCTGCCGTCCACGTCCGCGTCGCACATGATGATGATGCGGTGGTAGCGCAGGCGGGCCATGTCGAAGTCCGAGCCGACCTTGCTGCCGCCCTTCATGTTGCGCTTGACCACCCCATTCGACCCATTGGCTCCGTTGCCCTCAGCTCCGTGCGAGCCGTCCGCTCCGTTGCTTTCAGCTCCGGCCTCGTCCTCGGGGGCCAACGTCAGCACGGCGGCTTCTTCGTCGCCGCCTTCGACGTGGGCGGCTGCGGCGTGCCCGGCTCCGTTGAAGGACATCTCGATCGCTTCGCCGACCAGGTGCGAGTCGCCGTTGCCGCTGGCGCCCGAGAAGAAGGGCAGCGCGTGCTGATCGTGCTCGATCTGCTCGGCGACCAGTTCGTAGTTGACCTTGTCCGCGATGCCGGTTCCAAAGGCCGTGATCATGGCCCGGATTTCCTCGTTGCCCAGAATCTTGTCCAGCCGGTTCTTCTCGACGTTGATGATCTTGCCGCGCAAAGGCAAAATCGCCTGGAAGCGACGGTCGCGCCCCTGCTTGGCGCTGTTGTGCACGAACACGCCACTCGCCAGCGCGAAGTTGTGCGTGCCAGGCACTTCGAGGTCATAAACGTCCTCGTACTCGTCCAGCAATTCAACGCCGTCAACGACTGCCCTGTCCATCTCAAGTACTTGCGCCGTATGGCTGCCCAAGTCGCGTGTTGGAGTCCATGTGTCCAACTCCCGATTCCGTTCCACCCGCGCTGCAGCCAAGAAGTTGCGGTAGAAGGGCATCAATACGTCGCCCTCCTGAAGCTGTTCAGCCTCACAGTATGAGCCGTCGTGCAGCATGAACCTGTGGTCAGGTGTGCAGCGAATCACCTGACCGCCATCCAGCGTGACCGACATGAGCTGCGCGCTCTGCTTCGTCCTGCGAGCGTGGATTGCGCGCTCCTCAGCGACCGATCCATCGTGCCGGATCGTGTAGCAGAAGTGCTCGACGCCGTGTGCCTGTTCCTCGACCAACTCGAAGAAGCTCAAGTCGCGCCCGTCGGCCAGCGCAACCTTGGTGTCGCCCGAAAAACAACCGCCAGCCGAATCGCCCTCGACCAGGAAAATCTCGCACTCGCGCGGGTCCTTCTCGCTACAATCGGCCAGCTTGCCGGGCAGCGTGTCGTTTTCCAGCGCGCTCTTGCGCTTAACCAAATCGATGGCTTTCTTGGCCGCCTCGCGCGCCTGGGCCGCGATCACGGCCTTGCCCACGATGCGCGCCGCCACGTTCGGGTTCTCTTCGAGCCACTCGGCCAAGCCGTCGCCCACGGCTGAGTTGACGGCGCCCTCGATGAAGGCCGGGCCGGTCAGCCGCTCCTTGGCCTGGCTCGAAAAAATGGGGTCGCTCACCTTGACCGAGATCACAGCCGTCAGCCCCTCGCGCACGTCCTCGCCCGACAGGTTGGCGGCCTTGAAGAGGTTGTCCTTGAGCAGGTTCTTCTTGCGCGCGTAGTTGTTGATGATGCGCGTCAGGGCCGTCTTGAAGCCCGATTCGTGCACGCCGCCGTGCACGTTGTGGATCGAGTTGCCAAACGCGACGATGGTGTCGTGGTAGCCCTCGTTGTACTGGATCGCGACCTCGACCTCGACGGTGCGGCTCGAACCCGCGGCCTCATCCTTCTTGACGCGCTGGAAACGGATCGCCGCGCGGTGCAGCGCGACCTTGTTGCGGTTCAAGTCCTCGCAGAAGGCCGCCAGCCCGCCCTTGTTCTGGAACACCTCGGTCTTCACCGGCTCGACGCGGTGATTTTCGAGCACGAAGGTGCAGGTCGAAACCAGATACGACAGCTCGCGCAGCCGCTTGGTGACAAGCTCCAGGTCCAGCTCGTCCGTGGTGAAGATCGAGGTGTCGGCCTTGTAGGTCACGGTGGTGCCCGTGCCCTGGGCCTGGCCGATGGGCGCCACCTCGCCCACGGGAATGCCCTTCTCGTAACGCTGGAACCACAGCTTGCCGTCGCGCTTGACCTTGACGTCGGTGAACACCGAGAGCGCGTTCACGACCGAGACGCCCACGCCGTGCAGCCCAGCCGCCACCTTGTAGTTGTCCGAGTCGAACTTGCCCCCGGCGTGCAGCTCGGTCATCACCAGCTCAAGGGCCGAGCGGCCCGTCTTGGCGTGGATGCCCACGGGAATGCCGCGCCCGTTGTCCTCGACCTCGACCACGTTGTCGGGCAGCAGGCGCACCGTGACGCGGTCGGCGTGGCCGCCCATGGCCTCGTCAGTCGAGTTGTCCAGCACCTCGCGGCACAGCACGAAGAGGCCCGTGCGCCCCACGTCGCCGATGTACATTCCCGGACGGTGCCGCACCGCGTCCAGCCCTTCGAGCCAGGTGATGTTCTCGGCCCCGTAGTTGCCGCCCTCTTTCACAACCTCTGTGGTCTTGGTCTTCTCAGCCATGTTCCCCCTCGGCTCGCCGCAGCGAACCGTCTTGCAAACCCAACACTGCGCGCACATCCAAACCGACTTGGCGAATGTGCCCGGACAACCATCAAAAAGTCAAGCTGGATAAGGAAAAAGATGCCCCGCGCCCCGCTTTGAACTCAAGCGCGCCAGACGATTTCATTTTACCAAATGAAGACGGCTTCTGCAATCGAAAAAGGCGCTCTGCAAGTACTTGCGAGGTACTTGCAGAGCGCCTTTTCAGCGCCTGAGCTGAGTTGGGCCTTTAGCCGGCGGCTCGATGAACTGGAGCACAGCGGTTGAGTAGGGCGGCAGCTTGAAGGACTGGAAGGGGCTCTTGGGCAGCTCGGTGAAGGTGATGCCTTGAGCGGGGTCGAGCGGCTCCTGCAGCACGCGGAGGCGGGCCTGGCGCAGCACAGCGAAGCCGCGGATGGTCAGGCGCACGCTCTGCGGCTCGGACGAGGTGTTCACGAAGAGGGCGTTGTGCGCGGTCTTGGTGTTGACGCCCAGGATCTGCAGGCCGCGCGCGCTGCCCGCGACCTTGACTGGCACGCGCTGGCTGCCTTCGGGGAAGAAAGCGTTCCACAGATACAGCGCGTAGTAGGGCGGGAAGGCGTTGCCCTGGCCGTTGAGCAGGCCCCACTCCGGGCTGTCGGCGCTCTCGTAGAAGAACTGGTCGCCCAGCCGCGAGCCGTTGAGCAGGAACGAGCTCCACCAGGCCGAGGCCGCCATCGAGTCGAGCCGCTTGTCAGCCGGGCTCGCGCTGCCTTGGGAGCGGGCCGCGTTGAGCCCGGCGCGCGTGATGTAGAGCGGGGCGAGGCGGAACTTGGAGGCGTCGAGCACGCGGGCCGCAGCCTTGAGCGAGGGCAGGCTGAGCGTGGCGTTGATCAAGGTGTCGGTCTCGGGCGTGCCCTGGGTCGCGCCGTGGAAGGGGATCGAGAGGAAGTCCAGGCCCGGAGCGGTGGCGATGAGCGCACGCAGCGCGTCCGGGTTGGCCGTCCCGATGCCCCCGACTTGGAAGCCCTTCGAGATGCCCTTGAGCGCCAGGTAAGCCGCGCGATAGAACGACGCCGACTGCGAGGGCGCGACTGTTCCCAGCGAGAGCTCGAAGCGGCGCGGGCCGCGGGTTGTGTTCAGGTTCAGCGCGCGCGCGGCCTGAGCCGCGTAGGAGGCGTAGCCCGCGGCGTCCAGGCCCCACGAAGCGGGCGCGCTCAGCGAGATCAGGGGCTCGGCTCCGGCGAGCCTGGCCCCGTGCGCGGCGGCTTGCAGAGCCGAGAAGTCGAAGGACGGGCGCGAGGAATCGACCAGCTCAACCAGCTCGCCCGCCTCGACGCGCACCAGCCTGGGCGCGAGCTTCTTGATCGCGCCCACGAAGGCCGGGTCTTCAAAGGGGCGCGCCGGGGTGCCGTCCGGGGCCAGCTTCTGGCCCACGCTGATGTTGGCCGAGGCGCGGATGCGCCCCAGCGGGCTGCGCGCGCGCCGCAAAAAGTCGATCTCAACCGCGACGGCGTCGGGGTCGGCGGGCGCGGAGGCGGCGGGAGCGGAGGCGGGCGCTTGAGCCGTGGAAGTACTTGCAGAGGCTGAGGAGGCGCTGGAGGCCAGCTCGAAGGGCGTGCCGGTTCCGCTCAGCTCCAGGTTGTCGATGGTGAAGAAGCGCGAGTTCCACGTCCCGCGCTGCACGAACTGCAGCAGGTACAGGCCGCTCAGGTTGCTCAGGGCCGAGGCGCCGTCCTTGTCGCGGAAGCGTTCGAGCGGGATCGCGACCTCGCGCCAGCTCTTGGTCGAGAGCTTGACCGGCATCGGCTCCCTGGTCTTGGCATCAGTGGGCTGATAGGCCACGTCGCGTGTCGAGCCGTCTTCGTTGCGGGCGGTGCCGCGCAGCAGCAGGTCCACGCCCGGCGTCTGGCCCCCGGCGTCGAGCCAGAACTTGATCGAGCGCGCGCCGAACTTGGCCCACTGGCCGCCGCTGATCCTGAAGGAGGCCGAGGCCCACGAGCCGGTGGCCGACTTGAAGGTGAACAGGCCCGCGCTGCTCGACCCCGCCGGGCCGCCCGCTGCGGGCCGCGTCGCCAGCACGTCCACCAGCAGCACGGGCGCGCTCGGGCTGAGCGTCTTGCCCTTGTCGTTGCGCGTCCACTTGCCCACGCCGTCCTCGAAGTCGTCCAGCACCAGCGTCTGGCTCGCGCCAGCCGGGTTCTGAGCCGAGGCGACCCCAGCCCAGCCCAGGCCGGCCAGGGCAGCCGCCATCCCCAGCGGGAGCGTCACAGAGTTCAATCGAAGCCACAATTTGATGTCTTGCATAAACAGCTTTTGAAATTATAGCGCCCTCGCCCGACTTCGCCCGCCCCGACGCCCGCGAACTTGCTACAAGTACTTGCATGACCCCAAACCAACCCGCCGCTCAAGCCCCGGCTCAAGCCTCGGCTCAAGCCCCAGCCGAGCCCTTAGCTCAAGCCGCAGCCTCAGCCGAGCCCTTAGCCGAAGGCAAAGCCTCTGAGCCTGAAGCCCCTGAAGCGCCGGTGCCATCGCCGCCGGTGCAGGCTATCGCGGGCAGCGGCAAGGAGGCTTCGCCCTCGCAGGTGGAGCAGGCGGCGCGCAAGACGGACGACTTCGCGCTGCTCAACTCGACCGGCCCGACCTGGATGCGCGAGCACTGGACGGCCTCCGAAACCTGGCGCGTCTTCCGCATCATGGGCGAGTTCGTGCACGCCTTCGAGAAGATGGACAAGGTCGGCCCGGCCATCGCGCTCTTTGGCTCGGCTCGCCTGGACGAGTCCTCACCTTACTACGACGCCGCCGTCGCTACCGCCCGCCTCCTGATCCGCGACGACTGGGCCGTGCTCACAGGAGGCGGGCCGGGCGTCATGGAAGCCGGCAACCGGGGTGCGCACCTGGAAATTCTGGCGCGCCGCCGCGAGGCCGAGCAAGCGGGCCGCGAGCCAAGCGACGAGGACGAGGACAAGCTGCGCCGGCTGTCGATCGGCCTCAACATCGAGCTGCCCTTCGAGCAGAGCACCAACGCCTACGTCTCGACGAGCCTGGACTTCCACTACTTCTTCTGCCGCAAGACGATCTTCGTCAAGTATGCCTCGGGCTTCATCATCTTCCCCGGCGGCTACGGCACCCTGGACGAGCTGTTCGAGTCGGTCACCCTGGTGCAGACGCACAAAATCCAGCACTTCCCGATCGTGCTCTTCGGGCGCGGATATTGGCAGGGGCTCATCGACTGGATGCGCGCGACGATGGTGCCGCGCGGCACCATCTTGCCCGCCGACCTAGACTTGCTGCACCTGACGGACGACCCCGAGGACGCCGTGCGCTACATCCGCCAGGGAACCGAGGCGCTAAGGCGTTGAGGCGTTGAAGACCGGCGCGCAATCAGCGCCGAGGCGTTGCAAGTACTGCTGCAAGTACCTGGAGCGGGGCTCGCAGGTGTGAGCCTTAAGTACTTGGGGGTGTCGAGTGGCGAGCGCACGCCACAGCGTCCTGCGACTCACCTCACTGCCTGACGCATTTCTCCGCCCATTATGGGATATTATTACAGAAATGAGAGATATTCAGATGTTAGCCCGTCGCGCGCGGCGTTGATGCGGGCGCAGTGATAGAATTGTTGATATGGGCGTCGAAATACATGGTTGGATAGAAGCCAGAGATGCCAGATTGGACGCAAGTTTCAACGAAGTCAATTGGTATGGCATCGTTAGCGTTGGCTTTTTGCTGCATCGCAACACTAACGCCTTTGGCTGCTTATTCGGGATTAGAAATCCAAGCAATTTTGTGCCTGTTGCTGCTGAGCGTGGTCTGCCGCCTGATAAATCAGAAGAAGTCGAAAAGGATGCCGACGAGCAAGACTGGTGTTATGGTCACACTTGGATTACATGGCAGGAACTGACACAAATAGACTGGAATGAGTCGGTTATCAACGCCTTCGTAAGGAGATATAAAAAGAATGAAAAAGGTGAATGGATTAGTGATGGTGGGTTTATTCCGAATACACCGATAAACTATGTGGAGGGAAACAGTTGGGAAGAAGGCGGATGCTTGAACAAAGTTGAACGTATCACTCGCGCCGATGCAGTCAAGGGCACCTTTGATTTGGTGTTTGACTTGATGGAAAGATTGGCAAAAAATTTTGGTGATGAGTTTGTTCGTCTGGTCGTTTGGTTCGACAGCTAAATCCAGCCAATAGTCACTAACAACGGGTTAACAAGGCGCTGCACCCGACCGCCTACAGCCCTGCGCTCGTTCCTCGCTTCGGCTTCCGGCGGCGGGTGAGCTTAGTCGTTGTGTCGCTGTGCACGGCTTGGTTGCGTGTCGAAGTCGTTTCGGATACAATACGTATAGGACACGTTGAAGGGGGATCATGCAAAAGAAACTTACAATCACAGTAGATGAACAGGTTTATTTGGGGCTGCACTCAGTTGTTGGACGGCGCAACATTAGCCAGTTCATTAACTCTTTGGTGCGGCCTCATGTGTTGAAGCCGGATTTAGAAGCAGCCTACAGCCGCATGGCGGCGGACGAATCGCGCGAAGAAGAGGCGTTGGAATGGGCTGAAGCGACGATAGGAGATGTGAAAGATGAAACGCGGTGAAGTCTGGTGGGTTAATTTCGAGCCGTCAGTTGGTGGCGAAGTACAAAAGCAACGCCCCGCCGTCATTGTCAGTAATGACGCTTCCAACAAACATCTTAATCGTGTCCAAGTTGTGCCAATCACAAGCAACGTAGAAAAGCTGTATCCCAGCGAAGCTTACGTCACTCTCAACGGTGACGGGCGCAAAGCTGTGGCCGACCAGCTTACAACCGTCAGCAAAACGCGACTCAAAAATATAATTGACCGTTTGTCATCAGCCGACATGAAAAAAGTCGAACAGGCTATCAGGCTGCAACTCGACATGAACTGAAAGTCGTTAACAGCGACAGGACAAGGCGCTGCACCCGACCGCCCACAGCTCCGCTCATTCCTCGCTCCCTTCCGGCGGCGGGTGAGCTTGGTCGTTGGACGGCTGCGCGTGGCTTGGCTGCGTGTTATAAACTTTCGTCATGTTTTACCTAACACCTGAAGAATGTGTCGAGTTCTGCTCTGGTAATGATTGGAGTTTGAGTGATGAGAACTGGCCGCTCATTGCGCCACTCGGTTTCACACATATTTCTTTTATGGTTCCGCCTGAACGAGAGCGGTTGGCTGGCTTTTGTCGGATGTTGATGAACCTACTGCCATTCGGTGTAAACGAGGGCTGGCTTCTATGGCCGGTCAATTATCAAGGCAACAGTGCAGCAAATTACCATCTTTATTACAAACTTCGTCAGGCATATTCGGATTACAGACAATTATCTCAAGCGCCTGGCCACCTTTTCTTGGAACATGAAGAGAACGACTTACTGACCTTCATGCAACTCGCCTTCTTGTTCGGCTGGGACTTCCATTTAGTCTGTACAGAATGGGGCGCTTTGCATAACGATGAATGCGTCGTTCTTTATTCACCCGAATGTGACCTTTTCGATAAGGCAAAGGAAGCACTCACGCAGTGCGGCGTTAATTGGAGAAGCGGCGGTTAATACGTCACAACAGTCGCCCAACAAGGCGCTGCACCCGACCGCCTATAGCTTCGGTCATTCCTCGCTCCGCTTCCGGCGGCGGGTGAGCTTTGCGTTAGGCGGCTGTTGCTCATGGCCTTGCCTAAAGTACTTGCGGCTCGGCATGGCTGCTTGTGGCCAGTGGCAGCGTGAAGAAGAAAATGGCGCCGCGCCCCACCTCGCTCTCGACGCGCATGGTGCCGCCCTGCAGCTCGACTAAGTGCTTGCTCAGGAACAGGCCCAGGCCGGTGCCCGAGGGCTTGGCGCGCTCGCCCATCCCGACCGGGTTCGAGAGCCGACCGAAGCGCTCGAACAAACGCTTCTGCTGCTCGGGCGCGATGCCCGGCCCCTCGTCGGAGACGCCGACCTGCAAGTACTTGCCGTCCGAAGTGACGCTCGCCTCGACGGTGACAGCTCCGCCTGGCGAGTATTTCATGGCGTTCGAGAGCAGGTTGATGAGCACCTGCGTGGTCTTGTCGCGGTCGGCGCGCACCGGAGGCAGGGCCTCGGGCCACTGGCTCACGATGCGGTGGCGGCTCGAATAGACGCGCTGCGACTCGATGGCCCTGAGCGCGACCGGGCCGAAGTCCCACGCCTCGACGTGGATCTCGATCGAGTGGCCGGCCTCGATGCGCGAGACATCGAGCAGCGAGTTGATGAGCCGCTTGAGCCGCTCGCTCTCGTCGTGGATGAGGCCCAGGAAGCGCAGGCGCTGCGGGTTGGGCTCGGCTTGGCTGCCCTCGGTGCGGTGCATCATCGACGAGAAGCCCGCGATCGTGGTCAGCGGCGAGCGCATCTCGTGCGCCACGAACGAGACGAAGTCGCTCTTGGCCTGCTCGATGTGCTTCTCCTCGGTCACGTCCGCGAACACAATCACCTCGCCGCGCTCGGCGTTGCGGTTGGCGCGCAGCGGCAAGGGCGAGGAGCGGGCCTCGATGAAGCGCGGCGCGTCCGGGTCGCCGCGCTGCAGGAACGAGGAGCGGCCCCCGCGCCGGTCTTCGGGCAGGCGCACGAAGTCGCCGGGATACTCCTTCAGGATCTTCCCGAGCAGGCTGCCCTGCGACCGCTGCAGCTCGGGCAGCAGCTTGGACGCGGCCCGGTTGACCATGCGGATGTGCTCGTCGCCGTCGATTACGATCACGCCGTCCGTCATCGAGTGCAGGACAGTGGACAGCAGGTTGCGCTCGGCTTCCAGGCGGCGGTTGGCGTCTTCGAGCGACTCCTCGGACGACTGCACGCGGCGGTTGAGAATCTCATACAGGCGCGCGTTGTCGAGCGCGAGGGCGCTCTGGGTGGCGATGGCTTCGAGCAACTCGACGTCGGCCTGGGTCCAGGGCCGGTTCGAGCGGCGGTTGGCGACCGCGAGCACGCCCAGCGTGCGCCCGCTGGCCTTGAAGGGCACGCAGGCCAGCGAGCGCGTGTGCAGCCCGGTCGCGGCGTCGATGTCGGCCTGGAAACGCTTGTCGCCGCGCGCGTCGTTGGAGAACGCGCTCTGCCCGTGCTGCGCGACCCAGCCCTCGATGCCGTCCCCCACGCGCAGCGCGAAGTCCCTGAGCTGGCCCGCGCCCGGCCCCACCGAAGCCGCCAGCAGCAGCTTCTCGCCCGATTGATCCAGCATCAGAGCCCAGGCGCGCTCGGCGTCCACGCTGGCCACGCTCCAGTCCAGCACGCGCCCCAGCAAATCGGCAGCGGAGTTCTGAGCCGCCAGCAGCCCCTCGGAGCGCGACAGAACGTCGACTGTCGAGGCGTAGCGGGTGGCCTCGCGGGTGTCGCGGCGGGCGCGCCCTATCACTCCGGTGAGGTAAGTCAAGCCGATGCCGAGCCAGGGCGGCGTGATGTCGAGCCACACGTTCTGCGCGAAGAGGCCCGCCGAGAGGACGAAGATAGTGAGCAGGCACAGCAGGGTCACGATGGCGCTCCACAGCGTGCGCCGGGCCGCGACGAAGCCGCCCACGACCACGCAGGACAAGATCGTCAGCACCCAGCCCACGATCTCGGGCGCTTCGACGATGACCGAGCCCGAGAGCAGGTTGTCCAGCGCGACCGCGTGCAGCTCGCCTTCGAGCACGCGCCGCCCGTCGGGAGCGAAGTACGAAGGCGCCATCTCGCGCGCCGAGACGCACACGATGACGTGGCGGCCCGCAAGTACTTGAGCCGCCCCCTCGTCGCGCAGCAGCCGCGCCACCGAAACGCGCGTAAAGCCCCGCGCGGGAGCTTCTTCCTCGGTCGCCACGCTCAGGGCGCCCAGGCCGGGACGCGCCCTGCCCTCACCCGAAGCCGCGCTCGCGGAGGCTTCGGCTGGCCTGGGCAAGCCGCCCTCCTTATCGGTTTTATCCGCAAGTTGAGGCGAAGCCACGGCGGGCGCATCGAGGTTGAGGCGCGAGCTGCTGCCCGAGGCCAGGCCGAAGCCGCTCTGCGCAGCTTTGGGAGCTGGGCTCAGGCCACGGCTCAGCAGGCGGCCCGGCGGCCCCAGCGCAGGCTTCTTCTCGTTCGTGTTCTCCTCGGCGTTTGGCGGCGGCGTGCTGGCGCGGCGAGCGGGCTGGGGCGCGTCCAGCGGCGAGAAGTCGAGCAGCAGAGGCTGGCCCGCCTCGATCAGGCTGGCCGCCCACTTCTTGCCGTTCTCGCGCTGCGCCACGGCCAGGGCCAGGGCCGGGAACACGCGCCCGCGCCACAACAGGCCGGGCCAGGCGGTGCGCGGCCTGCCGTCCACGTCCAGCCCGAAGGCGGTGTGGCCCGCCCCCGCCGCCTGCTCCAGCCACGCCTGGGGTGGCGCTTCGATGCCGCGCACCGTTGGGAAATCGCGAGCCGAGAGCGAGGTGGGCGGCGGCACGCTCCAGCGTTTGCCCAGCGACTCGTCGAGCAGCGAGGTTTGGGGCGGATCGAACTGCGAGCGTGCCATCAGCGGCAGCAGCACGAAGTTTGTCTCGCGCAGCGCGGGTTCGAGCGCGGCCACGTCCTCGGGCATCAGGGCCGGGCCGCCTCGGGCGCGCGAGCCGCATAGCGAGGGCAAGGCCAGCGAGACGCTCAGGGCGCCGCTCTTCTTGAGGCGGCGCAGCAGCCGCGCGACCTCGCGCCCGTTGAAGGCCCGCCCGTGCCACGAGCGCACGGTGGCGTCGTCGATGACGGCCAGCGCGACGCGGTTGGAGGAGGTGCCGTCGCGCAGGTTGAACCACACGTCGAGCGAGTCGAACTCGAACCTCTGCCCGACGGGGTGGTGCTTGAGCAGCAGCATCACGAACAGAGCCGCCGCCAGCCCGATGCTCATGCCCCAGGTCGCGCGCCCCTGAACTTCGCGCCCCTGAACCGCGCGCTCCTCGCTGCCGCGCCCGCGCGAGCCGCGAGCCGCGCGCGTGAAAAGATGGGCTCGCGAGGGTCTCGAAGCAGCCGGATCGGGCGCGGGAAGTTTCATCGCGGGGCGCGCGCGCGCGCGGCGGGCGCAAGTACTTGAGGCGCGGCTGAGAAGCTACTCTGGAAACCGCGCGGGTCTTGCCAGGGGCCAGCTTCTCTCGTCCACGGTCGAGCGAAGCCGGCTCCGCCTAATCCGATCGGACACCGCTTTAAGCCATGCAAAAGCGCCCGCAGCAAAGCTCCGGGCGCCTTCGCTTGAGCCAGGTTCGGCTTGAGCCAGGTTCGGCTTGCCTTAGCCCCGGTGTGCCAGCTTCGCGAAGGCACGCGCGCTCGAAGCGAAGAGCAGGGCAGCCAGGGCAGCGGCTGCGCCAATCGAGAGCCACATCGTGCCCACGTAAGCACTGGCCTGGACTACGCCCGCCGAGGTGCTCGTGCCCCACGCGGAGACAGAGGCCACGCGAAGGCCGCTCTCGGCCAGGGCCAGCGGCGAGAAGATGGCGGCGCTCAGGCTCGGGCCAGTGCCACCCGCGAAGGCCGCGCTCAGAGCCGACCGAGCCAAGCTCGGCCCGAACAAGCCCAGCGCCACGCCGCCCAGCGACCACACCAGCGCGCGCCGCACCTTGCCGCAGTGCAGCGAGCAGAAGACGCCCCACGAGCCCGCCAGCAGCCCCCACGCGCCCTGCAGCACGATGGTGCTCAGGGCCGCGCCCCAACTCATCGCGTAAGCCAGCGGCAGCATCAAGAGCAGAGGCGCGCCCGCCAGCAGAACGTAGAGCGAGAAATACAACACCGAAGCGATCTTGCCGCCGATGATGCGGCTCGCCGGCATCGGCAGCGTCAGCAGCTGAGCTAAGGTCTGTGTCTCGCGCTCGGGCGCGATGGCGCGCGAGCCCAGCCAGGCGCACGCCATCATCACCAGCACGACCTGGCCCTTGACGCAAGCCGACAGCAACGAAGTGTCGGACGACACGCTGCCCGGCTGCGACAGGAGGAAGATCATGAACAGCTGGGTCGCGATCACGGCGCAGTAAGCCCAGCGCAGCAAGGTCGCCGCTTTGCCGCCGACGCCGTGGCGCAAATCGCGCGCAAAAATCGGGTTCAGCCTGTTGCTCAGGAACCCCTGGACGCCATACGTCGGCTTGCTCTGAGGCTTGCTCTCAGTTACCGTAGCGCTCTTGTAAGTACTTGCAGGCGGCGCGTAGGCGCGATACGGAGCCGGGCCCTCGGGCGCGCGGCTGTAGGCGGCTGCCTCGGGCGCCAGCGACTGCTGCCAGGCGGCTCCCAGGTCGCGCCACGCCTCGCGCTTGGGCGGGGCGGGGTCGGGCCGCTTGGCGATCTCGAGCGCCGCCGCGTTCACCGCGAGCTGCGACACGTAGATGCCGTAAGGCAAGATGAGCAGAGCCGTCATCAAGATCATCGACAGGTGCAGGCTGCTCAAAAACGTCCAGCCAAAGCAAAGCGCGACGGCCATGGCCATCAGCGTCAGCGCGTTGATTCTGGTGTCGTCTTTTGTTGTGGGCTCTGCCTGGGGCTTCCTCATTGTCTTCCTGAGCGCGGCTCGCACCAGACTCGCGCCCTGGCGCGCGATCCACACCAGGACGCCGACCGAGGCCAGGGCCACGCCCGGCCCCAGCATGACGCACGAGACAACCAGCCCAACTATCGACAGGAAGTAAGCCTGCAGCGTGGCCCTGGTGACGCTGGGCGTGCGAGCCGCGCAGTAGAGGCCAACCGCGGCGCAGAACATAGCCCAGGCGAGCAGCCCGAAGAAGCGCAGCGCGACATCTTCGGGAGCCACGCCGCCGAGCAAGAAGCACAGCGAGGTCAGGGGCAGCGTGCCCAGCAGCAGCACGAAGGTCATCGCCAGCACGCCGCACAGCTTGCCCCACACGATCTGCAAGGGCGACAGCGGCGACAGCAGCAGCGATTCCAGCGTCCGCCCCTCGCGCTCCTGGTGCAGCGCGCCCACGGCCAGCGAAGGCACCAGCAGCCAGATGCCCAAGAACTGCGCCAGCGCGAAGGTCTGCAGCAGATCCTGCCCACGCTGCGACGAAGCGAGGCTCGAAGAGTAGCCGGACGTGGAGTTGCCCGCCCACATCTCGACGCTGGTGCCGGCGGGGAACTGAGCCAGCACAACGGCGCCCAGAATCGAGACATACAGCGACAGCAGGAGCCAGGCGCGCGGCGAGCGCAGGGCCAGGCGCACCTCGCGCGCCGCCAGGGCGTTGGCGCGCTCGAACCAGTCCAGCGCCTGCCTCCAGGCGGGCTCGGGGCGCAGGGCGCGCGGCTGCGAAGCGGGCGGGATCGAAGGAAGCGTGGCAGCGGAGTTCATAAGCGAAGCCGTCCTTAACCGTTAGTATCAGCCGCCCGGACGCGGCGCGGAAGCCCATTAATCATGGCTGCAAGTACTTGCAGCCCGCATTTTTCGCAGGCCTTTAGCTCGCCGCAGCACGAGGAGCCGCAGCACGAGGAGCCGCAGCACGAGGAGCCGCAGCACGAGGAGCCGCAGCACGAGGAGCCGCAGCACGAGGAGCCGCAGCACGAGGAGCCGCCTGGCTCGGCGCTTCAAATGGCAGCGAGCCGCGCCAGGTCGAAGTGGCGCTGTGCCTGTCGCGGGCCACGATGGTGAAGCGCCCATCGCGCGGGCGGCTCAGCTCCAGCCGGAAGGCGCCGCTGCTCAGCACGCGCGCGCTCTGGCCGTTGACCGAAATCTCATCGCCCGCTTCGGTCGTGCCCGCGATCAGCGCCTGGTTCGCGGGCAGGGCGCTCAGGCCGGCTTCGAGCGCGGGCGAAATAATCGAGGGCTGAGCCGCGAAGTCGCGGCTCAGCTGCGCGTCGGGCCGCATCTGGACAGCGGAATCGTCCGCCCTGGCCGCCTGCCCCGGCTGCAGCAGAGCGTTCTGGCCGCTCGCGCTCGACAGGGCGACCTCGCCCTTCCAGACGCGCACATGGGTTTGTGCGCCATGCACCTCGACGCTGAAGATGGTGCCGCGCACCGAGGCCAGCGCGCCCGGCGTCTCGACCTCGAAGCGCGAGGCGGGCGCGAGCGCCTTCGCGATGCGCACGAACACCTTGCCTGAGCTCAGCTCCAGCTGGCTCTGCTCGGACTTCTGCGCTCGGCTCAGCGTGGCCTTCTTGATTTTGATGAGCGTGTTCGGCATCACCTTCCAGCGCGTGCCGCCGGCCCAGGTGAACTCGGCGCTGCCGTCGCTCGCGGTGCGCACGATGTCGCCGGTCTTGACGAACTCAGCCGAGGCGAGCGGGCTGAAGCCGCCCCTGCCGCCGCGCTGCACCTCGACGTGCCCCACCACGGCGCGCGCCTGGGCCACGCGCCCCACGATGAAGAGCGACTGGGCGAGCAGGGCGAACACCACGATCAAAATCATGGCGTTGGCGAAGATGAGAAGTGCCGGGTGCTTCATGGGCGCGACCTCTGCCGAGCAACTGCCGCCCGCTCGCCGCCCAAACCCGGCGGCGCTCGCGCGACCGCTTCATTGATACCCAAACCCCTGCAAACGCAACCGCGCCAAACGCAACCGCGTTGCAAGGCGCTTATGTTCTGGCAAGTACTTGCTCTGTGCCGGGCGGCACGCGCGTTGCATCCGAGGCAGCCGCTTAACCCATCTCGTTTCCCGCTCGCAGCGGGCGAGGAGGCATTTTTATGAGTCACCTTTCAAGCTCCGCCGCAACCGCTTCGCCGCTCGCCGCCTTGTCGCTCGATGTTCCAAGCGACGCGGCCTTCGAGCTTCAAGTCCGCGCCGACGCTCGCCTGCGCCTGCGCCGCGCCCACCAGCACCAGGATCACGCTCAGCCCGGCCACGCCGCTTCGAGCGCCGCGATCCCTTCCACACGCTCGGCCCACGAGAAGGCGCACGCTCGCAAGTGGAAGCGAACCGCGACGGCGGTGGCGCTCGCGGCCTTTGGAGCCGGGCTGCTGTGGCCTGTTGCGCCCGCGCCCGAGTCGGGCGCGCCCCAGTCCTCGCATTCGCTGCGTGTCTTGCAGGGCGAGCAGCTCGCCTCGCTCGACCAGCCCGCTCAAAACGCGCACTGAAGCCACGTTCAGCAGCCACGTTCAGCGCACTGGCCTTGAGCCGTTAAATTTTGGCTTCGCGCCGCCCGAACTCAGCGGGCGGCTTTTTTCTTGCCTGGTTTGGCGGCATGAACTCCTCAAGTACTTCCGGCGCTTCCGCCTCCGACGCGGCTTGGGAGCCGTTCGTGCCGCGCTTCGACGAGAAGGTGCTGGCCCGCTTCAACTGGGTTGAGCGCGTGGGCTCGGCTCCGGCTGAGCAGCGCGCGCGGGCGATGGAAATCTACGAGCGGCTGGTCGAGCTGCACGGCGAGGTCGAGCGCACGCCGCGCCGCGAGCCGATGCACGAGCTGATCTCGACCATGCTCTCGCACCGCACCACGGGAGCCAACGAAGACCTCGCCTACGCGCGCATGATCGAACGCTTCGGCTCGTGGAGCAGCATCCGCGACGCCCCGGTTTGGGAGCTGGCGCAGGCCATCGCGCCCTCCAACTTCCCCGAGGCCAAGGCCCCCAACATCCAGCAGGCGCTGCGCCACATCCTCGCCTCGCGCCCCGACGCCGACCTCGGCTTCCTGCAAAGCTGCCCCTTGCGCGAGGCTTTGGCCTGGCTCACCGAGCTGCCCGGCGTCGGCGTCAAGACGGCCACGCTGACCTTGCTCTTCTGCTTCGGGCGCCCCGTGATTCCCGTGGACACCCACCTGCACCGCGTCTGCGGGCGCATCGGCTTGATCGGCCCCAGGGTTACGCCCGAAGCCGCGCACGCGATTCTGCTGTCGCTGCTGCCTGCAGACGAGCGCATCCTGTTCAACTTCCACATCGCGATGCTGCGCCACGGCCAGAAAATCTGCCTCTGGAAAGCCCCCCGCTGCCCCAGGTGCCCGCTCAATTCAATCTGCGATTACGGCAGGGCCGTGTTGGGCCTGGAGCCGCCTGCAAGTACTTGAGGGCTTGGCGGAGCGTGAATCGGGGAATGCTGGGCTCATGGATTCAGCTGAGGCGGGGATGGACGCCATTGCTCAGGCGAGCGCGCGGGCGGCTCGGTTCGCGGGCTGCTTGCTGGGCGGGGCCGTGGGCGACGCGGTCGGGCTGGCGAGCGAGGGCATCGGGCCGCGCCGCCTGGAGAAGATGTTCCCCGACCTGGACGGGCCGCGCCTGCTCGGGCGGCGTGGCATGATCTCGGACGACACCGAGCACGCGCTCTTCACGGCTCGCGCCCTGGCTCTGGCGGGCGACGACGCCGCCAAGTTCGCCCTTCTGCTGCAGCGCGAGCTCAAGCTGTGGCTGCTGAGCCTGCCCGCGGGAGCCGGAGCCGCCACGCTCAAGGCAGCGGTGAAATCGTGGCGCGGCGCGCCTCCCGAGGCGAGCGGCGTCGGCTCGGCGGGCAACGGCCCGGCCATGCGCGCCCCCATCATCGGCCTGTGGGCGGGGCCCGACGACGCCCTGCTGTGCGCCCTCAACCGCGCCTCCTCGCGCCTGACGCACACCGACCCGCGAGCCGAAGCCGGCGCCCTGTGCGTCGCCCTGGCCACGCGCGACCAAGCTCAAGGCATCAACCCCGAAGAGTCTCAAGCCCGCATCGAAAGCACCGTGCGCCACTGGATGACGGCTGCAAGTACTTGCTCAATAGATGAAGGCGTCGAGCTGCTGCTGCGCGATGTCGCTCGCGCGGCTCAAGCGGCGCGCGGGGGCGTGGAGTGTTGGGACTTCGCGCGCTCGATCGTGGGCGAGGGCTTCGAGAAGAAGGGCGCGACGGGCTTCATCGCGCACACGGTTCCGGTCGCTTTGCAGGCGGCCTGGCGCCACGCCGACTTGCGCGAGGCGGTGCTTGGAGCCGTGCGCTGCGGCGGCGACACCGACTCGGTGGCCGCGATCGCGGGCGCTATTGTGGGGGCGCGGGTGGGCGAAGCCGGCGTGCCCCGCGAGTGGCTGGACGCGCTCTTCGAGTGGCCGCGCAGCCCCCGCTTCATCCAGCGCACCGCTCTGGCCCTGGCCGCCGCGCGAGCCGGAGGCGCGTTCGAGGCCGAGTGGCCGCGCGCCTTCTTCCCAGCTGTGCTGGCGCGCAACGTCTTCTTCCTCGCGGTTGTGCTCGGTCACGGGCTGCGGCGGCTGGCCCCGCCGTATTAAAGGCGCTGCAAGTACTTGCGCCGCTCGCGCTTGATCGCGCCACAATAAAGGCACCTCAAGAGCGGAGAATCAATGCAAGAGAAATATGTGATCGGCGTGGATGTGGGGACGGGCAGCGCGCGGGCCGGGGTCTTCGATGCTCGGGGCAGGCTGCTGGCTCAGGAAGTCCGCGCCATCCAGATGTGGAAGCCGCGCCCCGCTCACGCCGAGCAGTCCTCGCAAGACATCTGGCGCGCCGTCTGCGAGTGCGTCCGGCAAGCCCGCGCTCAAGCCGGGCTCAAGCCCGAAGAGGTGGCCGGAATCTCCTTCGACGCCACCTGCTCGCTCGTCGTGCTTGACAAAGCGATGCAGCCGCTGGCCGTCAACGAAGAGGGCCGGGACCAGCGCAACGTTATCGTGTGGATGGATCAGCGCGCGCTCGAAGAAGCCGAGGAAATCAACGCGGGCCAGCACGAGGTGCTGCAGTATGTCGGCGGCAGAATCTCGCCCGAGATGGAAACGCCCAAGCTGCTGTGGCTCAAGCGGCACCTGGCAAGTACTTACGAGCGGGCGGGCAAATTCTTCGACCTGGCCGACTTCCTGACCTGGAGGGCCTCGGGCGTGGACGCGCGCTCGCTGTGCACGCTGGTCTGCAAGTGGACGTATCTTGGCCACGAAAATCGCTGGGACCAGAGCTACTTCCGTTCGGTTGGGCTGGGCGACTTGTTCCAGAACGAGCGCGTGAGCAGCGATGTGCGCGCCATGGGCTCGCCGCTTGGCCCGCTGACCGAGCAGGCGGCGCGCGATCTGGGGCTGGCAAGTACTTGCACCGTTGGCGTGGGCATCATCGACGCGCACGCGGGCGGCCTGGGCGTGCTCGGCGCGCTGTGGAGCGAGGGCTCGGCGCGCGATGGCGAGGCGCGCGAGCTGAGCAAGCTCGAAACTGCCCTGGCGCTCATCGGCGGCACCAGCAACTGCCACATGGCCGTCTCGCGCGAGGCGAGGTTCGTGCCCGGCGTGTGGGGGCCCTACTTCGGGGCGATGGTGCCCGAAATGTGGCTGGCCGAGGGCGGGCAGAGCGCCGCAGGCAGCGCCATCGACTTCGTGATCCAGAGCCACCCGGCCTCAGCTGAGCTGAGCGAGCAGGCCGCGCGCGAGAAGAAAACCGTCTACGAAACCCTCAACGCGCTGGTGGAAAAGCTGCAGGCGATAGATGGGAAAGGCCCGGCCATCACGCGCGATTTTCACGTGCTGCCCGACTTTCTGGGCAACCGCTCGCCCCACGCCGACCCGCACGCGCGCGCCCTGTTCGATGGGCTGAGCTTAGATGATTCGCTGGAGAACCTGGCCCTGCGCTATTACGCGACGCTGCAGTCGGTGGCTTATGGCACGCGCGACATCGTGCGCGCGATGAACGAGGCGGGTTTTTGCATCGAGACCATCTTCGCGACCGGTGGGGGCACCAAGAACCCGCTGTGGCTCCAGGAGCACGCCGATGCCACGGGCTGCCGCATCGTCCTGGCTGAGGAGGGCGAGGCTGTTCTGCTGGGCTCGGCGATGCTGGCGGCTGTGGCGGGCGGCTTGTTCGCGGACGTGGCCGGGGCGATGGCGGGCATGAGCCGCGCGGGAAAAGTCATCGAGCCGCGCGCGCAGTGGGCGGCTTACCACGAGGCCAAGTTCGAGGTCTTCCGCGCCTTGCAGCAGGAGCAGCGGGCGCGGCGCGACAAGATGAGCCGCTTTTGAAGAGCACCTGAAGAGCACCCGCTCAGCACGTCAAGTATTTGACGTGCTGAGCGAGGGGCTTGGCGTCAGGAGGTGAGTTGGCGGGCTTTTTCGAGCACTTCGCTGTAGTTGGGCTCCTGAGAGATTTCGGGGACGAGCTGGGTGTAGGCGACCTTGTCCTGGGCGTCGATGATGACCACGGCGCGCGCGCTGATGCCCGCCTCGGGGATGTAGAGGCCGTAAGCCTGGGCGAAGGAGTGATCCTTGAAGTCCGAGAGCAGCTGCATCTTCTCGATGCCCTCGGCGGCGCACCAACGCTTCTGGGCGAAGGGCGTGTCCACCGAAATGGTGAGGCCGACTACGTTCTCGGGCAGCGAGTCCATCTCGTGGTTGAAGCGCGCGGTCTGGATCGAGCACACCGAGGTGTCAATCGAAGGCACGATCGAGACGACGCGCACCTTGCCTTTAGAGTCATCCAGGCTGACCGTGCTCATGTTGGTCGCGGTCAGCGAGAAGCCGGGAGCAACCGAGCCCAGCTGAGGCAGCTCGCCGTTGGTTTGGAGCGGCTTGCCGTGCATTGTTACGCTTGCCATGAAATTTCCTTGAAAACTGTGCCCGCCCTCGTTGTGTTAGGGCCTTCTGGGGCCTTTGAGCGGGCAGCTAAAGGGAAGTCTAACCGGGCGCGGACCGGTGCCTCGGTGCCCTCAAGTACTTGCGGATCGGCGGGGGCGGGCGTAAACATGGGCCGGAGCATTCGGGTTCATAATTCTTTTAGCACCATGAAAATCCTCATCACCGGCGGCGCGGGCTTCATCGCCTCGCAAGTCGCGGACGCTTACCTGGCCGATGGGCACCAGGTCGCCATCATCGACAACTTAGAGACCGGCTTTCGCCAGAACCTGCCGGCAGCCGCACACTTTTACCAGTCCGACATCCGCGACGCCGCGGCGGTTTCCAAGCTGTGCGAGGAGTTCCGGCCCGATGTGGTGAGCCACCACGCGGCTCAGCTCGACGTGCGCAAGGCCGTCGCGGACCCGGCTTACGACGCTGAGGTCAACATCCTGGGCTCGCTCAACGTGCTGCTGCACGCCACGCGCTGCGGGGCCGGGCGCTTCATCTTCTCGTCCTCGGGCGGCGCGGCCTACGGCGAGCCCGAGCAGATTCCGGTGCCCGAAACGCACCCCGCGCGGCCCGAATCGCCCTACGGCCTGACAAAGTACGCCTTCGAGCACTACCTGCGCATCTGGCACACGCTGCACGGCGTGGTGCCGGTTGTGCTGCGCTACTCGAACGTCTTCGGCCCGCGCCAGACCGCGCACGGCGAGGCCGGGGTCGTGGCCATCTTCGCCGGGCTGCTGCTCGAAAACAAGGCGTGCAAAATCTTCGGCGGCGGCACCGACACCCGCGATTACTGCTACGTGGGCGACGTGGTGCAGGCCAACCGAGCCGCCCTAACTAAAGGCGACGGCGGCATCTTCAACATCGGAACCGGGGTCGAAACCTCGACGCGCCAGGTCTTCGACGCCGTGCGCGAGGCCGTGGGCCGTGGCCCCAGCGAGCCCGAGATGCTGCCCGAGCGCCCCGGCGAGGTGCACCACATCGCGCTCGACAACGCCAAGGCGCGCGCTGTGCTGGGCTGGAGCCCGCAGGTGAGCTTCCGCGAAGGCGTGCAGCGCGCCGTCGAGTGGCAGAAGCAGCAGTAGCCTGAGCCCGCAGCTGAGCCTCCGCAAGCAAGTACTTGCGGAGGCTCTTGGCCTCGGGCCTTTGGCGGCTGGCCTCGGGCGGCTGGCCTCGGGCGGCTTTATGAAAATCCTTGTCACGGGGGCTGCGGGGTTCGTGGGCTCGCGGCTCGCCCTGGCGCTCGTGGCGCGCGGCGACAGCGTGGTCGGGATCGACAACTTCGACCTTTACTACGCGCGCGAGCACAAAGACCGCCACCTCAGCGAACTGCTGGGCTCGCCTCTCTTTGCGCTGCACCCGCTCGACTTGCGCGATGCTCAGGGCGTGCGCGAATTGGTGGGGCGCGAGCAGCCCCAGGCCATCGCGCACCTGGCGGCGATGGCGGCTGTGCGCTACTCGACGCGCTTCCCGCTGCTTTACGGCGAGGTCAACGTGCAGGGCACCTTGAGCTTGCTCGACGCGGCGCGTGCGCTGGGCGAGTTGCCGCGCTGCGTGCTGGCCTCGACGGGCTCGGTGTACGGACGCGACACGCCGCTGCCCTTCCGCGAGGACGCCGCCGCCGCGCTGCCCCTGGCTCCCTACCCCGCCTCCAAGCGCGCCATGGAGCTGTTCGCGCACTCGTTCGCGCACTGCTACGGCCTGCCCACGACCATCTTGCGCTTCTTCAACGTCTACGGGCCGCTGGGCCGCCCGGACATGATGCCCTGGCAGTGGGCGCGCGGCATCGCACGCGGCGACAAAGTGACGCTCTTCGAGGGCGGGCGCATGAAGCGCGACTGGACCTTCGTCGATGACATCGTGGCGGGCTTAGTCTCGGCTCTGGATGCGCCCTTCGCCTTCGAGATCATCAACCTGGGCTGCGGGCGCCCGGTCGAGAACCTGGCCTTCGTGCAAGTACTTGAGCGGCTCATCGGGCGCGCGGCCATCGTGCAAGACCTGCCCGCTCCGGCCTCGGAGCCCTTCGAGAGCTTCGCCGACATCTCCAAAGCACGCCGCCTGCTGAGCTACCAACCCAAGGTCCAAATCGAAGAAGGGCTGCCGCGCTTTGTGAACTGGATGCGCGAGGCGGGCGAGCTGTGAAGCCGCAAGGTGCCTGGGCGCGCGGGGCAAAAATCGCCTCAAGTGCCGCCGGGCGCGCCGCTATACTCTGCGCCATGAACGCCTTTCTGCCCTTTCTTCCGCTGCACTGCAGCCCGCAGCAGGCCACACGCCCATGAAGCGCATCCAGCCAAGCCTCGCCTGCAAGTACTTGAGGGGTGTGCACAAATCCAGGAGCGCCTACAGGGACTTTTGGCGAGTGCGCTGTCCGCATCCGTGGAGGAGTATCAATACACCGATGCCGACTGCCACAAAGCGATCCAGCAGTCATCTAACTTCGCCCGCAAAAAGCTGCAGAAAACTCGCTGAGCATTTGTGCACACCCCTCAAGTACTTGCTGCTGCTCCTGCTGAGCTGCGCTCCGGCTGTGGCGCAGCCTGCGGCGCAGCCTGCGGCGCAGCCGAAGGGCCAGCCGCACGCTCACGATCTGGCGCCTCAGCCGAAGGGCCAGCCGAAGGGTGCGGAGAGCAACGTGGATTTCTTCTGGCGCAAGTCGGACGAGGCGTTCCACGCGGGCGACTACGAGCGCGCGGTGATGTGGCACCACGCCATCGTCGCGCTGGACCCCGGCGACATCCAGTCGTGGAGCGTGGCCTCGTGGCTCCTGTGGAGCATGGGGCGCGGCGCTGACGCCACCGCCTGGGTTGACAAAGGGCTCAGGGCCAACCCAGGCTCGTGGGAGATGTGGAACGAGGCCGGCGAGCAGTTCGAGCTGCAAAAGCTGGACGCTCGCTCGCTCGAAGCCTATCAGCACGCCCTGCAGATTTTACCGGCTGATGCGGATCGTCAGGACGCGCAGCTCTTGCGCCGCCGCCTGGCTCACTCAGCCGAGCGCAACAAAGACCTGAGCCTGGCGGCTCGCACCTGGCGCGACCTGGTGCGCGACTACCCGGACGAAGCGGTCAACAAGAACAACCTGGCCCGCGTCCAGGCCCAGGCTCAAGCCGAGCCTCAAGCCGAGCCGCAAGTACTTGGGGCCAAACAGAAGCCGCCTGAGTTGCCTAACGGAGCCGAGCAAAGCGGAGCTGAGCAATGAGAAGAACCGCGTACGCCTGGCCTCCGGCTCTGCTGGCCGCGCTCTTGGCCGCGACGACGGGCCGAACCGCGCCGCTTCCCGACCGCCTGGCTCATCCTCTGGTGGACTTGCAAACGGGCTACTTGCTCGGCGGCAGCGCGGGCGGGCGCTGGCTCAACGCGCAGGCCATCGCGCGCTCGCTGAAGGGCGGCCAAAGCTACCGCGCTTACGACTCGCGCCGCCTGCTGGGAGCCGCCCAGGGCAGCAAGCCCAGGTCGCAGGGCGCGCCGTGCGACGAGACGCTCTTCGTGAAGATGGCGCCCGCGCGCGGCGAGTTCGCGCTTGGCGGCTCGTGGAACGCCCTGCCACGCTCGCCGCGAGCGATGAGCCTGGACCAACCGGTTTATCGCGGCGTGGTGGCGGCTTTTCTGAAGCAGCACGGACTGGCGCGCCCGGTGGTGCGCCTGGCTCAGGTGTGGCGCGTCGATCTGGACGGCGACGGCGAGCCCGAAGTGCTGGTGAGTGCCGCCAATACTCAGGGCCGGCCGGTTTCTCCCAACCACCTCAGCTCCAGCGTGAGCGCGGGCGATTACTCGGTCGTGCTGCTGCGCAAGGCTGTGCGCGGCCAGCTCAAGACCATCGTGCTCGAAGCCGAGGTGCACCCGAAATCTGTGGAATTCAGCGCGCCCAACGTGTCGCGGATCGCGGGCGTGCTGGACGCCGACGGCGACGGCAAGATGGAAATTCTCGTGCGCAGCCGCTACTACGAAGGCACATCAACTACCGTCTACCAGCTGCAAGGCGGCCAGGCCCCGCCCGTGCTGAGCGAAGGCTGCGGCGCCTGAGCCAAGCCTGAACCAAGCCTGAACCAAGCCTGAGCCTCAAGAGGCGCTTCGCCTCAGCTGTTGTGGATTGTTTTGAACCTCGCGTGAGACGGCGGCGTGCCTCAAGTACTTGCAAGTTTGCGGGCGAAGCTCCTGAACTTACCGACGGGCACCTTCCATGAAACGAGTGGCGATCATCGGCGGCGGGCCGATTGGGATGGAGGCCGCGCTGTACGGCAGTGTGGCGGGCTGCCAGGTCACGCTGTTCGAGCGCGGGCGCATCGCGGACAACGTGCGGTCGTGGGGCTACGTGCGCGTCTTCACCGAGTGGAAGCGCAACCGCTCGCCGCTCGCCGTGCGCCTCCTCACAGAGCGCGGCATCGCGCTGCCGCCCGAAGAATCGACCTCGACCGGTGACGAGCTGGCCGCCTACGTGAGGCGCTTGGCTGAGCTGCCCGAGCTGAGGGGCTGCGTGTGCCCGCAGAGCGAGGTGCTGGCCATGGCGCGCGAGCGGACGCTGCGCTCCGACTTCATCGACGACCCGCGCCGCGCCGAGCGCCCTTTTCGGCTGCTGGTGCGCGGGCCGGGCGGCGAGAAAATCGTGCACGCGGACGCCGTGATAGACGCCTCGGGCGTCTATCAGAGGCCCAACTTCGTGGGCAACGGGGGGATGCCCTGCCCCGGCGAGCGCGAGCTGAAGAGCCGCATCGACTATGCCATCCCCGACATCGAAGGCCGCGACCGCGCGCGCTTCGCGGGCAAGAGCACGCTCGTGGTCGGCTCGGGCCACTCGGCGGCCTCGACGCTGCGCGCCGTGGGCGATTTGTTTGAATCGTCGCCTCAGACGCGACTGGTGTGGGCGGTGCGCCGCGACGTGCCCGAGCACGGCGACCCTTACACCTTGATCCCCGAGGACTCGTCCTCGACGCGCAACGCCCTGCACACCCGCGCCAACGAGCTGAGCCGCGACGAGCGCGTCGACTTCCACCCGCGCACCGTCGTGGACGCCATCGCGCCCGCGGGCAAGGGCTTCCGCGTCACGCTGCTCGCCTCGACGCCCGCAGGCCAGCAGAGCACGCAAGTACTTGTGGACAACATCGCCGCGCACACCGGGTTCCGGCCCGACATGGCGCTCTATTCCGAGCTGGCCGTGCAAATTCACGCCGCGACCGAAGCGCCCTACCGCCTGGGACGGGCTTTGGTCGAGGCCAACCACCGCCAGGGCGTGGGCCTCTCGACAGGCTACGCCGAGCGTCCGCAGAAGAGCCAGGAGAAGGACGAGCTGGAAGAAAAAGTGGTGGACAAGTGGCGCTTCTCGCCCAACGACCCGGCGCTGCTGCAGACGGGCGAGAAGAATTTCTTCGTGCTGGGTATAAAGTCCTACGGGCGCGACGCCGGGTTCCTGATGCAAAACGGCTTCCGCCAGGTGCGCGACGCCTACCGCCTGCTGCTCGCCGACGCCGCGCTCGATTTGTATCAAGGCGCCCTCGATTGATCTTTTCCGCTGATCTTTTCCGCTGATCTTTTCCGCTCGGCTCCCGTCGCAGACGCGCTGCAAGTACTTGCGGCGCCCCGAACTCGGGGGCAAGGGCAAAAACGTGGCAACTGGAAGAGCCTGCTTCACAGACGTGAGAGGCGGTTGAGCGTTGAGTTGAGCATTGCTGAACTGAGGCTGGCTAAAGAGCAGCGGGTTCAAGTGAGCCGGAAAACAGGTCGAACCATGAAGATGTACCGAAACCAAGATTCGCGAGCAGAGCAGGCGCGCACCCAGCGCCTGAGCCAGCCGAGCCTGAGCCGTGGGCGCGGCTTCACGCTGATTGAGTTGCTGGTGGCGATTTCGATCGTGGGCGTGCTGGCGGCTCTGGTGCTGGGCGCGTTCGGGCCGGCGCGCTCGACCTCGCGCCGCGCGACGTGCGACAGCCATGTCAAGGCGCTCAGCATCGCCCTGGACGCCTTCCGCCAGGAGAAGGGGCGCTACCCGCGCTCGCTCATGGAGCTGGTGAGCGCCAAGTACATCAGCGACCCCGAGATGCTGCGCTGCCCGGACGACCCCGATCCCAAGAGCGCGGGCTACGATGCCTACTACGTGGTGCGCGGCGCGCGCAACGACCCTCGCTACACCAAGCTGCCCGTGGTCGGCGAGCTGCCCACGATCGTGTGCCCGTTCCACGAGCAGAGCGGAGTTGGAGTGCAGGCTTTTGGCGGGCTGCAGACGCATCAGTTCGGGACGCGCGCGGCGGTTCTGGTCTCGGCCAGCGCCGCTTCGGTAACGCGGCCCGCCGCGAACGCAGTCGCCATGCCCGCGCGGGCCGGGATGCCCTTGCATGGCGGCGACCTCATCGAAACCGGCGACGGCGGCGCGGCCCTGATCCAGTTCTTCGACGGCTCGCGCTGCGAGCTGAGCGGAGGCGCCAGCGTCACGGTGCTGCAGTCGTTCTTGCAAGACGGCGCTGGCGATTTGTATACGCTGTTGCGCCAGCGCGTGGGCAATGTCGCCTACTCGGTTCACCACGGCTCCAAGTTCGATGTCTCCACGCCCACCGCCACAGCAGGCGCGCTGGGAACCGAGTTCCGCATCTCCATCAGCGGCCAGGCCGGTCAGGCGAGCTACAGCGAGTGGTGGATCAACTCGTCGCCCAACGAAACCTCGGAGGTCTCGTGCGACACGCCGCGCCGCGCCACCATCATCGCTCGCCACCAGTGGGTCAATGTGGGCGCGGATTCGCTCAGCCAGACGCCCATCAACGGCAACCCAGGCACCACCCCAGGGTCAACGCCAACGCCTTCGCCTTCCGCAACGCCCAGCCCCACCGCAACGCCCAGCCCCACCGCAACGCCCAGCCCCACGACAAAGCCCAGCCCCACCGCAACGCCCAGCCCCACGACAAAGCCCAAAGATGACGATGGCAAGGGTGTCAAAAGCGGTTGAACCCTCGCGATCAGCCGCCAGGCGCAGCCATGCGGCTTGATGCGCGGCGCGGGGCATCAAGTCAAACGGGGGCGCGAGCTTATGGCTCGCGCCCCTTGTCATGCTGCAAGTACTTGACAGGGCAGCGGCCAGGCGCCGCGCCCGACGATAATCTGCAAGCCGACTCGCGCTTTGGCCGGGCCGGCCTCGCGGCTTGAAGCGCCAACCGTTTGATGATGAAAACCACTTCTCGCACCCAACCCCCGCCCCCCGAGGAGCCTTTCGCTGAGCCCTGGGCTGAGCCGCCAAAAGATTTTCTCGCTGCGGATGAGGCGCGCCCGCCCGCCTCGCCCTCGATCGCCGCGACCGGAAACTCAGCTGAAGCCTCAAGCAACAAGCGCGGCGAGCTGATGAGGCGTATGGATCATCCGGTCTCCGCAGGAAACGGGGCGCAGACGAAGGCACAGCCCGGCAGCGCAGCTCAAGGCAGCGGACTGATAGGCGCGCGGGGCTCGAAGCGGAAGCGGCGCGAGGGCTGGAGCGAGAGGATCGGGCGCTGGCCGCAGGCTGTGCAGGGCGTTTTCTGGGGCGTGGCCTGCGCGCTGGCTGTTTCGCTGCTGGGCTGCCTGGGGCGCACGAGCGGGTTCGAGGGTGCGGCTCTGGACATCCTGTTCCAGACGCGCAACTGGCGCGGCGCGCGCTACCCTTCGCCCGACGTGGCCATCGTGGTCGTGGACGAGGATGCCGTGGGCAGGTATGGCTTTCCGATTCCGCGCAAGTACTTCGCGGACTTGGTGGACTACTTGAAGAAGGACGGCGCGCGCACCATCGCCTTCGACATCGCCTTCGCCACGCCGGGCAACGAGGCCGACGACAGCAGGCTGGCCCAGGCTTGCGCCCGCGCGGGCAACGTGGTGCACGCAGCGGCCTTCGCGGTTCAGCAGTCTCAGGTTCCGGGCGCTGCGTGGAGCAGCCAGATCAACAGCAGGCAGCCCGAGCCTCGCTTCGGCTGGCCTGAGCTGGACCCCGCCAACAGCCTGGACATCACGAACGCGCTGGGCGCTTTTTCCGCGCGGCCCGAGCTGCAGGCGGGCGCGGCTGCGGTGGGGCAGGTCAACGTTTTTCCCGAGCTGGACTACGGCACGCTGCGCCGCATCCCGCACCTGATCCGCTTCAAGGGCCGCGTGTACCCTTCGCTGGCTCTGGCAGCGGCGCTGCACGCGCTGCAGGTCAAGCCGCGCGATGTCTCTTTGAGCGGCGGCGAGCTGGTTCTGGGGGCGGGCCCCAACGCGCCGCGGGTGCCTCTGGAGGCCAAGGCCGAGGCCCTGGTCAACTGGATCGGCGGCTACAATTCGTTCAACCACTACTCGCTGGAGCAAGTACTTGAGCACAAGCCCGGCGAGCTGGACGCGGGCTCGTTCAGGGGCAAGGTCGTCTTCGTGGGTGCGGTCAACGCCGGGGCTTTCGAGGGGCACCCGACGCCCTTCGCCTCCATCCAGCCCGCCGTCGAGATGCAGGCCAACGCGGTGGACGACATTCTCTCGCGCCGCCTGCTGCGCGAGATGCCGCCTTTGCCTCAGCTCGCTCTGCTGTGGGGGCTGCCCATTCTGCTGGGAATTTTGATCGCCGGGCGCAACGCGCGCGCCGCCCTGTGGCTGACTTTAGCCGCCATGCTGAGCTGCTCGGGCGCGGCCCTGGCGATGTTCCACGCCAACCTGTACTGGCCCTTCGCCTCGCCTCTGCTGGGCCTGGGAGCGACGGCTCTGTGCTGCCTTTCTTTCCGCCAGGCGCGCGACGCCGCGCACCTCAAGACGGCTCAGGAGCGGTATGCGCTGGCTGTCAACGCGGCCAACGACGGCATCTGGGACTGGGACCTGGCTTCGGGCGAGGTGTATTACGCGGCGCGCTGGAGGTCTCTGCTCGGCTACCCGGCGAGCCAGATCGAGCCGGCGATCTCGGCCTGGCTCGACCGCGTGCACCCCGAGGACCTGGCCCTGGTCGAGGGCACGCTGCTGGAGCACAGCGAAGGCCGCTCGCCTCAGCTTGGCATCGAGTTCAGGATGCGCCACAGCGACGGCAGCTGGCGCTGGGTGCTGGCGCGCGGCCTGATGGAGCGCGGCGAGGACGGCGCTCCCGCTCGCATGGCGGGCTCGCTCTCGGACATCACCGACCGCAAGGGTGCCGAGGAGAAGCTGCGGCACCAGGCGCTCTCAGACGAGCTGACCGGCCTGCCCAACCGCACGCTGTTCGTGAGCCGCCTGCAAAAGGCCATCGCGCGCGCCCGCAGCTCGCACGGCTCCACCTTCGCCGTGCTGTTCCTCGACTTAGACCGCTTCAAGATCGTCAACGATTCGCTGGGGCACCTGGTCGGCGACGAGATGCTCCAGGCCGTCGCGCGCCGCCTGCAAAGCTGCCTGCGCGCGGGCGACACCGTCGCGCGCATGGGCGGCGACGAGTTCACCCTGCTCATGGAAAACATCGAGGGCGTGCACGAGGCCCTGCTGCTGGCCGAGCGGCTCCAGGCCGCGCTCAACGCGCCGCTGCGCATCGGCGGCCACGACTTCGCCTCCAGCGCCTCTATCGGCATCGCCATCGCCACCCCCGAGTCCATCCTGCCGCCAGTGCCGCCTCCAGCGCCTGCTCAAGTACTTGAGGACGAACCACGGCCCGAGCCGCGCGAGAATCCCGAGCTCGTGGCCGCCCCAGGCGAGCCGAGCCACTCGCAGGCAGCCGGGCCCTTGCAAGTACTTGAGGAGCCGCCGCACTCGTGGGCCTTGCCCTCGGCTGCGGCGAAGCCTTTGCCTGGCCTGCGCTACGCGCACGCTGAGGAGCTGCTGCGCGACGCGGACACCGCCATGTACCGCGCCAAGTCGGGCGGGCGGGCGCGCCACGTCGTCTTCGATGAGGAGATGCACGCGCTGGCTCTGGCGCAGCTGCGCCTGGAAACCGCGCTGCGCCGCGCCATCGAGAAGGAGCACCTGGAAGTTTTCTTCCAGCCCATCGTGGCCCTGAGCGCGGACCCCGAAGGCCAGAGCTGGGAGGACGGCGGCTCGCAGCGCGCGCGTGTGAGCGGCTTCGAGGCCCTGGTGCGCTGGCGCGACCCTCTGCGTGGCCTCATCCCGCCGAGCGAGTTCATCCCCTTCGCCGAGGAAACCGGGATGATCGTCGCGCTGGACCAGTGGGTCCTGCGCGCGGCCTGCGCCCAGACGCGCGAGTGGATGAGCCGCTACGGGCGCGACGACCTGTGGATCAGCGTCAACATCTCGGGCAAGCGTTTCGGGCAGGCGAACCTGGTGGAGAGCGTTCAGAACACGCTCGCGGCCAGCGGCCTGCCGCCGCGCAACCTGCGCCTGGAAATCACCGAGAGCATCGTGATGGGCGACGCGGACGCTTCGGCGCGGACTCTGGAGCAGCTCAAGGCGCTGGGCCTGTCGCTGGCCGTGGACGACTTCGGCACGGGGTATTCGAGCTTGGCCTACCTGCATCAGTTCCCGCTGGACGTGCTCAAGATCGACCGCTCGTTCGTCTCGCGCATCGCGCCCGGAGGCACCAACGGCGAGATCGTACAGGCCGTGGTGCAGCTGGCCCGCTCGCTCTCGCTGCGCGTGGTCGCTGAGGGCGTCGAGCAAGATTACCAGGCCGCCCTGCTGCGCGCCCTGGGCTGCGACTTCGGCCAGGGCTACTTCTTCTCGCGCCCCGTGGACGCCCAAGCCGCCGAGCAGATGCTGCGCTGGAGCGCGCCGCTTCAAGCGCCCCAGCAAGTACTTGCAGCCAACGCTCGCTGCTGAGGCGCTCTGCTGAGGCACCCTGCTGAGGCGCGCTCACGGCTCTAACAGCACAAGACCGCCGGCAAGTACTTGCTGGCGGTCTTGTGCTGTTAGGATAAGACAGCGGGTGGTGTCAGGCTCAGACGGCGTTGGCGCCGGTGATGTCGACGCTGTTGTTTTGCAAATCGACGTTGACGCCCGCGCCCAGGGCCGAGTTGAAGAAGCGCACGGGAACCCAAGCCTCGCCGTCCTCGACGAAGGGGGTGTCCTGCATGGTCTGGGCCGTGCCGTTCACGTCGACGCTGGGGTCGCCCATCGTGACCGTGATGACGTCGCTGCCGCGCGAGATCATCGCGACGCCGTTGCTGGGCTCGTAATCGACCTTGGCTCCCAGCGCCTCGGCCACACCGCGCAGCGGCACCCACAGCGTGCCGCCAGCCAGCCGGGGCTCGGCGCTGAGCGAGGAGCTGCTTCCGTTGATTGTGTAAGGCATTTCCGTCCTCCTTTGGACTCGTTTGGACTCGTTGGAACCGCGTGCCGGAGCGACAAAAACGCGCTTGAAGAGGCTCTTCAAGCGCGTTTTGAGGGGCGGCTGTTACTTCTTGACTGTCAGGTTGTTGACGACCTTGAGGCCGCCGGCCTTGCTCTTGGCGATGGTGCCCGCCATGCTCTTCTGCATCGCGCTCTTGACCGTGCCTTTGAGCGTGACCGTGGTGGCCGTGGTGTCCACGTTGACATCCGAGCCGTCCATGGCCTTGCTCGCGCCCAGGGCGGTCTTGATGCTGGGCGTGGTGACAGCGGCTGTGCCCGCGTTCTTGACGGCTACGCCCATCTTGCCCGCGCCGTTGGAGACGACGTTGCCCGCTCCGACGACCTCGTTGCCGGCGGCTCCGGCCACGTTTCCAGCAGCTCCGGCCACGTTGCCGGCGGCTCCGGCGACGGCGTTGCCGGTGTCGCCGAAGTTCTGGTCGACAGACTTGCCGGTCGTGGTGTTTCCGGGCTGGCCATTGGTGGCCCCGGCGTCTCCAGAATCGTCCTTGTTACCGCAGCCTGCGGCGGCGATCATGGCGATGGCGCCCACGCCTACCAGCTTGGACAGGCCGATTGCACTCCATTTCAGCGTCTTCATATTTTCTCCTGAGAAGAGCCCCGCGCTGCTCCATGCGTTCGGGCGCGACGGGACCTAACAACGTAAGCACAACAACTTTAACTGTCTTTGAAGGCGCGCGCCATTCCGCAAATTCAATGCCGGGCCCTGACAAGCTCCGCCTGCCTTCGGCTGGGCTCGCCCAAAGCAAAACGCCGCGCACGAGGTGTGCGCGGCGCGGTCTCAGCGGACGAAGTATTCGCCTGGGCCCAGGCTCTTGGTGCCTTTGGGGGCGTTCTGGGGGCCGCCTCTGCTGACGACATCGCGGGCTTCGGAGTAGCCGTCCAGCTCGATGTGCTTGCCCCCGACCTCGCCGTAGTCGCGCCAGGTGCCCTGCTGACCGTAGGAGCGGCCCCACTGGTCGACGATGGTGCGGCTGTAGGTGCCGTCGCGGTTGAGCGAGATGCCCTCGAAGTTGCCCGACAGGCTCTTGTCGGCGCGCCGGACCAGGTAGGCGCTCACGTCGTTCGGGTGCTTCTCCTCCTGCTGCACCTGGCGGTTGAGCCGGGCCACGGTCGAGGTGTATCCCTTCATGTCCCCAGCGCGCTTCCCCGGAGTCGCCGGAGTGTCCAGCCCACCGATGGCGTCGCACCCTCCAGCTCCCGCCACCGCGAGCAAGGCCACAGCGCACAGCCAGGCCAGATGCCGCCGGGCCCGGCGAGGAGACGATGGCTGTGCCTGTCGAGAGGCTTTGGCTTGTGACATAAGGGTGCGGCGTCTATCTAATCCGTGCCTCAATTCAATCGCTCGACTAACGCTTGCAACCACCCCAGGCTCCCGCTCAAGTACTTGCAGGGCTTGCAGGGCTTGCAGGGCGGCACCACGCTTGATTATAGCCGCTTTCCTGATGGGCGTGGGCTCAAGTACTTGAGCCCGGCTTGTCCTCCGCCTGAGCTTCGCCCCGGCGACTGCGGCAAGCCTGCGAGCAGTAGCGGACCTCGTCCCACACCTTCGCCCACTTCTTGCGCCACGCGAACGGGCGGCCGCACACCACACACATTTTCTGCGGCAGGTTTTGCTTCTTAACGCCTTGCATAGCCTTAGCTCAGCCCTTGTTAGCTCAGCCGGCCTCAGTTGAGCGCGGCTGGCCTTCGACTTCGATCTGGAAGATGCGCGGCCACTGCTTGCCCGAAACCCAGATGCGCTGCGTCTTGGCGTCGTAGGCGATGCCGTTGAGCACGTCCTCGGTTCCGTTGCGCTCCGAGGCGGGCAGGATGCCGGACAGGTCCAGGAACGCGCTCGCCACGCCCGTCGCGGGGTCGATGAGCACGATGGTGTCGGTCTGCCAGACGTTGGCCCACACGCGGCCCCCGATGTATTCGAGCTCGTTGAGGTCGCGCAGCGGCTGTCCGTTGAAGGTGACGCGCACCGTGTGGCGCACCACGAAGCTGTCCGGGTCGCGGAAGAAGAGCGTGTCCGAACCGTCGCTCATGATCAGCTCGCGCCCGTCGTTGGTGATGCCCCAGCCCTCGCCCTCGTAGTGCCACTCGCTGCGCTGGGCGAAGCTGCTCTTGTCCCACTTCCAGGCGCGCCCGTCCTTCCACGAAATCTGGATCAGCGAGTCCTTCCAGGCCGTAAGCCCCTCGCCAAACACCGCAGGCGGCAGCGAAATCTTCTTCAGCACGCGGCCCTGAGCATCGAGCCGCCGCAGCGAGGAGCGGCCTTCGAGCCCCGTGCTCTCGTAGAAGCCGTTGTCATCCCACAGCAGCCCTTGCAAAAAGGCGCCTCGATCGTGCTGCAGCGCCTTGAGCACGCGCCACGACAGCTTGCGCGCCGCCGGAGCACGCGCGCCTTCTTGAACCGGAGCCTGCAGCTGCAAGGCCGCAGGCGGCGCGGCGGGCGCGGGCGGCTGCCGCTGCACAGCGACAACAGCACCGAAGCAGGCCAGGCCCCCGGCCAGCAGAGCGGCGGGAGCCCAACGCTTGAGCGGCGAAGCGGCAGGGGCGGCGGGAATGGAGCGAGAGACTGTCTTCATTGGTGATGAGCGGCGTGGTAAAGGCCCTTGAGCGTGTCGTCGAGCAGGTAGCGCGCGCCCATGAGCAGCATGAAGACGCCGTAAGCCTTCTTCATGGCCGAGTCCGAGACGAAGGGCTGGTTCACGAAGAGCGCGCCGAGCAGGTTGCCGACCACCAGCCCGCAGGCGAGTAAGAGTGCGCCGCGCAGGTTGAGGTTGCCCTCGCGCTGGAAGGTCAGCGCGCCCAGGATGGCCACGGGAAGTACTTGAGCGCCCAGCGAGGTGCCCGTCGCCATCTTCTGGCTCAGCCCGAGCAGCAGCACCAGGGCGGGCACCATGATCGCGCCGCCGCCGATGCCGAACATCCCGCCCGCCACGCCCGCGACCAGGCCAACCAGAATCATCGCCAGCGAAAGATTCATGCGCCCGAGTGTAGCCCCACCAAGCGCAGCCCCACCAAGCGCCGAAGCAGCCGCCTCGAAATCAACGCGCGCTTCGTGAGGGCAAGGAGGCAAGACCCCGCGCACCAAGCTCCCGAGGCCTGGGTGTGAGCCCGGCGAGAATCTCAAGGCTGCTGCCAAGCCGCTGCAAGTACTTGCGGCGGCTCGCGGCGCGGCTGCGCCACCTCGCGGCTACACTGGCGCGCATGAACGCATCGAATGCCGCCGCGCCCGAGAAGTTTCGCGTGGCCCTGATCTTCGACCTGATGCGCGCGACCTGGCTCGAATGGCAGGAGGACAAGGCGCCGCGCCTGGGAGCGGCCTTTGCCTTCTACACCATCTTCTCGATCGCGCCGCTGCTCATCATCGCCATCGCCATCGCCGCCGCCGTGCTGGGCCAGAAGGCGGCTCAGGGGCAGATTCAGCAGCAAATCCAGGGCGCCATCGGCCCCGCCGCCGCCAAGACCGTGCAGGACATGATCGAGGCCACTGCCAAAGCGCGCGGCACGGGCCTGCGCGCCTCGATCCTGGGCATTTTGATCTCGCTGTGGGGCGCCTCGAACCTGTTCGGGCAACTGCAGGACTCGCTCAACACCATCTGGGAGGTCACGCCCAAGCCTTCGGGCGGGCTGTGGATCGTGGTGCGCCAGCGTTTCCTGGCCTTCGTCATGGTGCTGGGCATGGGCTTGCTGCTGCTGGCCACGCTGCTCGCCTCAGCTGTCGTGGGCTCGTTCGGAGCCTATGTGAGCGAGCACCTGGGCATCCCGATGGTGTCGCTGCAAGTGCTGAACTTTGTGATCGCGCTGCTCTCGACCACGCTCTTCTTCGCCTGCCTGTTCAAGGTGCTGCCCGACGCCCAGGTGCAGTGGCGCGATGTCGGAGTCGGCTCCATCTTGACCGCGATTTTGTTCGGCGTGGGCCGCCTGGGGCTGGGCCTTTACCTCGGGCGCTCGGGCGTCTCCTCGGCTTACGGAGCGGCTGGCTCGCTGATTGTGGTGCTGCTCTGGATCTACTACGCCGCGCAGATTTTGTTCTTCGGAGCCGAGTTCACCCAGGTCTTCGCCAACCGCTTCGGCTCACGCGTGCGCCCCTCCTCGCACGCCATGCCCGTCACCGAAGCCATGCGCGAGCAAGAGGGCTTGACTCGCCTGGGCGACCTCAAAGCCACCGAGATCGCGCTGGATGCCCTCCGCTCGGGCCAGCCCATCAAGAGCCGCGCCGTGCCGGTTGCGGCCAGCGCGAGCGGCAAGCAGGGCAAGCCCGCGCCCCAAGTACTTGCGGGCGACACCAAACCGGGCGACACGAAACCGGGCGGCGCGGCCCACACGCCGGCCAAGCCGCGCATCGAAAAGGCCGACCGCGATTATTTGCTGGGCGCGGCCCTGGGCTTCGCGGCCATTGTGCTGCTATCCACGCGCCGCGACAAGAGCGGTTAGAAGTGCCATGCCTTAACCATTCGCTGTTTGGTTATAAGAGAACGGCGGCTGGGTATAACCTGCGTGCAGGAAACCGCAGCAGGGGCAGGGCAGGCTTTGCGGCAAAAGACGGGAGCAGCCATGGCGACATCGAGTGAGATTCTCCGGCGGGAATGGGAAGCCGAGAACGGCTCGTTCGTTGTCCAGCTGCGAAGCCAAGCCCATTGGGACAGAGCCGCGTTCTCGCGCCTGATAAATGCAATGTTGAACTACGCTGCCGATCACCGGCGGGGCAAGCAGATAGAACGATGGGGTGCTTTTCTCTTCTATTACTTGCCCACTTACGTCCGGACGTGGACGGAACACGACCGCGAAGGTCGCTCCCCGGACACCGACTATTTTGAAGCTGCCCTGGTTCGCCTCGATGACCTTGCCTATTATTTGTTTACCGGTGAAAGCCCCTACCAGGGCGATACCGGCTTCGAACCCCTCTAATCCGCTCGCCTTATCGACGGCCACGTCAGGTGGCTCAAGTCCATTACTGTCGCTGCCAGCGAAGTTTCCAACGCCGACGACATGAAGGACGCGCCGCCCAAGGAAGGTCTGGATTACGACGCCGACGGCATCGTGGGGCACAACGGCGTCACGCCCGCCGGTGGCACCTCGTCCGGCACCGCCGTGGGCTGGGACTGAGCGCAAGTACTTGCAGCCTCACAAGCCAACAGCCCCGGAACTCAAGGTTCCGGGGCTGTTCGACTTGCGCCTGCAAGTACTTGCGCTCAAGCTCAGGCGAAGCCCAGCGCCGAGTCCATCTGCTGCAGTGTCTCGGCGCTCAGCTTCTTGCCCGAAGCCGCCGCGTTGTCGTTGACCTGGTCGGGCCGCGACGCGCCGATGATGACGCTCGATAAAATCGGCTTGCGCAGGCACCACGCCAGCGCGAGCTGAGCGATGCTGAGCCCTTCGGCCTGCGCGATGGGCCGCAGCTTCTCGACACGTTCGAGCACGGCTTCATCGAGCTTGCCGCCGTTCATGAACATATTCTGCTGCGGGTCAGCGGCGCGCGTGCCCTCGGGCGGCGCCTGGCCCGGCTTGTACTTGCCCGTCAAAACGCCCTGAGCCAGCGGCGAATACACCACCTGCCCGATGCCTTCCTTCTCGCACAGCGGCAGCACTTCCTGCTCCAGGTCGCGCCCGATGGCGTTGTAATACGGCTGGTTCGACACGATGCGATCTAAGTTCAGCTTGCCGGCCAAGTCCAGCGCGTCCTGGATGTTGCGCGCGCTCCACTGCGAGACGCCGACATACAAGACCTTGCCCGAAGTGACCAGGTCGTCCAGCGCGCGCAGCGTCTCTTCGAGCGGCACGCTGTCGTCGTAGCGGTGGCACTGGTACAGGTCGATGTAGTCGGTGCCGAGCCGCTTGAGCGAGAGGTGGCACTGCTCCATGATGTGCTTGCGGCTCAGCCCGCGGTCGTTTGGCCCCTCGCCCATGGGGAAGAACACCTTGGTCGCCAGCACGAACGAGTCGCGCGGGAACTCCTTGAGCGCGCTGCCCACGACCTTCTCGCTCTGGCCGCGCGCATACACATTCGCCGTGTCGAAGAAGTTGATGCCCAGCTCATACGCCCGCCGCACGCACGACTTGGCCGTGTCTTCCTCGGTCGCGCCGCCATACGTCAGCCACGAGCCCAGGCTCACTTCCGAAACCTTCACGCCCGCCTTGCCCAGATTCCTGTATTCCATTGTCTCTCCTTAACTCAGCAGCTCAGCCCACGAGCACGCACAAGTACTTGCAAGTAAGTAGTCGGACAGAATTACTTTAAACCGTACTGGAATGGTTTGAAGTGAATGAGGAGGTGTGTTCCCACCGCGGCCAGCGCCAGTCGCACGCGGTAGAACAAGTTCTGAGGTTCGAGGT
>JAABUK010000564.1_pt1 | contig 75838 bp, 82 predicted proteins | sample 5559141 | NCBI WGS metagenome assembly JAABUK01 (sample SAMN10711869, study PRJNA513367) | rock metagenome | isolation source: Antarctica rocks | place: Antarctica: Victoria Land, Pudding Butte nord | collected 2016-01-03
TGATTGGTTTAGAGATATCTGAGGGAGAGAGGGAGGAAGGGAATGAGGAATTGAGCAGGGGGCTACACCTCGATATTGATGCCATCGCGCTCTTTGAGGGGGGTTCCACCGCCCTCGGGGTCGGTAGCGGAGATTTGGCTGATGTTGGACTTGCGGGGGGGCATGGTTGGTGTTTATGTGTGCGGGGTACGAGGATGTGAGTGTGGGGGATTCAAGGAGAGGTGGGATATCTGGAGAGAGGGAGAAATTTAGGTACAGCTATCAATCGTATGGGAGACTAATGAGGAGGTTGTGATGTGCGTAGACGGAAGACGTGTGGTGGATAAACCAGGCTATACTAGTACTAAAAAGGTGAAGAAAGAACGCGTCGACAAGAGTTCAAATACTCTCATACTGATGTTTCACCTCATAAGATACCTTTGGGCAGTATCAAGACAACGTCTACATGTTTTCATTTCCTCCTATGTTGAGGGCGAAGTGAGGGACATGGCCAGTTCTCCCATTCAAGTAACTTAATATGATCACCGAACCACGTCCCTACTTGCACCCAGCGCACATATCGTCCGTGTCCACGTATGTTATGAACGTACTCTCAATCCTTCTCTCCAATGCCGCTCCTCCACCTTCTTTCCAGGTCTTCACGTACTTCGATTCCGCATCTCTCGTAACAACCATGCCGAGCTTCTCCCGACACAATCCCTCGCACATATCAGGCTCCATAATCCCATGCCTTTGAGGCAGACCTCTTCTCTGACTATTGAACATGTAGTGATCATTCTGATGGTCGCTCCATTTGCCAAGCGAACCAACCTGGTAGCAAAACATGTTGCCGTCGGGAAACTGCCCGCAGTCTTTCCTTTCCGAGTTCTCCTCCCAGCACAACGGTAGCATCGTCCTGTGGTCCGAGACTTGTTCCCTAGAGTTGCAGGTCAAGGGAATGGAATATAGTGTCTTCAGATGCCAGTTGTAGTAGTCGAACTGAAAGTAGTGGCCCCATGCTGGAGTCTGGAGATACATGTTATCCGACTGTTGGGCTGATGTAGTTAGATCATTCGGGTTCTCGCAAAAGCATCTGGTTAGATTAAGAACGTCTCCAGAATACGACGATGGTGGAGTGTATGATTTCATGGAAACCGTATCCAAGTGATATGAAGGAGTCGATTCCCGCATGTCTGACGTTAGGCAGAAGCCTATGAGAAGACCCAGTGTAGCTGCAGTCGCTTTGGCAAGAGAAAACATGATTGCGGTATTATGGTATGTTATTGATTTTGTTGATGGAAGCTTGCAATTAGTGTCAAGAGAACCAAAGCAGGAAAGATTGAGTTCAAGCAGTCATATTCCTTTTGACTTTCCGACTTCTTTTGAGTTTCGCAGAGCTGTATCAATGACTCCACAGTATGGCCAAGAGTGGATGCCATATGGTAAGGCGAGTTCTTGACAAAGCCAATTGGGAAATGTCTCCACTTTTAAGACAGCCCTCTCCGCTATGAGAAAAGAGCAAGCAAGCTATCAGACGAGGTCTCTTTTGCTTGGCTATAATTTGCGAGTCTTTGTGATTGATAGACTCCGCTTGACGTAACAAGATTGACCACCAGCCAGTACAATGGATGGCTGGATTATGAAGACGAGGTGCGAACCAAGCACAGTCGTCCGTGTACTAAAATCCATGATTAGCTGCGACGTTCATCCTTTGCTGAGTGCTTCCCTGGCGACCAACACCTTTCTCATACAAAGCATCGTCTTCTGGGGCGCTTGATAATGTTGTGATCGAAATCGTGTTGACATCAGGTATAACTTGGATAGATATCACGCCAAGGAAAGAGCTTCTCACTACCTGGGCCAGGAATCATCAAATGGTATTGCGCAGAAGGTCCAATTTACCAAGAGACGGCCACGGTACAAACCTCTGCAAGCCCCTTGCCGAATACCATGGCAGATTCTCTGAACGACGGCTTTGTTTCGTTTGTGCAAAATGGGTAGAGAAGGACGCCTCTCCCCATTCATGTCATTGTAGATTCATTTGCGAGGCGGGAGTATCAATCTTATCCCGTGTCCTAGGGGCCAGCCACGGCACCTCAAAAGGGTCTTGGATGCATGGTGTTCCCTCAGAATACTCCTTCACATTGAGAATGAGAAAACGCCTTCGCTAATGCAACGTCAAAATCAATCAATTTAAGAGCTCGTCAACATCATCGTCCCAACCTAAACTCGCGTAGATAGATGTCTCTTGCTCCTGTGATGATGAAACCGCAGCAGCGGCAGAGGTGTCAGTGGAGTCCTTCGTAGCCTGAAAATGTTTGCTAGGGGTCGCTCCAACTTTACATTTCTCCCGTCCAACATTGTCATCGGCAGTGCGACCTTTTGATGGCGTTTCCTGTACCTTCGAAGGCCACGAGGGTAGCGAATACGACAAGAACGAGGCAGGATTAGCATCTGGCGGTTTCAGTTCTGTTGCACGGGGTGTCAGATGACCCCAGTCTTCGCCCGCTGTCACGGTAGTAGAATTGCTCATGGGACGGCCCAGTAGCTTTGTTGGGCCTCTGGTTGGCGTCTGCTCTATCGTAGGCAGGACATTGCTGCCGATCCGCCATGTGCCATCTTTGCCGAAGGATGATGATCCGTGTGCTTTCCTAGCCGAGTCCGATATCCGGGAGACGCTCGATGGCGGGACTTCGTCCATAATTGTCGCTGCTGATGCAGGCATTCGCCTCGAGAAGCGTAGATCATCAGCAAGGACGTCATGATGTCTGCTCTTGCTTGGTGTGGCCATGATCTGAATACCCCGAGCCAACGGATTGCGAACAGGATTTTTAGATTCTGTTGATAGTCAGTAGGGACATTACTCAGGATGTGGTAAGAAGGGGGTACTTCTTGAATGCGATTCAGCAGTTCGTCTTTCGGCGTCCTCCACTAGCTCCTTGACTGCCATGCGGGGGTTTGGCCTCTTCAAAGCCGCAATGGCACCTTGAAGCTCTTGGTCTACTTTCGCTTTCCTCTTGAGCTTGGCTTCAGTAGCCCGAGAAGCCGCATTTAGGTCCACTTCCCGCTGACTGTAACGCTTGTGTATTGCAACTCTATTGAGCGGAATTGACGATAGGGATATGTCACTCTCTTCACGCTTCATTCGGGGTAGCATAGAGTCAGTGGCAGATCGCGACAGAGATGGCGGTGGTCTCTGAGATGCAGATCGCTCGTCCGTCAGGACTCGTTCCAGAGTACGCCGAGGCTTTCGAGGTTGTTGGCGTTGCACTACAGAACCTGGTTTGACTGACGCAGTGGAAGTTAATCCTTTGGCCAATGGTGGACGTTTTGGTGAAAGTTGTTTCGGTCCTCCAAGCTTTTGGCACAGCACAGCGGTCAAATCGGCTAGTCGAGCACCGTAGCTAATGAAGGTCAGCAACGTATCCACAAAGCCGGTAGTATGTAGACTTACAAGGGGAGCACAACATCCACACAGAATTGTCGCAAATAATCATTCCCGGCAATGCCAATCGTCTTTTTGGCTTCACGCTGAGTATCTGGCTTGTTTCCATTGCTCGACGTCTTTGCTGCATCTATACTCATTGACTGCCATATGCATAGCCGGTCCGCTAGTATTTCTACTAGGGTGGTTAGATCTTGGGGCCTCTTTCGCTTTTTAGGCTTCCTATCTGGGTCTACCTCCGCCTTTGGCAGATCTGCCGGCGCGGAGCTGAATGTAGAGTCTATCGCAGAGGTTTCAAGCGCGAGAACCTCAAAAGCAAGGATTATCTGCAGTTGCGTCTCCCTAGCCTTCTGCTCAAGTAAAATAGTTCTAATAGCATCTTCCCGTGTATCGTTGGAGTCACAACCCATGCGAGACATGTCCCTTCCGAGCCACCATCGAGTGGCCTTAAGATCTTCTCCAGCGTACAAGCCATTCTTGCCAACTCTGATCCTTTTGGACTTGCGAGCTTGCTCACCAATAGCAGCAATCATTGACGCACCTTCATCGTCCGAGAGGGATCCGAATGGAAGATCCTTAACTAGGTTGGGCAGAGTCTCGTGATATTTTATGTCCATTGTCGGCAATGATAGTATATTGGATCTTAGATATTGTACGAGTTTTGACCGGTCGTAGGCAGATGCGTCACAGCCATGAAAGGTAGCTCGAGCTCGAGAGAGGGGTCCTTTCGCAAAGTATGCCAACGACGTCTCGAAACGTAGTTAGTGCTTAGATCGAGGAGTGTGTGGTAGTATACTCCTACCTTCGATGCATATAAAGCTTCCAGGTACTGGGCCTTGATCATGTTGAGCACCTCTTCTGGGCCCTTGGGAGCTTCTTCGACCATAGTGGCTAACGTCGTCTCGATGGGTACTGGTTCCATAGGCACAGGTACTTCCTCTCTGACGGCCATACATTGCTGACCACGTTTTTGCACTGGGCTTCGTAAGCATAGTCGGACGTTCGGAGTCTTCCCATTAACACGTGGAGTGCTCCGGCTAGCAATGATTCGGTGCTCCGATTCTACGATAGCAGCGCGCCACCATTCGCAATCTGGGCTTTCGGCTTGCTTTACGTGTGGTCTTTCACGCAGGGCACCGGAATCCCATCCAAGGGCCGGCAGTCGTTCGAGCGCTCTCAAAGTCACCCCTAACCCTAATCTGCACAATGCATATATTCCATCTTGCACGTTTTCTATCGCGTAAAGCCTACTATCTTTGGTAGATTGCGCGATCAAGACCGTAGGCTGGACTTGAGGATCCTCCTGATGTTTTGATTCAAGGACCTCGATGTGCGCAGAGAACAGCATTGAGCCATGACCATCTTTGTAGTCACCAATCTGGTCAAGATAGGCTAGTGGGAGAAATGATCGAGGAAGTAAAAGCCTGGGCGTCAAATGCAGGGCTTTGGAAGATGGGGGCGAAGGGTGTGCCTTCAGAGCATATGTCAGTGGGCGTTCTCCTCAGCAACACTTAAAATTCGGTACCTGGATAGAAAACGGTTCCTCCAAGCGATTGCGATCATCGACCTCTGCGTGCTTGCGTTTCCGGGACGTTTGGATTGGCACGATGTCGATGGCGTCTGGGCTTGGCGACAGCAGGATGCACTGGAGCACTCCTACATCGGGTATGGATGGTCGGGATCCAACTACCTTTTTGCTGGACATAGCAGACCATCACTGCTCCATGTCAGTCCAATACCACTCCGAAGTGGAGTTGGTATCCGGGCGTGATAGACGCGGTGTCTAGCCTGGAATTAGCGTGTTCCCCGTGAACAATATTGCTTGGCAAAGGCACTCAGCATCCATCCCCACGGATTTACCACACTAGAAAGATCATATAGTCATTCTTATACACATCTTAAATCGATTGATTGGGTAATCTCGAGATTCTTGATGGTGGTTCTTTCATAATGTGTCACGAATATCAAAATAGAACGTGTCACGGTTCTAGTTCTAGCTCTAGCATACATTACATAAGTAAAGTACTGTAAGCCAAGGAGTAGCCTAATTCAAGCGTAATCAATTTAGATATGATAAGATCACCTGGTATCCTATGCCTTAGTGGCTCACTAGTGTCTTGGTAGTGAATTCCCAAGCAATCTGCACGTGCCTTTGCCAAGCAATCTTGTCATGACTGAAGTGAGTGTTGTCTTCCTCGCGCTTGATTGCTGTATCTGTCATTCATGTATCTAGCCAGCTCGCTGAGTTTATGACCCAGGGACTTGTCGAGCCTTTCCATGCACTCACTACCACTTGAAACTTGACCGATAGGAGCATCTTGACATCATCAGCAGAGGGCCTCGACAGCGCCCACTGAGCTCAACTTCGTGACCTTGGCACTCGACGAGTTTCCAAGATGGCCAATCTCCTTACAATACCAGCAGAACTCCGGCTCCAAATCTTTGAGGCACTCATCGTTCCGGAGCCTCGCTGCATACGCATAAGGCCGGTCAGGAGCGGTCCAGTGCTCTGCTACACCCTTCACACCTACAACGCAGCGATAATGGGTGTGAATAAGTTAATCCGTAACGAAGCTACCTCCTTCCTGTACGACGGAAATCCATGCTTGCTCTATATCTATCTTATCTTCAAAGGGGACAAAGCCTGTGGGTCCGCTGTCGGTGGGGGTCTCAGCGCTGCTCTGGAGACATTCTCGAAATCAATGCATTTTCCCCATGTATGCACTTGCATAATCGACATCAGACTCTTCTGCGAGAAGTACGAAGGAGTTGCTCCCCAACCTTGCACGTTCGAGGAGCTCTCTAAGAGCGTGGAAGCTATCTGTGACACTGTGTCACAGTCGCCTGCACTGAGACAAGTTGAAGTATCATGGTGTGACTATTTTACTGATGACCTACGAGCGCAGAAGCGCAAGGCTTTGCAACCGCTTGGGAAACTGCAGGTCATGTTCAACGCTCGCGATAGGGTTGTGGAGAAGACGGATCAAAGATCGAGGAGAGATTTTGCGGACTGTCCGCATATGCTCAAACCCTACAGACGTTTGGATTTCTCTCACTCTAGCTTCAACGGAGATGAGAATGATGAGGTGGAATCGAGGACCTTTCGACCACCTCATCCATCTGATATAGATGTGTTCGGAGCAGGAACAGCTTGACAGGCCAAGGTGAGGAATCATTTCCAGAGGCATCGGAGCAAGCTAGTGAAGTGGATGCGAGTCAGCACCGTACCTTCAACACCCAATGTCTCATCAACAATACTATTGGGCAGAGAGATTGAAAGATTACGCGCTCATGACGAGTGATACGAGCATTTCTCAATTTTGGAACGAATCCAGTTAGCCACCCAAGTCGTGGCTTGGCCAGATGGTGTGAGATATCATGAAACATTGATGGCGGTTTCGCGTTGGGTTTCGCTTAAACCCCCGTTGCTAGGGACAATGATTGGTTTGTTGATCTTTTGTCTAATTTTAGACGCACCGTAACAGAGACCTCGAAACGCCATTGTCACATTTTCTGGCTTTGCATAAGTGCGCATCATTCTTTTCTGCAGTCTTACTTATCCAGCCATACAGTGTGTCTCCTATACTAGCACATTGACCAGTGCAATCCTATCCCGCTGGTTCCTCCACACCTATTACAAGCGCCCTAGTCAGAGCCTCCGACAACACCATGACAATGAGCTTACTTCACAGAAGGCATAGGGATCACCACGACATGCATGGTGCCGAATCAACAGAATCGGCCGTGGAAAATCCCGAGCGAATCAATCAGCAACAGCAAACATCTAGGGTTCCAAGACGGCGCTCGTCTGGCCTCAAATTCTTTGCATCATCCGCGACGCCGAAAGCAGAAGCATCGAAAGAGTCACACAAGGCGTGGGAAGCAGGATACCTGATGGATCTTCGTGCCCATCGGCCTGCACGCCCTGGTGGCTCACGACCGCTGCCTGGACGGGCTGCCACCTATACTCCAGAACCCTACGTAAGTGTATCATCAGCGGTGTCCTCCAAACTAGACACCTCAATACGCCCGCCTGAATTGGCCAATGGTCCAATCCAAGAAAGATCGGCGAGTGCGCTGTCGCATCGACGAGCACAGTCACAAACGCCTGGCAAGATGGAAGACGTTGGTCGGCCCATAGTTCGTGAACCAATTGTGGGTGTAATCTCGCGAGACTGTTCTACCTCGACGATGTCATCACAAGTGCCCTCTATGGTACCCAGTGGAACATACCGAGAGGGTGGGATGCGATGGATGGAGAAACAGGAAGCTCGGTCGTTACGGGAGGCCCTGGAGGATATGGACATGCGAGATGAGGCCAAGGTTCATGCAGCTGCTCAAGACGAGGCGTCTGGCCTCGTCTGGAAGCACAAATATAATGCTGCGTCGTCGGGGAACCCATACCAGCCCTACAACTACAAGCAGCATCTTGAAAAAGGAGCACATGCCCGGAGCCAGAGTAATGGATGGTATGCAGGACCGGACGCAGCAAGCAATGACCAGGCTCTAGGCCAGCCGCCCATCCCTGATCGCATAGCTTCTAGCAATTGTGTTGGAGACTTATCACCAAAAATCGGTAATACAAGTATCCCTTTTGAATTTCCTGCGAAGGCTAGCCATGTAAAAGACAGTGGCAGCGAATCAGGACATGCGCTTTGGGACTCGCTGGAAAAGAAAGCTTATATGAGTCTTGCGACCATGGATCTGCCTTCAAAACCGTCCAGCCGTCGTCGATCAAGCGGGCCGCGAGCAAGAGATGTGAGTGGTGGCCTGTTCAGGAATCCAGATGACAAGATCTATGAAGAGCCAGATGACAGCCAAAAGCTGCCTATGCCATCCCATTCTGGGCAGGGCCGAATACCAACCCCGCTCACCAAAAAGCATCGCAATGCCATCTCTAAGACGTCGACCTCGAGTCAGCCTTTCCCAGGTATGAGTGTGGCATCTGCCGAGGCCAAGCAGAGGGTCTATCGCTCTGAGATTCATCGGAATCCGCCTTCCCAATCGCGGAAGCCAACTTATCTAAAGAACGAGAGATCCTCAGCGCCGCATGATGACCCTAACTCCAGCGAGCCTGGTGTTGAGCTAGATACTGAAGAGGTGATGAATGGGAGAGAGATCAGAAGCGACGATATTATAGCAGCCACCAGTATGCGACTAAAGGATCGAAGTCCAACATTGCCTTGCCCAACCGTGGTGAGCAATCGTCCTGGGAGACCAATCGTCAGTTTCTCCCTCGATTGGAAGCCAAAGGATACCGACAGCCAGAGTGACTCGTCACCGACTCGACCATCGGCAATTCCACCGCGAATGCGCTCCAAGCCTCAGATGCCAGCGTCGACGGCTTCAGCCCCTATCATCCCAACTATCAATGTACCAAATCCGCCTTCAATCTACGTCAACGATGCTCCAACCAATGAAGCACCCTCGATTCCCTCGATTTCGGTCTCCGAATCTCCAATTCCGACTATTTCGCTTCCTGACGACCCGCCCGCAGCGCGGCCACTTCCAGCTCCCTCGAGCAGACCATCTGCTGCCAATCGTCCACTGCCCCGTCACTCAGCAACAACCCCTGTCAATTCGTCCAACTTGCACTGGTCGCCATCCTCTCGTCGTGCTACAGCCCAGTGTGCTGCCTGTGCTCTTCCCATCGAAGGGCGGATTGTCAGTGCCGCTTCCCAGCGCTTCCATCCTCACTGCTTTACCTGTCACCATTGCGCCGAAGCCCTCGAATGCGTAGCATTTTATCCGGAACCCGATACCGCACGAACTTCACGACTCGCACGTATCGATGCGCGGGCCAACGGTACCTCGGCTCCCGAGGAAGAGGGAAAGCCTGGCGAGACCGCGCTGGACGACGGCGATTCGTCTCTGCGCTTCTACTGCCATCTTGACTTTCACGAGATTTTCTCCCCGCGCTGTCGCAGCTGCAAAACACCCATCGAGACGGAAGTTGTTATTGCTTGTGGGGCTTCCTGGCACGTAGGCCATTTCTTCTGCGCTCAATGCGGCGACCCGTTCGATGCGAAGACGCCGTTTGTGGAGAAAGATGGGTATGCGTGGTGCGTAGGATGTCATGCTGGCAGATTCAGTGGGAAGTGTAAGGGTTGCAAGAAGCCGGTTGTTGATGGGGGTGTGATGGCGTTGGGAGGAGAGTGGCATGTCGGGTGTTTCTGTTGCGTGGTGAGTGCATTTCTATTCCGCAAATTTAAGTAGAGAGACTAATGTCTGGTCTCTAGGAGTGCGGTAGCGAATTCGAGGACGGAAGGTTCTTTACCAGAGGCGAGCTGGAGAAGCCTGTCTGCGTCAGCTGTGAGGAGAGGAGGCTGAAGGCTTGAGGTGCTAGTCATAGTCGGGAGCGAATGCACTTGAGAGATTGCAAGTCAGCATTCAGCGGCAATTGAAACATGTACTTCGTGGAAAAGAGTTGTGCCAACTACGATGTTGATTTGCTCGACAAGGTTACTGCTGTTTGTATTCAAGACGACGTCGATGAATATGACCTGGGCTACAGCATATTCTCGAATCATCCAGACCTTGGAAGCGCAGTGCTCTTCAAGGGTTTGAGAAATCAAAAGCGGTTGACCGAGAAAGCCCCGTAGATAAGTCAAATATCAATAAACGGGCATTGGAGGTGACGGAGAAACTGGATGAGCTGTCGGACGCCTTAGACATCTGATGGACCTTGAATAGTCCATCAAAGTCGCTTCCTTAACCCACTCCCACAACAACTACCCACAAACAACAGAACCAACAACAACTCCCGCATCCTTCCATCAATTCAAGCGGAGTGAAAATCTGCCAAATTATCACACTTCTAACACCTACTTGCCCAGCCACGCTTTCCTCCCTCTCAAACCTTGCTCTCATCCCAGACCATAGAAACAGGCTCACACCAATCAAATAAACTCTCCACATGGGGGTCTATCAAGTCTCTTTCGATAATGGCTAAGAGAAGTCTTGCGGGTATTCATACCTGCACTCATAGCGCTGAATGTTGGAGCTGTCGTATTGTATTTCGTAATGTGCGCTATCGTACCTTCACGTGGTGATTATATCTATAGGTCTCATGAAAACACTTAGATTGCTTCTAGCGGTCGATGGTCACCATGCTTAGTTATTAGCTTGTAAAGAATATCGTTTTTGCAGACTCGCTTTCCAGCCTGTACCAGCACGTGTACTGAACATCCGCCATTCAACATTTGTAGAATGGAAGCCTTTCAAGTTTCCTGGTACTTGCAGGAGGTAGGTCGTAGCCTGGCGTATATACATACACAAAGTACAGTGTGATTATGTTACAGAAAGACCGAGGGTATATCAACGCCGTCCGTCGCTCGAATGCAAAATAGATCGCCTCGCTCAGAATGCTTCCATGAACTCCGCGCAATAGGTAGTTATCAGAGTCAATGCATTAAAGAGAAGGGTAATACTAACCCCCAAAGTCAGGGGTGGCTGAATGGTCGTGGAACAAGGTGAAATGATCACTTCATGAGGGAATCAACCTTTTCCCTCTCAGCGTTGATGGCAGCTTGCAGCTTTCGGGTTTGGCGCATCGCTTCGTCCCTGGTTGGAATAGTCAATTATGGGCTTCTTTGTCCTTGTAGAGGTAAGAAACTCACCTTGCGGACTGCAGCTCCATCACCTCAATCTGCGCGTGGTTCATTAGCCCAACGACCTCCTCCATCTCTCGGTCGGCCTCTGCCAACGCCTGCTCAAGCTCTTGCACCCTCTTCTCCAAATAGTCGGTCCTCAAAGCATCGTCTAGCGAAATGCCGTAACCACTTGTTGTCTTTTTCAGTCGTGGTGTTCTGCTGCCGAACATTGGGGACAACGGTGAGGTCTCTCGAGAACCGAAAACAGTCGGCGTCCGCAAGCCAGTCTTAAGGCGCTGCAAATGAGCGTTGTGGCTTTCCTGGATCTCTTTGACTTCCTCTTCGTGCTGAGCAAAGGCTTCCTCAGAGTGTTGCTGTGCATTCATAAGCTTGTCCTCAAGCGATTTGAGTTTGCCTTGCATACTGTTGATGCGAGTGGTTGAATTCTTCTGCTCCGCTTCACCCCTGCCAACGGCAGCTGCCAGCCTTTGACGCAGTCCAGCATTGGATTCTAATTGCATCCGTACCTGCGAGGACAACGTCTCCACTCGATTGGCAGAAGCAGTCAGTTGATCAGCCAAGCATGCATTTTCACCAGTATGGAAAGACTCGGCTTCGCGCAAAGACTCTGCTTCTGCTCGGAAAATTGCTGCTTGTTTCTTTGCATATTCTCTTTCAGTTTCGGCATTATTCATGCTCTCCAGAAGTTTATCCATCGTCGCTGCAGTATCAGCATCCTCAGCACTTGAGGGTACTCCATCGTGCAGCTCCCGAAGTTTGTTGATGGACACGGCCTGCGACACTTGCAAATCTCTGTAGGCCTTCTCTAAGGAAGCAGAAGTTGCATGCGCTCCGGTAGTAGTGTCGCCCGCCGACTGCTCGGAGTATTCCGGTATCAAAATGTCATGCTCTTGTAGCACTTTTCTCAGCGAGGTTGTCTCTTGCTCGGCTCGATCAAGGTCCTTCTTTAGCCCACCCAGACCTTTCTCGATCTGATACTTCTGCATGGAAGCATCTTCAGCTCGACGTCGGAGGTGCTTGATCTCATCCCGTAAACCAGTGACTTCTTTTTCATAGCCCATCCTCCGAGGCGATTGGTTTTGCAGAGCCCGATCACGCTCCATCTCGAGATTCCTCATCCTCTTCTCGTGCTCTTTGTTCTGAAAGTTCTGGCGCTCCAACAGACTCTTCAATGCTCGATGCAAAGCATCTCGTTGCATTTCAATATCCTTCACTCGGTCTGCTAATGACTCTCTTGATTCTCTTTCCTTGCTTGATATAGAACTCGACCTCTTTATCGATGAGGATCTTGAAAGACCACCTGGAGCACCTCTTACGGTGGCAGACCTGGTCAAGCCAGGACCTTGATTTGTTGATGTGGTCGTCCCGTCGTCTTCAGCTATTGTGTTAAACCGTGAGGAATGGTTCTGCATCTCCAATTGTAGCCTTCTAGCGTTCATCAGCGTAGTGTTCTCATTCTTGAGAGACTGCAGCTCCTGCTGCATCCGCGCGTTCTCGTAATTTAGCTTCTGATATTCCGCAGCTTCCCCTTCTAGACCTTCGACACGCGACTTCAGCTGTGGGACTACCTCATCTCTAAGGTTATCTCGCTCGTCTCGATGTTGTGCAATCTCGCCTTTGAGCGCAGTCAGGAGATCCTCAAAATTCTCCTTGACCCTTCGTTCTTCCTGTAGCCGTCTTCGATGGTCTTCTAGGGAGCTCTCAAGTTCTTGAACTCGGCCAGCAACGCCAGAGGACAGAGCACGCTCTTGGTCCATCTATGGAGTGATTAGCTATTTGGTGAGCTTGTTTGCAGAATATGCTCACGCTCTGCACCTGATTTCCAAGCTGGCGGATATGTTCTTCAAGGACCTTTCGTTGAGATCTCTCATCTTGTAATTTCTGGGTCAAGCTCAGCTTAAATTGGGCCTTTTCCTGCTCCGATAATCTTTTTTGCTTCGCCAGATCTTCCAACTTCCCATCAGCATCGCTCATAGCATATCTATAAGATCCGCTACCCGAGTCAGAGAAGTAGTCGCTCGTCCGGCGACCAAGTTCCGGGCCCTGTGAGGCTTCAAGTTGTAGGCGATCAACGAGATCCTCCAGCTCCATCTCCCTGCGTATCGAGCCCGCTAATTCTGTGCTAACTTCCCGAAGCTCGTCCTCCACATCAGTTGCGAAGCTTCCCAGATCTGTACCAGGCGGCAACGGGAACCCGGTCCCGGGCAAATAAGTAGTGGCCATACCAGTCGCATTGGCTCTTGAGGTATCAATGGCTTTGGGTATAGATTTGGTAGACGAGGAGAAACTTTGAGGCGATGGCGACAGCGGCGAAGGACCAGGCGAATGGCTTCTGTCAGAGTAAGATGTGGGTGAAATTTCGGCAATCGGAGAAGACGTCTTCCATCCGAAAAAAGAAGTCAGCTTGTTAGGTCCAGGTGATCTGGGCGTCTTTGTTATGATTGTTGGGTCGGAAGGCTCGTAATCGTTGTTTGTAGGTCGTGCCGAGGGATGCAATGACATTGTCCGTTGCAGTCCCTCGTTTTTCGGGACCTTCGATGCCTTGACGGTGTCATGGAGTCTCGATTCACTTGCTTGCCGTGACCGATGCGGCCGAAGAGAGGGGCTTCGGTTTTCCGAGTTGGTAGGAGGGAAGTACCCCCCGTCGGAAGGAGGAAGTGGATTTCGAGGGGATTGACCGCGAGGGAACCTGAAGCGCAAGGGGGTCAGCGTCGTGGGTCCGAGGACTCGACGATGGACTTACTGATCAAGATCACGAGCAACAAGGGGCGGCGAATTGGAGATAGGTCGGATCAGCGAAGGGGGCTCCCGGAGGAAAGATTGCCGATTGTTTATATTATGATCGTTGGATTCCTCTTCTCCAACAGCCACAACAATGCCTCCAGTGGAAAGGGAGGGAATTCGCCCGTTGGCCGGAGATGCAGTGGAAGCAGAGGAGGGGACTGGCTTCCGCTTTACAATGTCAGGCTTTGGCACTGTGATCTTTGGGCGTGTGGTGGATGGTGTAGGATCTGGCGGTTCGGGGGAAGAGACGTCGAGACGTGAGGGGCGGCCACGGTTCATCATCTTGCTTCATTTCTCATTTCTCAGGCGATTCAGGGTGTAGGGTTCCACTACTCTCCCAAGCGCGGTATTCGATGGCGAACCTCCAAATTCAAGCAGAGAGAAGGCCCTTCACTTCACTTTGATAACAAAAAGGAGGCTCCTAGACCTCTTAGATCCAATTGCCGATCCTGCTTCCGCTGGTTCGAATTGTCTAAATTGATGGATCGGGGAGAAGCTACCACCCGTTTTGGCAAGGTCAAAAGCCGCTGAATAGGGGTGAGATTTGTTCGAGCGCCCACATATGATTGCGATTATGTTGTGTATTATTTTGGTTCATCACTCACAAGGATGGATGCGAGGGAAGGGCTCAAATACAGAAGTCATCAAATTCATATAGTAGCCAGCCATTGTTGCAGTCCGGGTACGGCTGCTTCCCAACCTGAAACTGGCGATCGTGGCGCCAGTCCTTCTCCCGCTCGTTCGAGATCTTCAGGCACAGAATGAACCCCGCACTGGTGGCCAAGATAAGGTACCTACCCGTGCTACCTTGGTGATGAAAGGAAAGGGGCGAGAGGGGTTGGGGGCTGCAGAATGGCTTCTTTGGAACGCTTCGTCGACAATATGAGTCTGGTCGCACGTACACACGGCCGATGAGCAAGGCGCTCTTGTTCAACTACTCCTGCACAGAAGACGAGATTCAAACGTCAATGGGTTGGAGCAAGGTATTGGGTCATTTCGGTTTGCTTGGCCCTGATTGGACAACCTTCCTGTAGGCGGTACATGTGCGCCATCAGATGCGACGACTCGACTGGGGGACAGAGGAACATTCATGATACTACCGACTACGGACTACGAACGCTAGAGGGGGCCTCAACTAGCCTTCACTAGCTCCAGCTTGAGCTTTCTCTTCCCCGTTGATTCCTCCTTCACATCGCTGATCCTCACCACAACCTTTTGAAATAGTTCGACCTGCAGCTGCGCCGTACCAGATACCTTCAAGATATACTCTTCTGCATCGAAATCCCCTTCTGGCTCCGGTGTCGCCAGATCCCTCAATCGTATCAAGCCTTCGATGCCAAATCTGGGCACGAAAACCACGAATCCGTTGGAGAAGACCTTCATCACGAACCCATCCTCTTGCACCACCTTTCCTTTCAGCGCCTGTCCAACGAAGTACTCGATACTTGCCCGGCCTGCCATCTGTGCATTTCTATGTCTGACGTTGATGTTCTTGCACACTCCTTCAAGCTTGGGCTTGCTGTGCAGGCTGATGTCGAGTGTCTCATATTCAATCGCTGCTGCCAACTGTCTATGAGCTACGAGGTCTGCGTATCGTCTAATTGGACTGGTGAAATGTGTATAAATTTCGCTGGCTAAACCATAGTGCCGGAACTCTGGATACGATTGCGTTCCAGAGCAGAAATACTCGGCAGACATCATGCATCGAGTCGCCATGATGCGGACAAGTGTATTTAGAAAAGGCTCCTTCGGGTCGGTGCATGTGTCTAGAGAGTCCGCCAGCGCTTTGGAGCTCTCTGTGCGAAGGGTAAACCCTCTTTTGACCTTCAGCTGATTCGAAAGCTCTTCAAAGTTGCTCTTCGGTGGCGGAGCATGCCGTCGCAGCAAGGCTGTCTGTGGGAAAGATTCATAGATTTTCCCGGCAACGCTAATATTGGCAAGCAGCATGAATTCTTCGACCAGTGAGTTGGTATCTAACATTTCTTTGGTTTTGACATCGACTGGATCCGACGTTTCTGATTCTGTTTGGACTCGCACTTCCGGACTTGCAAGGTTCAACGCCCCTGCATCCATGCGCTTCTGCCGCAGTTCCTTGGAAAGCATCAGCAATGTCCGCATACCTTGCGTGAGCTCATCTCTCTGCGATTTGTCATCGATACGAAGTTGTGCTTGCTCGTAGCTGAAAGCTTCTCGAGATCTAATAACGGACTTGCTGAAGGATGAGCTGACGATTTCTGCATTTTTGGTTATTTCCCAGATAGTGGAAGAGGCATATCGTTCCACGTATGGCTTGAGAGAGCACAGATCCGTGCCAAGGAGCATTGGCAGCATGTCTATGCGCTTGTCCACAAGATAGACGGTGGTACCCCGTATGCTAGCCTCTGCATCCATGGCATTGTTTGGCTTGACAAAATGTGACACGTCTGCAATATGGACGCCGACCTCGAAGTTTCCGTTTGGCAAGAGCCGAGCATGGAGAGCATCGTCGATGTCTTGGCAACCAACGGGGTCAATACTGCAGACTAGCAAGTCACGGAGATCTCTTCTCCCCTTCCAACCTGGATCGTCAAGGTTTGCCGGCACTCTCCAGTCGTAGCCCTGTTTGGGCAGACAATCCAACACGCCTTTGGGGAATGGTCTGTACTGGACGTCGTATTCAAGTAATAGCGCCTCTGTCTCTGCACCTTTAGTTTCTAGACCACCGAGGGACCTTACAAAATGACCTTCCGGATATCTGGAATCTTGTGTCCACGCATCTATGGTCGCCAGAATACGCTTGCCTAATAGTTCGTCCGCTTGACGGGTTCGTAGACGGATCTTTGGTATCCGTTTGTCCATAGGTATCAAGAACACTGTTTGTTGTTTCCGGCTTTGGCTAGCTGTTGAACTTGAATGGCCATCGACATGCCCAACGTACTGCCGCCAATTACGCTTTATCACGCCCACAATTCTGGCGGTAGGCTGCGGTCGACCTTCAATGCTTTTGCCTTGAATTTTCTTGACTTCTTCCTGGAGCGCTCGCCTTTCCTGTTCTGTTACGACGGCTTCTGCTTCTCCCTCTTCAATTTCTGCATTCTCATTCTTGTTAAGTGTCTCCTCCTCAATAATCTTGGTAGATGGCGCTTTCCATTGCGACTTCGGCAGAACCTCGACCACTACGACATCACCAGAAACAGCTCTGTTGCTGTTCTCGCGACCTAGTATAAGCAGAGACTTGTCGAATGCGGGAACGTGCACAAAGCCCTCGAGATAGTTATACGTCGAAACATTGAAAATACCCTGGTGAAGAGTCCCAGCTCGGATACCAGTCATCATCTTGGACAACGAAATGTACTCTGGATAGAGCTGTTCTGCAGCAGTGCCTCTTAAGCCTTGCCCCTCGTGAGAGATATTGATCATGTCAAGGAGGCGATCGGCGTCTTCGAGCCCAGATACATAGTCAGAGAGTGAGCACGCGCTAAGATTCTCGGCTTCTGCCTTTCGTAGATTCTCTTTATCATCACTGAGCATGACGATCGCAGGGCATTGCTTGGCCCGCTGGCTCGATTTGAGACCTTGCTGAAGATGTTCTCCGTACCAGCTGACTGCCTTTCTGACAGCTCTATCGTTACGATCATTGATGGTCTCGCCCTGCTCTCTAACAACGTAGGTCTCGAGCCTGAAGTCATTGAAGAAAACGTAGAAGTGCTTGTCATCGCTTTTGGTTAATCCTATGATTCGATTATACAGTGGGAGAGATCGATTTCTAAGCTCCTCGAGCACCGTCTGGAGGATGATGACATCGTAGAATCCGGACTTCTGTTCGAAAAGATCCATGCCATTAAGTAGTGCATTGGTATCAGGTACGAGGTAGTGGCCCGTTGGAAAGCTTCTGGTGCCTGCTGGCTTCTCAGCGAGAATGAAAGGAGCAGCTTGATCATTCCCGTGAGCATTGTGATCCCATCAGTGCAGCGTATAACCCGACTTACCAACTCCATTTGCGTCTTCAGGAGCGTTTGCCAAGCAAATCGAGCACAACTTAGATGAGCATGGTATGTCCTGTCGTAGATACAGCTCTCTAACAATCTTCTGCACCTTCCCGCTTTTCGTAGACCTCACAAAGACCTTGCTTGAAATGTTCGAGGCATATGGCTCGGCCAGTGACCGTTTCAGACTTGTCATTATTCAAGGCAGGCTCTGAACGCATTCTAGCCAGACCACAGATGAATGTAAATCACTACGGACGGTGGACAATGTCCTGGTTACAGCATGAGCATTTTTCGGTGCAAGACTTGAAGGTATAGCTTGATTTGTCGAATGTTCGAAAATGATACTCACAAAATGGGCAGGTGGAAGCGAGTCTCAGTCTACAGGGATTAGCAATGTCGAGCTCCAGCCAACCGCCTCCAAGGCGAATATCTACTCACGAGAAGGTTGAGTACACACTAATATTGGCTCACCATGTCACTCGATCCTCCAACCTACCTCAGCTCCCTTCAAAACAACATCAGAGCGAGACCAATACCATGGGAGGGCGCAGTTCGAGCAGGCACCATAACAGACAACGACCTCAAGACAATCAAAGCTGTAGACAAGGTGCGGAAAGAGCAAAGAAAGCAGACTGTGGAGTCAGATATAGAGGCATACCAAACCCTGATACTTGGTGGTAGCAAGGGAAAGAGTGTCCTAGAGTCGGCCTCAAAACGGCCAGATGTGATACAATATATGCTTGTGCTCACAGGAGATTTGATCAATGGTACCAATTCTCCCATTGGGAGTCAACAATTGATAGCCTCGCTGACATAGAAACCAAGATGCTCCCACGCTTTCCACCAAGCTGCTCGAGCACGACTCACCCTACAAGCCCCTTGTTCCATATCTCTCCCACTCCACCAATCCCGAAGATCCAATACCCCTCCTTGCCTCCTCAGTCCTCACGTCTCTCCTTTCGACTGGCCAAGTACAGTCACCAAAGTCGAACCCCCAAACAGAAGAGGCTCTCACAAAGGTTTACTCCTACCTTTCCGGCCTAACAAAATGCCAAGACAGTGGGCTGCAGGACATAGCAGTACAAGAGTATACCTCCCTCCTCCGCACAAAAAAAGCCCGCGAGCTCTTCTGGAACCAACGTGAAGAAACCGTCAACCCACTAATTGATATTCTTCGTGCTGCAGTCGGGGCGTCCAAAGACAGCGACTCAACCCTCTTCAACGGCGGCAGCTCCATTCGCAGTGCTGGCGAAAGCGGTCTCAGTGGAGGTGTAGGTCTACAGCTCCTCTATCACGTCCTCCTCACAATCTGGCAATTGAGCTTCGAAGCCTCCCTTATTGGCAAAGGCCTCGAAAAGGAGCAGGAGATTATTCCCCTCTACGCGCAACTCCTCCGCCTCTCTCCTAAGGAGAAGACCACCCGACTACTACTTTCTACGTTATGCAATTTACTTTCTGCCTTCTCGAACAAATCCACTTTACTGCCTGCAGCAACGCAAGCACGCTTCCCTGCCCTCCTCTCAAATCTGAAAGGCCGCCATCTCACAGACCCAGATCTTCTCGAGGATCTCAATGCCCTCACGGAAATGCTAGACGACTACACCAGCTCGCAAACCACATTCGACGAATACGCTGCAGAGGTTCAGTCCGGACATCTCCGCTGGTCGCCTCCGCATCGTGACGCCACGTTTTGGGTGGAAAACGCCCGTAAGATACTAGAAGATGATGGAAGCGCGTTACCGAAGGCACTGCGAGAGATCATGGATAAACCATGGGAAGATGAGAAGCAAGTGCTGGCTATCGCGTGTAATGATGTCGGCTGGTTGGTGAAAGAAGCACCAGAGAAGAGGAGCGTGTTGGAGAAGTTGGGGGTGAAGGGAAGGGTTATGGAACTGATGACCGATAGCGACGAGAGTGTAAGGTGGGAGAGTTTGAGGGCTGTGGGAGAATGGCTGAGGTATAGTTTCGATGATTGAGGTTCAGACAATGTCTGGCGGATACTCGGATTGGTGGGGATTTGAGCAGAGTTTAGCAGTATATGGAAAGATGTTCGCCCGTCTAGTGGACGAGAGCAGCGAGCAAAGGAATACTTGTAAATCAAGGTGTAGACCATTGGAACGATCAAGCAGCTGCACAGAAGCCACCCGACGAGATTACCGTTGCTCCTTTGTTACTGTGTCTGACTACTCTTTCTCTGTCTGGGGACCCCACTGTCTCTGCTTGATATTCATCCTTTCGCCATACGGCGTTGGCGTTCATCGCAAGATTTTTGGAAATACTGAGGATCTCCAATCAAGGCTGTCTAAATTCGAATGGCTTCTCCACAATCTAGATTTGGCTAGATGTCTGAAGCATTCGACATATTCAGTTCACTCTAGATATCAGACCGTACAAACTCGAAATCCAGCATTCGCCACCTATTATTCGGCCACACCCTCCTCCTCGCCAACCATGAACCAGCTCCCACAAATACAATAGCGCAACAGACTCATAAACATCACATTAGCTCCTTTGACTGGCAACGCATCCTCTGTCAATGCTCCACAGCGTATGCACCTCTTCGTTCTCGTATCTTTCTTCAACGGTGTCTTTCGCACCGAATCTATCGGATGTTTCTCGCGCCACCGCTTGCTGTGGTTGTCGTCCGTGAGGCCCAGCCAGCCGGTGTCTGTAAGATAGAGTTCCGCTACGTTGACGTCTTCCTTCAGTGCGTTGACGGTAGTGGTCAGCAGATCTTTCACGGGAGCCTCGAGGACAGGAGGAATGGTGGCCTTGATGAGCATAGTCTTTTCGATGTTGTTGCGTTCTTCCTTCTCGCGTTTGTGCCGGTCGACGCCGTCGTAATGTAGACCGGCATTTTGGTATGTGCTTTTGATATTGTTGTCTAAATGTGACAGCAGATGCTCGAATTGCTGGACTGTGATTGGAGACTTTTGAAAGACGGCTTCGAGTTCGCGGTAGGCAAGACCGACAGGACCGGGACCGGCTTGGGCTTTGATCAGGCCTATGAGACTCCGCATGTGAGCGCAGTTGAGGCGAAGTAAGGTGCGAGAGGAGGAAATCAGCAGGAGAGGCAGAGCTGGGCTGTTGCTGTCTCGAACTTCTTTATATTAGTATGCTCCTTTATGCTATCTCACATGGTAGTAGAAGTCACCTTTCTGATTAATTGGATCTAGTAGGTTGCTTGAAATACTACCTTCGTCTTCAAAAAACTCTGCTAGGGTGAAAATCTCGTCTATAATGAAGCCGAATAATGCCATCAACCATGACACAAGGCCTACGATGAAGTGGACTGAATCTAGGCATCTGTCAGTACAAGTCGAATGAATCTCATGAGCAGCTGACCAGGGTTTTTTAACTCGCCCTCCGACCCTGGCTTCGCCCTACTCACATACATATGTGAGTACGCGGCGTGTCTCAAATCTAGCGTAGTCTGAGCCACAACCGAGGAAAGCGAAGGGCGAACGCTTCTTCCGGCATATCCAAGCGATACTTGAGTAGCTAGACACTTTTGAATCATCTGATTCTGGATAATTTGTTGGGGATGAACGTCAACAGAATAATCATACTGAAGCCCAAGCACGCGGTAGACCTCACTCAGGAAATGCGATTTGAACACGTCGATCTCTACCAACCTTGGTGAAGTGGCGAGATCTACACCTTTGTAGAGGTGCTGGTGCGAGAACTGTTGCATTGTTGCGACTAGGTCATCGTTGTAGCTCGGCATATTCATAGCAGCAAGCGAGCCCTGCATAACAAAGGCTTCGTTGATCACTTCCAGTATTGCTATGAATCCTTAAGCGACGTTATAATGTTCGAAGGATACTTGCTTACATTCGTTGAAGAAATTCTCAACGTCTATATGCATCAAGTTCAAAGATAGAGCGTGCTGCTCATCAAGGAACGCAGTGGCACATAAGTTTGGCGATATCGCTGTATATAGACCTTCAATCCATAAGTTGCGGTTTGTCCAGAGAGTCTTTACAATTTGCCAATACAGACAAGCTCAACAGGGTAACTCACAAGATCTTTTCATGGCGCTGTCAAAGCCGATCTGTCCTAGGGTCGAGAACTGGTCTGTAGCATTTTGAGGAAGCATCTGCATACTGGTTCGGTCTCGATATTCGACGGTTCCATCGCTATACAGCATGGCAAGAATGGTGCTCATGTTGACTTGGTGGATAGCGAGGAGCGTCTTGGGAACCATAACATCATTCCCTCTTTTCAGAAGACATTCGGCCTTTGCGTGAGACATCAGATGTTACGAGCGTTGAATCTGAGAAAGCGGACTCACTGGAAGGTTAAGACTGGACGAAACACTGGCTTTTCTAGATGACAAGGTATCAAGACTATTATGCAGTCCTGGCGATGCAATCTGCAGCTCCCACTTACATATGACTGTGAACCGCGTCATCTGCGTCGATCCACTCTCGAAATTGTCCGAGAGGTATGAGAAAGAAGCAAGAAGAAAGGGTGATGTTAGATCTCTTGTTCCTGACTTGGGCCCCGGAGGTATGAATTCGAAAAGCGAGAGTTGAGCGTGTGATGGTAGTGCACCGCCGTTATGAACGGTCGCTTCGTGAGTGCCATCCAGTGGAGAGCACTGGTCCATTGTTTTTACGTGATTTACGTCAATTCTTGAACGTTCGAAGTCAACATTCATCCGATGGATTCGAAGCTCCTTGTCACTGTTGTATGTGGCAACGAGCAAAGCGCTCTCTTGTCGTCATCTGTCAGCTACGTCCTGGAATATCGAAGAGGACTACAAGCCTTGTTCTTGGGTCGATTTGTCTGCAATCTTTTCTGGGCACATTGCGGCATGCGTGAGCAGCTCAGTGGGGCTGCCGGTATTGACTATCTCTGTTGAAAACTGTTGCCATTGATTGTTCTGGCCCTGCGACAACACTTTGATCATCCCACTTTTCGTGACTGCAATGAGCGCGGGCCTTTGTATGCCGTTATGAGTTCCATTGTGAGGGCCTAGCAACCTTCGCTGGGAAAGCTTGAAGACCCAACCTTCGGTGGCCGTTTTCTGCATTGGCTGGTGAAAGAACCCCTGTAGCAAAGTCAACAGACATGGCAAGATACACCAATGAGGTGGAGACATACCCATCTATCACTGTACACCCACATTAGGCCAACCACAGCGTTCATATTGTCTTCTGGGTCCGAAATGAAGCGCTTGACGAAATTGAGGCGGTTGATTGCAAGAAAAACACTGTAGATAGATATTTGTCCGAAAATATCAACGATAGCAAGTTCGGCGCCGGTATGACCCCAGCAAATATGTACTATTGGATGATCGTTGTGCACAGTGGAAACGCCATCAATATAGTATTCATTGCTCATCCTCCATTGGCCGTCGCGAGGATCACACATCAAATGGTGCAAGATAACATTATGACAATCCTGACTGATGTATGCGATGCAGCCATTTTTGGACCATGTCAATTTCCTTGGCCACTTTTAATGACATGAATCCACAGAGTGGAAGGTTTGCGACGTACTGGCTGCATCCACCCAGAGACAGCTCGTCTACGCGCTGGAATAGACCCTTGGGTACAGAATCTGGAAGCTGTAGTGGAGCAGCTTCTCCAAACAGATCATCAAGATCATCATCCATGATCAGAGGCATAGCAGTCCGCTTCTGATATGTTTCTACTGATCATAGAGGCAGGCGCTGAGCAGGAAAAGTAGGCTCAACCTCTTATAATTTAAGAGGCCCGAGCTCGATCACTCACAAAGGAGCATAATGTCAGAGCTCAAACATAGTCATGTATTATTCCCATCAACGAGGAATACTGGGATAAATCATCAGCAGACTTCATTGGGTGCGCTTGCCGAGTAGAGCCGGACAAAGGAAAGAAAAGGTGAGATACATTAAGGAAGCATCAACAGCCGAAGAGCTGATTCAGGACTCTAGACTACAAAGGAATACTCGAACATCTGTGGGAAAAAAGGCTAGGTAGCGGCAGTGGACCGCAGATCAATGTAAACAAGACAGGGACCAAGGTAAACAGCCGTGACAGCGTGCTGAGAGGGGTCTCGCGGCTTTGGCGGACCACATTATACTGTCGCAAGCCCCATTGGACCTTCCCATTGTTCGAAGCATGCAACTGTGGATGACCCAAAGGCTCTCGCATTTCATTGGTTGAAGGGCCGGTCCTGGATCCAAGACCATGGCCTTTATATCGTGGTCCTTAAAGGTCTTTTACCGGCTGTCATTCACTCCGTCAAATCCACGACCTCTTCCCATTGTCGCATACATCAATAACAAACTACGCCTTCACACCCTTCCTTTGGTCATCTGTTTCCTCACCCTTCCATTTCCTTCACTGATTTCGCCGCCTTCCTATACCATGTCATGAACAAATACGCTCTTAACCTTCTCATCATCCGAGCGCAATTACACAATGAATAGCGACAGCGACCTGACCGATCTGTCTTCAGAGCTGAGCTCTGTCAGATCTTTCCTATCGCCTCCGCCGACATTCGGTTACCCATCCCCCCAGTCATCTCAAGATCACAGCACCAACGTCTCCGACAGTCAAGAACGATCTCGCAAAAGGCCGCTCGACTCAAATGATCTACACCCGGCGACGAAGAGAAAAAGCGTCGAAGCCAAATCCAGGACGACTGTTCACCTAGATTTGCGATCGCCGTCGCCCTCGTTACTGAATGACCAGGCCGCTGAATTGCAGTTGCTGCTCAAAACATTGCGCAAAAGGCGGAAAATTGTGGTGATCGCAGGCGCGGGAATATCTACATCTGCCGGAGGTAATGTGGTTCATGCGAAACATTGCTCATACTTTCATTAATAGCTGTGTAGTTCCCGACTTTCGCTCATCGAACGGGCTGTTCAATACGCTCAAAAGCGAAAACAAGCTTAAACCTTCCGGCAAGCATCTTTTCGATGCTTCCGTGTACCAGACTGACGACTCCACATCTTCTTTCCATGACATGGTGCGCACCCTATCCAAGAAAGTCAGCGGTGCCGCGCCCACGGCATTCCATCAGATGTTGGCGACACTAGCTAGTGAAGGCAGGCTCTTGAGGTTATATACACAGAATGTTGATGGCATCGACACGTCTCTTCCACCACTAGCCTCAAGTGTTCCATTGGACAGGAAGGGTCCATGGCCTCGGACAATCCAGTTACACGGAAGCCTAGAGAATATGGTATGCTCCAAATGCAATTCACTTAAGGCGTTCGACCCAGCCTTATTCGACGGACCGGTACCGCCTCTTTGCACCGTCTGTGTGGATTTGGACAAAGTCCGTACTGAAAGCGCTGGAAAACGAAGCCATGGGATTGGTAGACTACGGCCGAGAATGGTACTATATAACGAGCACAATCCCGATGATGAAGCAATCGGGTTCGTGATGAAAGCGGATCTTCGCGCTCGCCCCGATGCTGTGATTGTGGTCGGAACAAGCATGGAGATACCGGGCGTCAAAAGGTTTGTCCGAACAATTTGTGGAGTGGTGAGAGCAAGAAGGGATGGAGTTGCCATATGGATAAACCGGGGCCCTCCACCTATAGCTAAGGAATTTGACGGCTGCTGGGACCTGGTCGTGGCTGGGGCTTGTGACGAGGTAGCTCGCCTTGCCAAGATGCGACGATGGAACGATGAGGGCAACGACTATAAGGAGTGTACTGAGTCCGAGGCTGAACAAGCCAAGCTGACAGGCACTGGCGTGCAGGTGGTTGTCAAGGCAGCAAAATGCAAGGGCTCTACTCCAAGAAGGAGTGCCACGCCAAACGAGTATGGTAGACCTACGTTGACGATGACGCCTGCAGAAAGCCCGAAAGCGAAAGCTGTGAAACTTCCTAACATCCCAACAAAGTTTCCTCCAATTCACAAGAAGGCGAAGACTGCCGCTAAAGGCTCCCAAATGGGTACAGCAAAGAGAATCGGGTCTAAGACGTCGAAATTTGTGTCTGGGAATACGACTATGTCAAAGACTGCCAAGTACTCGGGTCAAGCCAACATCAATTTCAAAGTCACCAAACGTCAAATCGCACCTGCTTCACCGATGAAGGTTAAGCTGAATACAACTGTAAAATTGGCCAAACTTCACCACCCATCGCCAACAGGCCCGGAGAAAGCCAGGAGGCTGCTCGAGAGCTTAGGGGAGCCTGTACTTATGGCTCTCCTCTCGCCCAATTCTGCGAAAAGCAACGGCCCTCTGAGCTCTACCGAGACCCAATCTTCAACTTCAAAGCTAGCGAAAGTCAATATTCCGCTCGAGGGAGTCCCATTGAAGATTGAAATCCCTTCCAATGAAGATTTACTCGCAGATAATAAACGACTGAAGAGGATGAGTGGAGAGATTGTGTCGCCCACAGGGAGCAAGCCGTCTGGCATGGCGAACATCCTGCATTAGATCACCAAGCTGCTCCAATTTCCTGTCGGACTTTTTATCATGATTTTCGTACGAATATAATCATGTTGTAAGCGAGAGATACCCCTGTGTTAATTTGAGGCGTTGGAGGAGTGTGTCAGTGGTATTCATTGTTTTGTCATAAGGAACGGTATAGTGTTTCTCGGGTTGGGTACCGGGAGTGTGGCATACTCGTCGTTGCATAATTGCCTCATGGGAGAACGTACTTGAAGAGCAGATTGTTCTGCCCCAACAAGACCAGGCGTGTATCAACGCGCGTGGCCGCGAAGCCTATTGCTATTTGCGAATCCTTGTAAATACTCAACCCATTCAGGGTCCCATTTTCACATCAACGACCATGGAGCAATCGGAAAACGCCCCACAGCTGACACATTGCACATTCCGTAGATAGAGACTGCTCTGTGCTGGTAGGGCTTTTGTGTTGTATTACTGAAATATCTTGAGGGTATTATTCTAAGAACCTCCCACGCCTCCCTAGATGCGGCTAATTTTCACCTCGCCTATTCTCCGATTTTGTCTCGCGGAGCTTCATGTCACTAGTTTCCAATTCTTTAAAACATTATCCCTGGGCTGCCGGCCGGCTTAAACACCGTAAGATGGCTGATCCATGTAGAGCAAATACAGGGCAAAGTGTGCCTTGACAATCTAGCACCCAGAACAGTCGTTCTTTCTGTTCCCTTTTCGAGCGTTTCGGGGAGCTGAGTGGGTATACGGCAAGCACCAGAGAAGAAACCTACGAAAATATTGCCCTGCCCCTTTGGATCATTGGCCAAATTTTACAAGATTCCTCTACGCTACATCATGGCGCCCCAATTGCCCCAGCCGTTGGGTTCCAAGGAGCGCTCACTCTTTACGCAGGTGGTCAAGAATTATGAAAGCAAGCAATATAAGAAAGGTAGTTTCGACAGAGACCTCGGCTGTGATCACTCTGGCTAATGCTTGGGCAGGCCTGAAGGCAGCTGACCAGATACTACGTAAAAGTCCTGATCATGGCGACACCATTGCAATGAAGGCGCTCATCATTAACTCCCAGGGCAATTCAGAGGAAGCATTTGCTCTTGCAAAGGTCGCGCTCCAAAAATCCATGAAGTCGCATGTCTGCTGGCACGTCTATGGGCTTCTCTACCGAGCCGCTAAAAACTTCGAAGAGGCTATCAAAGCGTACAAGTTCGCACTGAAGCTGGAGCCGGAATCGCAGCAGATACAGAAAGATCTAGCTTTGCTGCAAATGCAGATGCGGGACTATCCAGGGTATGTGCAGAGCCGAAGAGCAATGCTACAACAGCGGACACAGATAAGATCAAACTGGACAGCTCTTGCAATAGCCCAGCATCTGGCGGGCGATTTGGCGGATGCGGAGAGGACGCTGACTACCTGGGAGGAGACATTGAAGGCTCCACCCCCAAAGACAGATATGGAACACTCCGAGGCAGCGCTTTACAAAAATTCTATCATTGCAGAAATGGGAGAGATCGAACGAGCTCTGGAACATCTAAATGCAGTGGGCTGGGATAACCTCGATCGAACTTCTGTAATGGAGCTACGGGCCCAGTACCTTCTCACGCTCGGAAGAAAACCGGAGGCACAAAAAGCGTATCGTGCACTATTAGAACGGAACGCCGAATACCGGGCCTACTTCGAAGGCCTCCAGGCTTCTTCAGAACTTCAAGACTCGGACGTCGGCTCACTTGAGGCTTTATACGCAGAGTATGCCAAAATAAATCCGAGGGGAGATGCTGCCAAACGAATACCTTTAGATTTCCTAAAGGGCGAGGGTTTTCGGGGGGCGGCTGATCGATATCTGCAACATATGCTGCGCAAAGGGATTCCATCAACCCTTGCCAATGTCAAAGCTTTGTACTCTGATACTGCGAAGCGAGAAACAATAGAAAATTTGGTTGAGGGCTATGCGGCCGGCAAGGGCATACCGCAAGCCAATGGCTCCATTGAGAAGGAGGTCAATGGCGACTCCAGTCTCTTTGAGCAATCAGTGCTCTACTTTCTCGCTCAACACTACAACTATCATCTTAGTCGAGATCTTGCGAAAGCAATGAAATATATTGATGAGGCTATCAACTTAAGCCCAGAATCTGTGGACTATCATATGACAAAAGCGAGGATATTGAAGCATCACGGCAATATTCAGAAAGCAGCCGACGTGATGGAGAAAGCAAGAACCTTGGATACACGAGATCGGTACATTAATACAAAGGCAGCAAAATACCACTTGCGCAATGACAATAATGAAGCAGCCATACATAATATGAGTAAGTTTACCAGGAACGAGGCCCTAGGCGGACCGTTGGGAGATCTTCACGACATGCAATGCGTTTGGTATATCACAGAAGACGGGGAGTCATATCAACGTCAAGGCAAGCTCGGCTTGGCCCTGAAACGATATACCTCGGTTTCGTCTGTATTTGAAATTTGGCAAGAGGACCAATTTGATTTCCACAGCTTCTCATTACGAAAAGGGCAAATCCGAGCGTATGTTGATATGATACGGTGGGAAGACCGACTTCGGGAGCATCCTTTCTTCTCTCGCGCTGCAATCTCTGCTGCCAAAATATATGTCATGCTTTTCGATAAACCTGACCTGGCCCATGGACACCTCACCAACAGCATCAATGGTGGAAAGACGGACAATGCGGAACGGAGGAAAGCCGAGAAAAAGGCACGGAAGGAAAAGGAGAAGCAAGACAAGCTTGACGCCGAAAGGAAGGACGCCAAGAAACCTGCAGCAGTAGACCATAATGGTGACCCCAAGAAAGTGGATCAAGATCCTAAAGGCGAGAAGCTTCTACAAACTTCGGAGCCCCTGATAGAAGCCATGAAATTCATTAACCCTCTTCTCGAATTCAGCGCAAAAAACATCGAAGCGCAACAGGTGGGCTTCGAAGTCTTTCTCCGCCGAAGTAAGAACCTATTTGCACACATGCTAGCAAATATCGATTAATGACCTTGCAGAAAAATACATCCTCGCTCTCCGCGCCCTGATCGCCTCCCACACCCTCTCATCCTCCAACCCCACGACACACGAACAAATCTTTCGCTTCCAACAGGCCATCTCCACCCTTTCCTCACCCCTCCCACAAAAGGCCATGCAAGTAATCAACTCCGAATTCAACACTCTCCTCCCAGCCTCCACCGACCTCGCCAAACACAACAACGAGTTCATGCAGGAGCACCAAAACAGTGCACCACACATGCAGGCCGGCTTCCGAGTGCGACAGCTACTGGATCCGAGCAGTCTTGAGCAGAATCAGCAGGACGTTATTAGGACGTTGGCGCTAGAGGGGTGTAGCCTTGAGGATGCTGTTGCCGGGTTAGAACAGTTGACAGAGTCGAAACCGAAGGCGCAGTATGTGAATGATTATGTGGCTGCCGCGCGTGAGAGATGGCCGCAAGCTTCTGCGTTTGAGAAGAAGGCAGATTGAGCTGAAGAGAAGGTTTTATATTGTGGGCTTTCCCACTGATGCATTTGTGACGCGTGCCGTCTCTAGCGATGCAGCAAAGCTTATGGTGTCAATAGAACGGTAGGGGATAAGAGCAAAAGCTTAGTTCTCGTAATTGTATGCATTGATGGGCTAATAGTATAGAAACTTGAACCCAATCAATCTAAATATGACGATGAATGAAAATCCTTTGGTCACCTAGGCGACTCTGGTTATTAATATTTGACTTCTTGCAACGCCTTTTAAGAAGAAGCTTCTCCTCTACATGTACCCAATAGTATACTTAATGCAGCCGCGCTATGCATCTCCCCAGAATGCAAGAACAACTCCCTAAGTCTCAGCATGCCCCGTAGGTCCCTGACTCGTATAATCCACACTCACAAACGCCCGATCCACCTCGCTCAAACCCTCTAGACAATACTGCAACGTTTCGGCCACATCGTGCGCTCTGCTCAACTGCGTCTTCTCGTCCAGCATAATATCCATTTCGACCCAGACGCCATCGCCGGCGTGGTAGGCGATTATAGATTTGTATGCATCCACCTGATGTTGACGGTCCGTGTTAGCATTTTTATGTAATCTTAAGACTTCTACGATCGTCCACCAGCTGGGTAGATCTGGAAACAGAACAGTAATGAAATGGCTCGAAAGCATCCACTTACCACAGGGGCAAAGCGCCAAGCGAGGAAGGTGACCTTTTGGAGGATGCGTTCGTCGACGGCGCTACCAGTCAGGCGGGCCACATTCTGAAAACATGTGTCTGCCCAGTCGTAGATGATGAATAGTGACAATAGCGCTGCGCCGACAGGATCGAGCCACCATAGATCGAATTGATGGCCGATAAGGGGAAAGAGAAGGGAGAGAGTATTGAAGACGACGTCCGTTTTGCAATCTGTTGTTTCTGCGTTAACGACGCGTAGATGATCCGTAGGGGAGCGGGTAGAGGTAGGAAGAGTAGAGGGAGTATATGTATACCTTGAGCCAAAGCCTGCACCTGCGTCGTCTTGACCCTGATGCACCCTATCCAGATGGTTCCTTTCACCACCACAGTGGCAACAAGCGCTCCGATCGCTACGGGTGGCAAGATTGCCGCCTCTCTCGGACCACCAGGCAGTAGCTTCGTAACAGACTCCTTCAATATCTGCAGAAATGACACGATCATAATGATGGAGAAGACTAGAATTCCCAACGGCTCCAGTCGTCGGCGGCCGACGGGAAATTTATGCCGCAGTCGCCGTATTTTCCATTGAACGAGCTTGTTCGTTGTCCATATTATGAGCGTGCACAACAGGTCGAGAGCCGAGTCCACAAGGGATGCGATCAGGGAAAGGGAGGACGACGCGAAAGCGGCGAAGATCTTGGCGGCTAGGAGAAGGATGTTGGCTATTACGTTGATGTTTATGGCCCATTTTGCTCGTTTTTCGCCGGTAATACGCCTTTCTCGCTCATCTTCTGGTAGTAGGGGATCGATGTCACCGCCAGTAGTTTTCAGAGCTCCACCGTCCTCGGCGACGCCATCTCCATCGACCTGCGTAACCATCAGTTGACCTTTATTGGACGACCTGAGCATGATGAAATTGACATACATCCTGCGGATTCATTGAGTCCAAAACGTCATTCGCCATACTCATGACCAACGTATCGACCTCCAACCAGTCATTCAGGCTCTCGTTCTGCTGTGCGTAAAAGGCCCTGATCTTCTTGTCTTTGATCTCACCCAACTCTTTCTGACTTTTCCTAAACTTTTCCAACTCATCTCTATCCACGCCCTCTTTCAGTTTACGCTTTAACTCGTTATGAAAGTCATCTCGGACAGCAAGATTGACGATGTCCTTGAATCGGGGTTTGCGTCTGGTAGATGCGATGGCTCGTTCGAGATCATCGGGTTGGTAATTGTAGGAGCCATTACTTTCGTGAGTAGGGAGCGGTTTGTGGACCATGTTTATCGAGTAATTTTTAAGGGGGAGCAAGTGGAGGAAGATGGTGAATATGTTGGCGCAAAACCTGTTTGGAAGATGAGCGCATCCAGATCTCGCATGGAATATTTAAGCTTTGGCGGAGAGATCGGTTCCTGAGATCTGATTTTGACCAATCATCGCGAAGCTGAAAAAATCGCAGGCCACTGGAACTCATAGGACGTTTCCAATCCGCGAGGATTCCATATATCAGCAAGATCTATAAAGACCCTGCTATTCGGCGAACCGCAGTGGTCAATGCTCGAAATTAGAGTGGCGTGTGTTGTATCCCGTAAGAAGTCCGTCCACTACAGAAACAACCACATATGCCAACCTCCTCAGATAGATGCTCGCGCCGCGCTATGCAAGACCGCACTGTGTGTTGGTATGAGGAATTACCAAGGGAACCTTACTCGCTCCCGTACCCTTCGAGACCCATGTCCCAGCCTTTCTTTTCAGTTTTCGTCCATCCTGTCCATTTCCTGGCTTTCTCTACCCATCCCGTGACTTCCTTTCTCCTCTGTACATCGATCTGAACTGCCTTCTCCTCTTCACCACTGGCCAGTTCAAATTGGCTCATCCTCTGACCTATTCTGCTGTCAACGACCACTGTTTCCTGCCACACCCTTTCCCGGTGATCTCCTTCCTCATTTGCTTTCCAAGCACTCTTGTGCCATTCTTGTTCTTGTTCTTTTAGCACCGCTTCCTGCTCCCACATCTTCTTCGATAAAACTACGGATTCGACTTCAGCGCTGTTACCGGCGGTGGGTGAGGCGTCATCAGGATCAACCGCGGAGGCAAAATCTGCAGATTGATTGTATGGGCGAGTTTGCGAGGCAATCACCAAAGCTGCTACAGAACGGCCTGTGGATTCAGCCATTTGCCGGCGCGTCAAAAATCGATAAATTCGGGTCGGGGTGTTGAGAAAACCAAGTAGATGTGGTAAAGGCAGAGGAAGAGATGGATTTATGGACGACTCTGCCAAAGGGGAAATGCCACAAGAAGGGTAGTCAGACGGAGTAATATATGGAGGCGTGGGGCTTGTCTTAGGCGGTTTCGCAGGTGAGGGATCGGGCGCTGGAGGATCGGTCACAGGTGGAGATTCTGACGCTGTGTCTGAGGTTGCCATGTCTCTGGAAATAAAATTGGAAGAAGGGGTATCTGAAAGCTGAACATTTTCGGGAGGCTGCTGGGGGTTTGCCGGGTTTAGAGGTCCTAGCCAGCCTTCGTGAAGACCACGTATATACTCCTTCCACGTGTGTCTTCCCAGAACCAGGTCACCTTGTACACCATTCCACTCGGTGATCCCAGTTCTCTGCCGCGACTCGTAGAGCAACTGTTCCTGGCTCTCGTCTGCTGGATTTTCTTCACTATTTTCTATCTGAGGCTTCTCGCCCTTCCTTCTTCGAATTCTCCTTATCTTCTCCGCAAGGCCTGCTCGTACTTCGCCCTCTTTTCGTCCTTCGATAACATCCCAGTCAAGGGCTCCGGCTACTAAGATTGGTTTAACGTATTCGTGGAAGTGCTCTCTCGCTGCCCGAATACTGTCTCCTGGCGGAGCAGCAAGGAAGATTGTGATTTTACGCTGCATCGTACTGGCGGGAAGAGGCTCGTCTGCGAGGTGGGCAACAAAATTGCACCATTTCTGCTGAGCTCTATTCTTGTGGTATCGATCATAGAGAAGAGTTGAGGTGAAAGAGCCCGTGATGGTCCAGAATATAAGCCAATTACGTGAGGGCAGCTTGAGTTTGATGTTGGGGAGACCTATATGATTCAAGTGTAAGTCTTTTATACATAGTGTTCTTCTGGAACACCATTTTACCCATCATCCGAAATGCTGGATTTCCAGCCGACTTGACATCAGCTGGTTTATGCCCCGATGCTGGCAAAGCATGCCTAGCAGGAGGTTTCTCTGCCATGACCGAAGGATCCCTCGTAGCATGAATTCTTGTGAACTTCGAGCCTGCCAGAGCTAGAGGGCTTTAACTTTCCCAGCGGGCATTTCTAGCCGGAGACGTTCTAGAAGCCGGGATCGTCTACGCGCTCGCATGGCTTTTCATGTACCCCTGATCTTGGCTGAAAAGCTACTTTGTTATTATTTCAACGCCTGCTACAACGTTCCTTGAATGATGACTGCGACTGGCTGTCGAGAATAAAGTGCTTGCCATCCTTGGGTATTGATCAGAACCTTCCTGACCATGTTGGTCCCAGGCAGGGATAGATTATTGTAGAAAGAATCTGGTATTAACAATGACGCTTGACAATTCCTTCTGTTGTCACGTAAAGTAATCCACCGGTAGCACGGTCTGTCCCACAACAGACCAATCCCTACGTGCCTGGTTTATTGGTCGCCTTGTAAGGCCTAGCGCAAGCGACTTCTTTGATGTGAGACTGGCCGCACTCGATGATCGTTCAACCAACAACACTCCCCACTTCCACCCACTATGGATCCTACTATGGACCCCAAGAAACGACTTCATCTCAACTTTGGAGGCTTGGGAGGAGGAGGAGCAGCTGCTGGAGCGGGTTATAACGGGGATCAAAATTATACGCCTGGCAATGAGCGTATTTTCCCAACCACCCCCTCGACCTTCCCTCAATCCGTTTTCCAGGGCTCTCACCCGGCCAATGAATATGTCGGGGCTCAGGTCCAGCGGAATGTTTATGGTGGTCAGCAAGGGGGATACTTTCCTACGGGGGCCTATCAAGCCCAGTACAGCTCTCCACAGTCACCATACCAACAAAATCAGGGCCAATTCCAAGGCCAATATCAAAATCAGCAGTACCAACAACAAAATCTCACCACACCACAGCCATCATACCAGCAACGTACAGGATACAACGCCAATGATCCCACCTCGGGCCTTGCACGACAATTTTCCAATCAGAACCTTGGTACTCCGCAGCGTCAAGCCAGTCCCCTCAACCGTCAACCATCTCCGAATCCTAGAGTTTACGGAGCTGGCCAACCAATACAGGCGCAGCAAAATCGTAATCAACAAAGCTACATGTCCAACCAGCAGAATCAGTCGAGCCTTCTCACACCTACCGATAGTGGCGTTCAGTCACTGTCAGCCACTACTGAGGAGCCTCCCGAGAAGACCGCCCAAAAATTCTCTGGGAACGTCATCAAGCGTGGCCATGGATTGCATGCTTTGGTTGAGGCGTTCTTCAAAGAAAATATCACTCGCGCTCGTGATCGCAATATCAGGTAAATATTTCATACGAGAAATTTCGTTGCCGGTCTCAATACCTGCATAGGAGTCATGACTAATATGGTGGCTATAGGGCTCGGGCACTCGAAGAGGTTTTAAGGAGAGAGGACAAGACGGAGCAAGAAAAACAAATCGAGGCACAGCATGTTCGCAACAACGAGAACCAGTATCTTCGCTTCTTACGAACCAAGGAGACACCAGCCAATTTCATGACCATTGCCAAGGTTGGCAAAGGAGCTTTCGGAGAGGTGAAGCTTGTTCGACGTAAGAGAGATAACAAGATCTACGCTCTGAAGTCACTGGTCAAAACAGAAATGTTCAAGAAAGATCAATTGGCACACGTACGTGCAGAGCGCGATATCCTCGCGGAATCTGACAGCCCTTGGGTTGTTAAATTACACACAACGTTCCAGGATAATACTTACCTTTACATGCTGATGGAATTCTTGCCAGGAGGAGACTTGATGACAATGCTGATCAAATATGAGATCTTCTCACTGCCGATCACGAGATTTTACATGGCTGAGATAGTCCTTGCAATTGAAGCTGTGCATACGCATGGCTATATTCACCGGTAAGTCTTAGATCTGATTTTGATTCACTTTTTACCCAACACCATCAATATCACAATTATGTCTAGCAAGCCCTTGCAATCGGTACCCAGCACGAGTTCCCTAAAACACCGCACGATGCCTTGGCGGGCTGCCCCAATGCTTGGTATCTTCACCCTGCATGGGATCTACAAAGTGCCAGGTTTTTCCTAATGCAGCCTCGGCGTCCTAGGCCGCCCGGCTTCTATATGCAGCCCTGGTCTTCAATATGCTACCACCGTTTTGCATTCAATACTTTCGCGTATCTGCGCACCGTAGGAATTTTGCTGATCTTAGCATAGGGACATCAAGCCAGACAACATCCTTCTCGATCGTGGTGGTCATGTCAAGCTTACTGACTTCGGTCTGTCCACTGGCTTCCGCAAGCAGCATGACAACGCCTATTACCAGAATCTCTTGAAGGGTTCTTCAAATAAGGAGAAGAACCGGAATTCCGTCAACTTCGATCAGATCAACCTTACAATTAACGATCGTCGGAGCATTGCCAACACATGGCGCAAATCAGCCCGTCGTATCCTGGCTTACTCAACAGTCGGCACTCCCGACTATATCGCCCCTGAAATCTTCGGTGGTCAGGGCTACTCTTTCGCTTGTGACTGGTGGTCTGTTGGAGCTATCATGTTTGAATGTCTCGTCGGCTGGCCCCCTTTCTGCGCGGAGGACGCTCATGACACCTATCGCAAGATCGTCAATTGGCGACAAACGCTGTACTTCCCTGAGGAGAATCCTCTTCTTGATGATGAGCAAGGCAAACACCAATGGCCAGATGCGGAGCGTTGTATTCGAGCGTAAGTTTTTACCATAAGCCCTATATCTGCTCCCCTTTATACCGTTCGTCACCGAAAGTCTTTTTTCTTTGAAGAAAAATCCCATGTCCCTACTCACCTTGTGGTCACCTTCACACCGCTGTTACAGCCTCAAAGGTAACCCCTAACCATACACCAAAGCTTACCACCTCTCCCTTAGTATGCTCTGCGACGTCAGCGACCGTCTTGGCGGCCATCACGGCCAAAATGGCGCCCAAGAAATCAAAGCCCACCCCTTCTTCCGCGGCGTCGCCTGGGACCAACTCCGCCGCATCCGTGCACCATTCGAACCCAATCTGCAATCCGCTGTTGATGTGAGCTACTTTCCCGTTAATGAAATCCCGCAAGATGATACAAGCGGCAAGGAAAGGGCTGCTGTGGATGCGCTGGGGGATGAACATTCGGCTGATATGGCGCTGCCTTTTATTGGGTATACTTTCAAAAGATTCGAGGGTATGAGGACCTGAAGTGGGGGAAACTGGCAAATAACTTTCGTGCATTGTCTGGGCGTTGGATCGATACTGTCATGGAGTCGAGTTGATGACGAGCGAGAATCGCTGGGCGATCTCTTCATTGCATACAATACAGCATTTGACTCATGCCAATCAGTGGCTTCATGATTCAGGCAAGTTTTCATTGCTAGGGCAATAACAATTCGGTATATTTCTCGGAACCATCAAAAGTCATGACTCCTACTCAGCCTTCTCAGTCTTTGGAGTGGACACTCAAGCATTTGATAGCGTACCTTAGCAAACACAAAAAGTCCGCAATGACTCCATTTTCTCCCCATGCGACAATGTCAAGTCCATGCTATGTACAAACTTTCAAAAAACGTGGTCCTTCAAGCCTCTACCTGAGCTCAACTCTGACTCTCGCCTTCTCCCCCTCCACCCAAAAACCCACTTCCCTAGTCCCATCCACCAGCTCCATCTCTCGTCGCTCCCACTTAGTCCTGCCCCTTTCCTGATCCCGCTCCCGCACCTTGATTCTATCGGAAGGGCCCTCGTCCCCGTTGTCACTGCTGTCATCCTCACTAACACTCCATCCATCACCTTCTCGACCCCCGACCGGATCCCACTCCCCCGTCTCCCAGATAGGCTTGCAGGACAGGGGTCGAATTCCAAAGAGCTGGCCGACGATGCCTTCGAGGCGGTATACATCCACTGTGCGAGGGATCGATTTGCGTTTTGATACGAGATTTGACTCTGGATCGACGTCGAGTGGCGGTGGGGCCTCGATTCCGTCGGTTTCATACTGCGAGTTCTCTTTTCGTCCAGTTTTTAGATCTGGTCCGGTCATGTAGAAGGTAAATTCCGTTACCCGAGCGCCTAAAGTGCCTGCGGCATATTGCTCAGTGGACTTTTTCTCGATGACTGGCTCACCGTGGATCTTGCACAATTCGGTCCAGCGCGGGTGCTCGTTGAGGATCTGGAGTTCCTCGGCGGGGTTCGCTGCTGCTGCCACTTGCTTGGCGATTGCGCTGAGGTAGTAGAGTTCGGCATTTTGACGTTCGGCGGCTGTGATGGGTGAATAGTTTAGTTCTGTGAGCGTTGGTAATCGAGCGATGGTGAGAAGTTTCGACGAAGGGAAGTTGCTGAGGGGAGTGTGTGTTGTGAGAAGAGATTTCAATTTGGGGAAGATTGATGGAATAGGGTCGAGCGAGGACAGGGTTGGGAGGAGCGTCGAGGTCAGGTCTAGAGAGTGGAGGGATGGGAAAGAGAGAAGGGTACTGTCCGCCTTCGATAGCTGGGAGACGAGAGAGGAGATGGGGTTGTGGCGAAGTGATAGCCTTTCGAGTTTTGGAAGGCTCGTCAGTGGAGCTATGTCCCACAATGATACTATCTTGTTGGAGGATAGATCCAATGTTGTCAGATGTGGTGCGGGTAATGGAACCTGTAAGGTGCTCAAACCATTTGACGAGAGATTGAGAACCGCTAGTGAACGGAATTGGGGGAGCAGTCGCACGATCTGGGTCAAACGATAAGTAGATTCAAGCATGGCATACAATGGCCTGGGTGCTCACATTCTGCCACGAGAAGTGCGTAGCCCTTAAACTTAGGTATTCAACGTTTGGAAATGGTGGGTTCTCCGAGTCTGAAATGTTTGCCGACTCCAGATTCCGAAAAAGGTTACCACTGTGGAGCTTATGAGCAGGACATACAATTGGGAATTAGTGACAAGCATACTCAAGCTTCAGTCTTCGCAGGAATTCAGATCGCAAAGCAGAGCATATTCCCACAACATCAGACCATTCTTCGAGCAAATTTCGGCTCAGGTCGAGTTCAATGATTGATAGTGCTTGGCTTCTGATTTGCAGCCGTTCTTTCGACGTCTTTACCCCAGGGGAACTTTCGACACCAGCTATGCAGAGACCGTCCAGAATTACGAATCGGAGCTCCTGCAAGATTGCCAATTGCTTTCGGATCTTTTCGAATCCGACTTCCTCGACTGTCTTACCGCTGATACTGATCTGATCCTCTGACGGCGTAGCCCCACAGATTTCGTTCGAGACGTACTTTTTTCTGAGTGCATCAAGGAAACTTAAAGGCTTGTCACTAGGTCTTGAAGGTCGAACAAAGGAGGCTTCAGTAGTTGAATCGCTGAGACCTGACCCATGAAACATGTGAGTCTCCGCCAGAAAAAAAGCGTCGAAGACAGCGGCATAGGAACGAGAACGAATGGTAAGATGATTCTCCTCGCCTGGGCAACATGGCCCCAGAATGCGAGCAATTTTAGTAGTTCTGAGATACTATTCGAGTCGCTTACATCTGAAATACCTTTTCCCTTGGTGACTTCCATCATGCTTGCCTTTACCCTGGTACTCATCCCATTCGACTCCAAGCCAATCGCCTTTAGTGCCATCAACGGGGCCATAGTAACGGACTGTACAGGGTGCACCTTCAAAGGAAAGCCGTCGACCAACGTAATACTCGTTCATGTTCTCAGCTCACAGCCCTGCCAAGTAAATTATGTAAAGATTTATTGGTAGCAAAGGCTGCTACAAAGTGAAGAAACATCGTAGAGGCAGATGACAGACTTCATTAATATCTGCCGGTAGCCCACACGGTAGCGAGATCATCATTCATGAATACATAGTGATTGAATATCAGATCGTAGTCACCCCTGTTTCTTGACACCGGCGCTGTGATTAACCTAGTAAGAAGGCTGTGTGGATTCACACCAGGACTAGACTTAGAAGCTTGCCCTAAAGGGGCATAGCGGCTGATAGACAGCCACTAAGGTATCACGCGTGTCAGATCAAGGTATTTAATCTACTTAGAACCACAGTACCTCTTCTGGTTGATTATTGTGAATCCCCCAATAGATTATTCCACCAGCGGGAAAATTAACAAGTATATTCATATCCGCAGTGCAAGGATTGGGGCTTGCCCGACTTCAGGATCAAAGTCACGAAAAGCGGCAAAGACGAAAAACTTCAAAATAGGTACTGTGATGACCTTAGGGACATCTAGAAACGTTATGAGAAGGCATGCTTCGACGATAATGGAAAGGACCGTGCAAAGAAGCTCCACGACGAATTCCTTCGATTTACTGCGGTAAGTCTTCTCTTTCTCAGTCATGCCTCGTGCCATCCAAGAAAGCCAAAGATATCTGGACACCTCCATACTAAATGTGCGCTCAAACACAATTTCAAAGTTTGCTGTTTCATAGATTTCTCTCCAGATTTGCGCTGCCATGGAGGAGTATCCGCAGATAGAATGTTGACATTGAGAGGGCAGGATAAACTGAATATCCTAATTTTAAAGGAGGGTAATTTTACAAGAGCAATGTGACATTTCTTAAATCGCTAAGATGCAGAAACCTTCAGGCAATCATGGATAAGGGGATTGTACTATATAGGGACGATGGAGCAAATCTGCCTTTCAACTCAGTGTGGTAATATCGATGCTCCCGCCATTATCCATTATGTACACCCTTCGCTGTCGATGATTCCGGGCCCTGTGATCTCCATGTGTCTTCCGAAGTCTCAGCCGAGCCAGACCTCTTGTTCGGTGGGTCCTCCACGTTCGACTCGTAGGGAACTTTACGAATGGTGTGACCAAAGTCTTTGGACGGTAGACTGACCTGGGCAAGGGGTGCTATGCTCTCTAAGCTTGAGTTAGCTCATGATTTGATATACCGGGTTTGTACGTACGATTTCTGATATAGTCGGAGGGCATTGTTCGTGATCGGTCGATCGATAAGTATAATACCATCGATTTACACGTGATACAACCGCTCCAGCTGATCTAAATTTCTCACTATGTTCGGTATTCTTCTGGCAAAGTGCTGCGTTTTTTGCTTTTGCTGCGTAGGGCATACTTTGAAGTTGCCGTCTCAATTAGGCGGGGACCGGATAGAGAAAGTAGATTGCTGATGGGAATTCAGGCAATCCAATAGGTTTCTCTTCACCTTATGTGTGAACAAGCGTAGGGGCATCCAATGCTTACCCTCCGGAGCCAACTGTGGATCAATTGACTCCTCCGAATTTGGTCCCTCCACCAACCGTGACCCTCGATGTCTTTTCTGGGTGTCCTATTTCTAACTCCTCTCCTTGGCCTCTCTTCACCTAGGGTTCGTAGAAGGTCCTGATATTCGTCCTGAATTGAGCTTGAGTACTGCGGACACCGTTCTGGGAGCGCTCGCTCCCGTATGACCTGGATTCCGGTTTGCCAGACCACGTTCTCGGACTCTACCATATGTGTGGTTTTCCATAGGCCCTTTCGACGAGTCTGAGGCAACAGCAACCTAGAAGATGATAAACCAATCAGATGCTGATAAGATTTCGGTCCTAGAACAAGCCCGCTTCTTCTTTTATTACCCACAAGATAGGGACGGCAGTGCGTTCTGACAACAAAATCGTATTTTTCAGTAGCTTAGCAAAGCTTATTTTGCATCGGACTATCTATGTGTTGAAAGGACAATCGGAACGTGATTCCCTGTGAGGCAATTTAAGAAGGGGCACCGGATTAGTGGGAAATTCCATATGGCTTCAAGTCGACCCTCCCATACACTCGCGATCATCGAGTACAACTTGATAAAAAACAGGCTCAGATCGATCCCTTTACTAGACCTGTCGATTTACCATGGCTCCACTTACGAGGGACCAGCAGCCAACCGCCCAATCAGACACCGCCTACTCAACAGACGCAAGGATTGATGAATTGATGAAGCCTCTCGTGCGAAGTCTATGAGCAGCTCTCGAAGGCGTCGAACCCGAGGCAGGGCCCGAGCAGCTCGGACGCAGCAACAGCTCAAAGCTTGAGGGACCAAAACAGATGAGTCTTCTCTGGGAAGGTCATCTTGCCCAACGACGGAAGTCAATCTAAGGAAGATTGACATACCTTTCGTCGAAGCGCAACATTCAAGACGATGTGAGGGGAATACTGGCCGAGGATTCGGACGGCCAGAACCACTATAAAGCCATAGTAGGCCATGTTTGATAAACCTGTCAGATGTTTCACGCTGACTGGTTCCCGTCAAGTTACCGAATTCTCACGCGAGACATATTCAGATAAAGATTGAAGACGTTGTTGTGCTGATACGGAAAGAAGACTGGCTTCTTCACGCAACCCAGATTCTGACACCAACTAACAAGAATTCCGGTGATGACGAATTTCTCCTAAAAGCTGATGGAACAAAGTAGTAAGTTCGAGGTCCTTCCACCTATAGCAGGTATTGCTTCTTCATGCTCTTGGGTCAACTTCGAACAAGGACAGATAGAGAATCCAACATCAGGCGGGGTTTCAGGAAGAGCTTTGACAAAATGTTGCACATCAAATACACAGATACATATGTGGACTTCTGGGGTTGGGGTAGAGTTGTGTCGGACGTACGGTCTGACCAAGTGGGAGGAGGAGCTACTTAGCTGGAACGATGTCCCGCAAGAGCCAGTAAAGGAGCCAGAGCTATGAGAGTTAAGCTCGGGTCTTTAGAATTCGTTAAAATAACAGATTCTCAAAGCCCTGTTGTGATTCGAATGTCAGACGTCAGAACCATCGCCCCCAATATCGTCAAATTTGTTGGTCCTTCAAGAACGGTAGTGTTGCACTTCGAAAGGGCCGGCTTTAGAATCATAGCTCGGTCATGAGATGGATTTAGGCCCAGAGACGTCACATCTCGCGAACCTTGTTCGATACAACGAAATCCTCAATTGCTTTATCACACCATCCTGCGTCAAACAACGGATCATGGCATACTTTAGGTGTTTTGCCTATTCAGTCCTGCGATTTGGCCCAGTATGACATGTTGAACATAGAACGTGCAGATGGTCACGAAAGTTGTTTGGAGAATCCTAGCGTCAGCCCTATCAAATTAGGCGCTAGTATGGCTCTAGTATCTAGCAGTACCTCTCGATCTTTCTTTAGATTTCAATACTCTCAGGTTTCCTAGATCGGACCTGGCTCGAGCCAGTACTTATACACTTGTGTTCACAAGGCTTCATCCTTAGATTCTTTTGAACCTAGTGTACAGTATCTGCCAGTATGGATTACCAGGTATGGACCATCAAGCATCTCCTCAACCAAATTGCTAATATGATCCTTCACTGTAGAATCGTGCAGGCTCCAAATTCGGTGGTGGAGGAGTAGCATCACAGTCAGCCACAAACGCAGACCGAAGAGAACGACTACGAAAGCTTGCGCTCGAGACCATAGACCTCGACAAAGATCCATACTTCTTCAAGAACCATGTCGGCTCCTTCGAATGTCGACTCTGTCTCACAGTACACCAGAATGATGGCTCGTACCTCGCCCATACTCAAGGTCGCAAGCATCAGACGAATCTTGCAAGACGAGCTGCGCGGGAGCAGAAAGAAGGAAGGGCGCAGGATACGAACATGCTCGGTGTGAACATGGGAGTGCAGGTACGGAGGAACGTGGTTAAGATCGGGAGACCCGGGTATAAGATCACAAAGACCAGGGATCCTCTCACGAGGCAACATGGGCTGCTATTTCAGCTACAATATCCAGAGATCACACCAGGCGTGGCACCAAGAGTCAGGTTCATGTCGGCATTCGAGCAAAAGGTTGATGATCCACCAGACAAGAACTACCAGTATTTGCTGGTGGCAGCTGAGCCGTACGAGACATGTGGGTTTAAATTGCAGGCCAGAGAAGTGGATAGGAGGGAAGGCCGATTCTGGACATGGTTTGATGAGGATAGCAAAGAATTCTGGGTGCAGATTCTATTCAAGACGGAGAGGGAGGAAAGATATTCTGGAGTGCCTGGTCTTGCTCCTTCTGTGCCACGGAGGTAAAATTACATGCTATCAGACATCAAGTTTGGTCGCCCCGGAGACCCCGTATGCACTTCACAGAGGTGGCATAGTGGAAAGCTTCACTCCAGAACTCCAACTCTCCATATATGCCGAGTGTGAAACACATAGAGATGCGTGCACCTTGTGTCAAAAGCCTTTGGTTTATGCAGTAAGTGCTCCGCTTCGTGAAAGGTTGTCATATCCCATAATGCAGCCGGTCGTTTCTTTTCGTTTCATCAATTCTGCTCATCATCATCGAACGGATCCCCGAACTCCTCTATACGCCATCAGCGCTAGCTCCTCAAAATACTAATGGTACAACCTACTTAGACTGAAATTCTTGTCCTCGATCTGCATATTCGCCCTCTGATAATCATCTATCGCCTTCTTCTTATTCCAACCCGCCCCCGGCTCATGTGTTTCCCCAGCAGCGCTCTTCGCGAAATCGCTCTGGGGTACCCAACCACCATTCTGGCTTGCTGAGCTTCCATTGCCCATGGGCTGGCTGATCTTGTTACCCGCACCGGTGTCCATAGCTTCGCTTGTATCTTGCGAATGTGGTGGTGTGAACCCGGAGGGCCCTGAGAGGATGTTGCCGATATTATGCGAGGCTGTGCCTGGCGGTTCGAGTTCCGAAGGGAACATGGCTTCTGATTCGGCTTCGTCTGAAGAAGAAGTATAAACCATTTGGGAATCACCGTCGGGGTCTGATGGTGAGGACAGCCGCGTTAGCCTACTAAGGTCTGGTTGTGAGAGGGGAGGGTCTAACGTACCTGACATGATTCAACTCGTAGAATTGGAAAGGATCCCGGTAAGGATCGTTAGATCGGATTCGCCGTGATGCTCCAGATCAAGAGGCGAAGCAGTTGTAAATTGAAAGCTACTTAGGTAAACACTTGAGGCTCTGCCACTCCGGGGTGTTGCGGCAGCCTTAGCCGCCTAGACGCAAATTAAAGGATCCTCGGAACGCCCCGCAAAGTCCCCGCTCCGCCCCCCTGGTAAATCTTTCGATTTTATTCACATATTACCACAGTAAAACCTTCATTGTCGCCACATCTCAACTATTACCCAGAGATACCACGGTAGTCCAGCTCCTTGCAAGCACAAAAGCTCAGTGGCTCAAGCGAAATCCTCTTCGGACACTCGAAAGATGCCTGACGCATGGGACGACGATTGGATTGCAAAAGGTGACACATCCATGGCTAAGAGTCAGTCTGTCCCGAGCAGCACGAAAGTGTCCAAGGCGGAACGACGAGCGAGGCAGGCAGAATTTAATAGACAACTATGGGAAGATGCCGAGGATCCTCAAGACAACTTTTTCTTGAAGTCGCGTGACATTGTCCCTCTAAAGTCGGAATTCAAGCCCGCCATGCAGGTGCTGAGCAGAAAGCCAAAGCCAAAGACAGCGCCGGGCGGAGATCCATCGCTTGCAATTGGTCAGCTTGGCATTGAAGACAATGAGCATAGTGAGGATGATGTTAAGAAGAACACATTGACCCCACAAGAACGCCAGGAAAAGGCTGCACGAGAAAGAGAGGAGAAGCAAAAGAAGTATGAGGAGGTTCGTCAGAAACTTTTCGGAAATGAGGAGACTCCCGCTCCGGGTTCTGCATCTCCAGCGAAGAAGGATGGCAATTCTAGGAATCAGAGCAGGAACAACAAGTCCGCAAGAGACAGTCGACGTTCTTCTTCTGCTAGCAACAAGATCAGACAACTATATGACCCGAACGACACCGGTAAGCCCGGAGCATCCAGTGTTCCGAAAAAGGAAACGAGCCCTGCGTCCAATGAGGTTCAGCCGATCAGAAATCCAAAAAACCCTGATAATAGTGGGCGGGGCGGCTTCGGCTTTGCACCTCGAGGAGGCCGTGCGACCTAAAGAGTGTCGGCCCCTTGATTCGTGGGGAGTTCACCATACCTGCGGTCCATTGGCATTCCTGAGTTCGCCATGCCAGAAATACAACATAGACTACTATTCACCACTGCTATACCAACTGGCCAAGGGGCTTAACAGAACCCCACAGAGCCGTCACACCTTGCCTTGTTCACACAGGGACAAGATAGAATATGAAGAGCCGGCAGTTTCAGGAGGTTGGAAGTTGGCTTCCAGCTCAAATACAAAAGGTCCAAGGAGACCGTGCAAGTCTGACAGCGGCTATTCAGGCACTATCTCCATTGTGGGTAAACGCTTCAGCAATTCCACACGAAAAGCTGGAATGTGGGGAAATGTCGATCCTCGCAATTACGCGTTCAGCCATATAAGAAGGTCTGAATGGTCCTGGATGAGACCAGCTTCACTTTCCCCAGTCTACCGGTGACCCTACGCTATTGCCAATCAGGAATTGGAGCACCGTCACCTACACAGTCCAGCATCAGCAACCAACTCTAAAAGCAATGCAATTCTCCACGCTCTCCACGACTTCCATCCTCCCGATCCTCGCCCTCTCCAATCCAGCACCCCATGTCGGCCTCCCCGTTAGCATACCCGCGGCCGTTCCCACGCCAGTAGCCAGCCTCGCAGCCTCCGCCATTGCCAACCTTCCTGGATCAGTCTCAATCCCGGTCGCCTTTCCCACTACAGTCCCTAGCACAGGTGGTGAGAGCTCTGTGCCCACAGATCTCATCCCAAAGTTGGGCATACCCCCAGCGACACTATACAACAATATCCAAGCCGCCCTTGACATTCTTGGCATTGTCATGGCGCTTCTGAACCCGGAGTCGGCTCTCCCCGATGGGGTTGTTTTGCCCCCCGGACAACTCGGCGGGGAGGACATCAATGGTGCGCTGGTTACTACAATGGTCACCTTGGCGACGGATTTATTGAGCTTGACGCCTGGTGATGCCGCTGCGGTAGGAGCGGATATCCCTAGATGAGGGGGTTTTTGGAGTGTATCAAAAGCTCTCGTGGAGATGGTTGGAAGGCACGTTATTGATGCCTATCAGGGCGTCCGGAACGCAGATCAATGTCTTCGCTTTCGTGGCGGATGGAAGAAGATCCCTAGGAAGACAGGCGGCTCCATAGATGCCGAGTGGAAGCAATTGAAATGGGGTTCCCATCGAGAATTTGATCCACATTCTGAATGACGTGACTTTCTTCATCTCATTCTCTTACTAAGCATGCTCTGCTAAGGTATTTCAATCGCTAGCAGCGTGGAAATTTCAGGGGAAAATGGCTGATTGACTGGGCTACAAAAGCGCCAGAGAATTGGCCGCCGACCGAATGAGTGAATATCTAATCCGTTGAGAGCATTATCAATATTGGGCGAGACTATTTTACGATACTAGTATCTTTACTGTTTGGGAGCAATGTAGATTGCTCTAATTACCAAGAACTTTAATGGCTTGCCATGAGTTTCTAGCCAAAGGCACGACTGATTCTTGCACACTAGATTGAAGACGTTGAATACGAGCAGACTCAGAGATCTGAGTTGGTTTTCCAATGTCATCTATAAGCCCAATCGCCGGCATCTAGGAGCCAATTTATCAAGCACCTACAATGGACGCATGGGAAACATCTATATCCAATACTCATAATTCATAAACTCCCTGCAAATGCAGTAAACAACCCATCTACCAACCTCCCCCAATCTTCCCTGCAAGCTCCACCACCCTATCGTTCTCCGCTCCCCCAACTTTGCCAACGTTGCTCTCAACCTTGCGATAGCTCGTCATAACCAGTTTCTGCAAGTCAATACCGGTAGTGGTGGACCAGTGATCAAGCACACTCTTGATGTAAGCAGGCGAGATACCATTGATCTCGTCGCCATTGTCAGGTTTCAAGCTGTCAATGTCACTCATGACAGAATCACCATTCTCGTCCTCGCTCTCGTCCATCGAATAGTAAGCTTCGTCGACCTTAGCTAGCCACTCCTTTTGGCTCATGGCTGTATTCGGTTTGATGGGTATATCATCGACCTTGATTTGTCCGCCACCATTAGTGCAGCCGCCGGGACAAGCCATTACTTCTACGTAGGCATAGTCCATGCCCGTTGGTCCTCCAGGCCTGGATGCTCGTCCACCCGGTAATCTGCTTTTCTTGGCAGGCTTCAGTTTCCGAACAAGATTTTGTATGTTCCTGAAACCATAGTAGCGGGCTGCTTTGAATACATTTGATGGATCGTCCGGGGAAGTGATGATATATTCGACGACGTCAGCGTTACGACCTCGGGAAGTGTGTAGCGTGCTGTTGGGTACTAGGGAGAGCTTTGTTTGAAGAATGTGATGAAGATAGCCGCCTGAAGTGCCTGCCGTCGGGGTTTGGGCTCGAGAGTATGATCGATCTTGTTTTGGCAAGAGGAAGGCGGATATGATGGGGTCGGGGAATGAAAATTGCGGTGGCAGGCGCTCGCGCGGTAGATTGGGAAAGCTGATGCCTCGGGTATCAGCTAGCATAATGAGTTCCCGAGCAGTGATGACGCAGTCTACATCGCGGACTGGTTGTGTGGGAGATGAGTCAGTGGACGAAGGACGCCAGTAGATGTCCGTGAGCTCTTCTCGCGAGGCCTCAAGCTTCTTGTCAAAGCAAGGCATCACTGAGACATGCCATATCTGATCTGGTCTTATGTTGAGACTTTGACTGAGGACCGTCTTCAACAGGGTGCCGGTAAGAGCTTGAGGTGACTTGAGCCGAGAAAGATGTGGTAAGACGTGTGGGTGTGATTTTTCAGCATAGCAGATCCAGCCTGGACATGCCGAACTGAGTATAGGTCTCTTGGGTATGGTAGTCGAGGCTCCATCGTCACAGGTATCTGTTCGCGAGTCCGGGCTCTGCCATGTTGCCTTGACCTCTTCCCACCCCAGGACCAGACTTGCTTCTCTCATAGCATTGGTGTCCACAGTCCAGGCAAAACTATTGCCATATTTTCCCCCTGATGCTAAGCCTTCCGGCCCGCTCAATAAATGGTCAACCATCCTTCCGGCCTCTGCCTCGGAAACACCATAGGTAGCTGCCAAGCTCGCTCGCACTTGTGGGCTGACACTGGCGACGAAAAGCTTTTCATCGTGGCTCGGGGCTACGAGGCCTTGTTCTACTTGTAGGAGATCGATCGACGGTTTGGAATCCAGAGCACTGAGAACTTCGGAATGCGATTGCAGGGACACAAGGACTGCTTCTGCAGATGTAACACATCCTGAGCAGGCAAGACAGTCGGTGAGGGATATCTGGGCAGGTGGGGCATCTTCCTTCTGTAATTTGTCTTCTGTGGTGACTTCGTAAGCCTGTGTCTGTTCGTCAGTCCAAGCAAAGCAGTGCAGAAGTTGTGACTTACATTCAACTCTGGGGGGGCCTGTTTAGGTAATGTTTCAACGGGCTTAATACATGCAACACCTGGCGATATGAAGTCGTTGAGATCGTCCGCCGATAAGATTGCGGACATCCTTATAGCGCTGTGAATGTAACGAGAGGGACATCTTCAATGGCCTTTGGAATTTGTTATCCATTTCCGCATCGCAAATCACAGACAGGGTGGCCAAAATCGTCATTTCGGCGGCTTTGGCGGTTGCCGCGGCTGTTCACCCATCTCTGGCAACTTTAGCCTCTTCCAACAATTACGAAATTACTGCCCCAGTATACATCAGACTTCTGCTCACTATCCGATCCTGTCCTAGAGTATGAGCGACTGGCTGCAGTGTATCTAGGGCGGCGTTTGTCGAAGCATCGCTTGACATCCGTGGGCAACAAGATCGAGGATGGATCGATCCTCTTTGGAGTTCGAGATGGATACGAATCGCGTACAGTGGGATAATCAAGTATAAGTCAAACAATTTAAATGACCAATAGCAACATAAGATTTTCAAAGGAGGTGAATCTAGACACTCAAAAGTGTCGAGTTAGTGCTCCGAATGACCGCAGTTGCTAAGGCCGTAGTGTTTTCTCAATTTGGACCTTAACGTTTGCACAACTTCTAAGAGAGAACTTTTCAAAGGACGTCATGCTCTTTGTTTCAGAGAGGGTTGCTATCAGCACGATACCGTACTCTCCACCACAGAGGTTCACGCTAGCTCCCTTCTCGAAGACCATAGCGGCAGCCCTGTAATCACCTAATACCACCGCATATACAGCATCGACGCGTAATACTCTGGATATTGACTCACCAGAATCCTCCCCATCTCGACTGTATTCTCGGACAAGTTCCACCATCGCCGGACCAGAGATCCTCCTAGCCCCTCCTGTCCCATCACGCATTACAAAGTTCTCCTCGTCAATGAGAATTATGGCGCGCCCAGAATGGTCTGGTGGGAGATCAAAGAGCTCTTTCTGTTGTAATGCTGCATCCAGACCACCATTTATACCCTTCGTACGAAACATAAAGTCGCATATCTTTCTTGCCGCCTTTGATCCCGCTCTAGCCATTTGGGGCCGGTTGCATCTGATTTTGCACGTACTTCTCCTATATTGGCGCTTACACTTGTACTTGCCCTTACTTTCCAAATACTAAAGGCAAGATTATACAATAGTCATATGCCAAGATCGATGAAGAAATTGCGAGTGATAAACATATTCTGCCACAGACCGCACTTGAAAACCCACCTATTCCCGTGGATTTTTGTTACAGCTTCCGCTTAGATACTTGTATACACTACGAAGTTTTTTAACTCTACCTTTGAGTGAGACGATCCGGATGCATGTTAATCTGGTTTATTTTATCAACCTTGCCATCTCGCAGATACGTTGTTGCTACTGCCACTGGTGTTTTTGCGTCTGAAGCGGAGTTTTCATTCTGCTACGCCCTCTCCCATTTTACTGCAAAGTTCGTGGCACATTCCGTACCTTCGATACGTTCGCTCTTCGAAAGCATGATGCCAACTATCGCTCCCGAAAACCCGTCTAGGTCTAGTATTGAGTCAAGATATGAGGGGTTGGTCTGCGAGAGTATTGACATCAGCACGGTAATCTTCGAGTGCAAAATTTCAGTAGCTGTCAGGAGATTTCCCTCGATTGCTATGAATATTAGCAAGATGGGTCAAACACAGACTGTATTGGCTTCAGAGGCCTAAAATATTAGGGATGAAACCCTACTTTTGCTGTGCTTTCACTGGCGTTACCAAAGCTACTGATCACATGGTAACTTCGAAGGGATCTATTAGTAGCTTGGTTCTTGGACAACTCGCTACAGTCTATGTGGTTGCTGAATCTTAGTCATCGAAATATTTCGTGCATGCTTAACAACCCAGCAAGATTCCGCAAGCATTTGATGGGGGAAATGTTTGCATGCTTCAATTCATGTCCTTTTGCTCTGGGACCGGGCTCTTCAGCTTTCCTGTCTCCAGTGCACTTCGGACGTTATCGATGTTCCAGAGCTAAATTGGGTCCAAATCAGCGATTTCTTACTCAAGGGTGAAGTCAGAGAGATCGTAAGGCAAGCACTTAGAGTCCCTAATGCTTCATAATCATTTTAGAAAAACAGACTTACCTCCATCTTGATCTGCGTCTCCACCGTTGAGGTTCCTACATGTGGTAATAATAGCACATGGGGATTGTCCATCAAACCCTGATGAATTTTCGGCTCTTCTTCATAGACATCGAGGCCGGCAGAGAAGACTTTACCGTCAGAAAGAGCTTTGACCAGGGCTGCCTCGTCAATGACGGCGCCACGAGCCGTGTTGACAATGACGACGGTATCTTTCATTTTCTCAAACTGTGGGGTGGAGATCATGTGGTGCGTAGATTTCTGAAATATCCGTTTTAGCACGCTATCAGGGTGTTCGAAGTACCGATGGAAGTTTCCTCCAAGACTTGAACCAGGGGAATAATATAGATCGTGAAGTTGAAAAGGAAAGGCTCACATTTAGCGGGACATTCAAACTGATAACGTCACTTGTCTCTAAGAGTTCCTCAAATCCCACATACTTCGCCCCTCCACTCATCTCCTCACCTAACTTGTTCCGATTATGGTACTGCACCTTCATACCCAGCGCCTCGGCCTTCTTCTTCAGATCCCTCCCGATGCCACCCATCCCTATTATCCCCAGCAACTTCCCTTCCGGGTCATGACCCAACGGCGGCGCAGTCTTGCCCCTAAACTCACCCTTCCTCAGATTCAGCATGGGCAGATTGAAAGCCCTTAGTGCCCCGAGCATGAGAAAGAGTGCCGTATCCGCCGTAGCAGCATCAACAGCTGTAGGGACATTGGAGACACGTATCCCAGCTTTCGTGCAGTCGGCGATGTTGCATTGATCGTATCCGGCGCCGTTATGGGACAGAAACCTCAACCCGGCTTTTCCCAACGCTTCGCAGACCTCACCTTCGATTCTGCCCGTGATGGTGACGCTGTTGAAGGCTCTGTAGGCAGCTTTGACGCCGTCGAAGCGGCCACTTTGGCATTCTTTTAGGAAATCGTCGCGGTTGTCGGACTCGGGCGTTATGAGCTCGCCTAGGGACGAGAGGGAAGACCAGGAGTCGCGGGCTTGGGGACTGCGGGTGATGGAAAGGTCAGTTGGTTTTGTGCTACCTATACATGATTTGTACTGAATGGGAGGGAAGATGTAGGGTTGGAAAGGAGTGTTTACTGCTCTATGTCACCGAGTAAGAGGATCTTAGGTTTAGAGCTGGACGCCATGGCTATAGACGTTAAATTGCGACTGAGAGAAAGATGGCTGTATCCGTGATTGAGACATCACGAGAAACACGATGACCTAAGGCTTTTGAATGCATTGACTTCGGCGGGCTACCCCGTAGTTCGGAGGAGATAGCTCGGTGATCTGATATCTAGCAGCGGGCTAGATAGTGCGATCCGTAGCTGCGCTAGGGATCTGTTCGCCTATTACGGACAGGAGCGAATGCATTATGCCAAGGTGCCAAGTCAAGGCTTTTCTGGCTGGCTATCGCAAACATTCCAGTAACAACACCGTTATGTTCATAATCCATATTTTCCAAAGGGAGGGGTCTGCTGGTCTGGAGCCTAATGTGCTTACCCAACAGGCCTTTTATCAGCTCTTAAGATTGCTTCGCAGTATTGAAATACTTATTTCTCAAGCAGTCGCTCTCTCTGATAGCCGGGTGGTAAACATTATCATTCTGTGCTACTGATATTCCTCCAAGGTGTTGTGAGCTCTCGAGTCTAGATTATACATGCATCTGCAAGAAGAACCACTCATCCACTCATGCTATGTTAACCGTACCGGCCTATTAGCCGTTTGTCCATGTAATCCTAGGTACTCCACCCAACTTGATTGCAACCGCTCCTTGTGAGCATGCAAGATGCCACAGTAACCCATGTAAACGCCGCGCTCACTGCCTAAATCGATCCTGGCTCAACGCTTGAGGCCCCAACTTTTAGCAGCCATACCACACATCCGCTGCACCACTTGGTTAGTCCCTCTCTCCATCTGATCCTCGATGAATCTCTTTGCCACAACCAGCTTGTTCCGGTTGTCCTTCTCATCGTCGCTCTCTGGCTGTTGCAGATTGTTGGGAAATTCAGCCACCCGCGCACCCACATGTCGAGCGATAATGATGGAATAGACAACATCTCTATTCTCGCGACCGTCCAATCGGTTGCGGCAGCGCACTAATGTGTCGTCGATCTCTTTCGCGGCGCTGGCTTCGTCGTCTCGGATGGTGAGGAAGGTATGCACGAGGCGCCAGAATTCGCGTTCTCGAGATTTGAGCTGATTGACAAGTGGCGTGCCATTGCTACTGGTCTCTGCGTCCGGCTCTAAAGGTGCTGAGTCGGCGTCCAGGTACTCGCCTGTGACCAAAGCTTCGAAGACCTCCATTCGTTTTGCCGCGTCCAGGACTCCGTCATTGAAATCCGGGTTCTCACCCTCGCCGGACTCGAGCTTCGGCGTACTCGCAACTTGACGACACAGCCCCATCATCGCCCAGATAATTGTGGCCTCCAGGCTTTGCGTGATGAAATACTGTTGGTGGACATAGGGATCCGAAGGGTTAGGAGCCATGGTAAATCTGGTGAGGAGGGTTGCGAATTGGTCACACAGTCGATCGTTTGCCATCAGAAAATTCAAGCCTCTTAGTACGAACCATCTCGTCTCCAAGAATTTATCGATTGCCGGCGCGTAGACAGTGATCCATATGTGCTTCAGCTCTTCTCTGGTAGCCGGAGGGAGCTGAGCCGGTGGGGCGGGAGGGGGGGGTGGATAGCCTCTTAGACAGAGTAGCTCTTCGATCTTCGTTCGCTTTGCTGCTAAGATTATGTTAACCAAATGGAGCGATTGAGAAGCCTTCAAGACTTAGCTACCTCGGGGTCCATGCTGTTCTGGTCCGTCTTGCGCATATGAATTACCAGTATCCAAGGCGCCCTTGTTTTCCTGCATGGATGCCGCGCCTTCTCCTTCTAACGCTGGATCGATAGCAGCACTGTAGTCGTACGGTTCTGCAGTAGAGTTTTCCGAATTTGTTCCCGCTTGACCGTACCCGTGGGAGCCCGCGTGCATGTAGCCTGAGGGTGGAGGTGGATAAGGCGATGAATTGGCAGAGCCGGGCTGCAGGGGAGGAGCACCACTGATAGCAGGCTGGATGGCGGTACGCCCTGGCTGTGTTTTGAATATTGGATCGTAGCCCAAACACTCTCGTTTGCTCTTTTGACAATTCCGGCAAGCTGGATGTGCCTCGTCACACTATGTGTCAAGAGGCTACATGTTAGCAAATGCGGTCGTTTAAATGTTGTTGTGAACTGCAGCGAGATAGATGGACCTCAAATACAGGACTCGCCAAAGTGAAGAGCTCGCTTGACACGGTCGCTAATCGCGGACCAAGAAAGGAACTCGGTAGAACGTTGAGCGAACAACTACAACCCTCCGAATGAGGAATCTCAAGTCTGTTGGGCTGCGAGTACATTGTGGGCGCCGTTCACATACCTTGATGCGGCGCTTGCGACACGTTAGACACCCCGTCTTCGTCCTCCGTTTGATCTCCTTCTTGTGGCGACCACCGGACATGACCCTGCCATCTGGTGGTATCGGCCAACGCTGGGGCGCATTCGGATCGGAAGTAGGTTGGAATGGCTGACCCTGTTGTCCGTAGTATTGGTTTATCGCTGGTGGCATTGTGGAGCCCATGGGTGCTTGCGCACCATGCTGACCTTGCTGCTGCTGCTGGGGAGGCGGTGCCAGCTGCGAACCATCAAGATTGCGTATGGGAGGCAGATTGAGAGAAGGAAGAGCCATATTTGAGTCAGAGGGAGAATTCCCTTGCCCGTCCAGTGGTGGATAGCTATACTGTGTCATGGCTGGGGACGGAATCAGAGGGGGTGGACAATGGGAATTTGATAGACCAAATTATCGCTCTGCTGCGGCATACAGGCCATATGACACTGCCGTGGGAGCTCCCAGGATTGCCAAGCTGGCGTATCTTCAAGGCAAACACTGTCCGGTACTCGGTGGTGGATTGCGAGTTTGTAGCATCGGGAATGGTTTAGTGTAGTGTGGCGGATTTGATTCTCAAATTTCCGACAGCAACGCGTTCGTCGCCTCTACATTCACAGGAAAATGGCTTCACGAATCTGTACTCCATCCTCTTTTTCTATGTACATCACGTTCTAATATCTAGCTAGTTGTGAAGCTGAGGTCCTACGATATCGATTGCCGACACTCGGCAGTCACTGAAATGTCAAGTATCGAAAAATACAGTCATCCGGGCCTGCTTTCTGACCCCTCAAACGACATATTGACAAAACCTGTACATGTGACTTGAGCATCTGCTCCTTCGTAAATCCCGAATTCAAGCCGAATACAAAACACTGGCATGCAGTCGCCAAAATTGAGGTTGGGAATTTCGATGCTAACAGCGTTTAGCGATCGTTACATGGGGAGGTTGGCCATGAATAAAAACGCTTCATCGTCTTGACACCTTCTGGCATATTTATCATGCTCCTCCTGGATCCTGGGGCAGGAAGAGGAGCCGGAGCATGGAACGCTAAAACGCACGGAGGTGGGAACGACCGTTGGACCGCAAGCCACTTTGCTATCCGAGAATGTTGTTTGAACCTCAGCTCGTTATTCGCGTCGTACAGTCTGTACTGGGGCAGGCGTTGACAGTGATTATGTAGTAGCTGCCATCATCTATTCAAGTAGTGGTCTGGATTTCTGGCCAGATACTGCTGGATAGGGGAGACAACGCCCAAACCAGAGGACCCCATCAGGTTTCTACGTTTCTCCAGAAGCGCTTCGGTACACAATCACACACCCTCGACACCTGCTTCCAACTAGGATTAGTAGGAGGACCGATGTTGGAGCCGATAATGTGGAGAAGCACCCTTCTTTTGAACACGCGAGCCGAGTAACCCTCTAAAGAGAACTTTGTTTCTACCTCAGTATGGTATTGGTTCAAGGCCCTCAATATGAGACGAAATCATATTCTTCAGCGCCGTCATATCCAGAAGTATATTTTTATTATGCTAGTATGTACTTCTTGCTCGCAAGAAGTCCTCCCGCTCGCTATTGCAGATATTTCAAATAGATTTGTACCGCAATCATACAATCGATGCGAATCTTTTACATCTTGACCTCGCTGAAGCGCGGGTATAGTACAATTCAATCTACAATGTTTAGATGATAGGCATTGTGGGCATGCTGAGAATTTAGAACGCCTGTGCATATGCTATTGGGAAAAGCTCCGAGTGCGCTTCAACAGATCCATTAGCTTGAGTCCAATTGTGCACTTTTTGTTGACACTTACAGTAAACATCACTATGCTTCCGTACGAGCAGTAATTCGTCCATCCTACGGACGAACTCGCCATTCTTAGTCAGGACCATCTTCAGTGGCAGGTTTGTCTGGACACACGCAGGTCTCTACCAGGACTTTTGGAACAGCAGCGTCTGAAAATTCGACGGACTCGGTCCTCCTACACATCTGTCAAAACCCTTGTCCAGTCGAAATGCCTCCACTTTTTACGGAAACCCTCGACCCTTCGGTCGCCACCCTTGCTCCAACGGCCCTGCCTCTTGATTACATCTGCCTCTCGATCTAACATACCCCCAATTGTTTCCCTTGCAAACAAGTCGCCTTTAGGCCACCGATTGGCATCTTCAACAATGTGCCCTAGCCCGCCGTCTATTTCAAACCAGACATGGAAGTAAGGCATCTCTTTGGCCAACGTGCGACGAAAAGCCATCTTACCTAGACCTTGCTTTGCTTTCGAAAGAGTATCGATGATCTTTTTGTGTTGGGTCCACTCCTCGTCGGCAGTCAAGATCGCTTCTTTGAAGAATGCTGGAGCAGTCTCTCCGAGGCTGTATGGAAGTGGCACAACCTCCATACCAGCATGTTTCTTTCGCTGTGGTAAGGCTGCGTTTTCATAAAAGATCACGTCTCTCCCTTGGTCATGATACATGCGTGTGAGGCTTTTCATAAAGTTCTGCACAAAAGTCAGCGAGTCGCAAGAGGAGGATATGCAGGGTACGAACCCTGATTTCTTCCCACTCGTCGTCGTCACATTCGAGAAGATTACCTCGGTGCTGCACTGGTATGATGCAAGCGCCTCCATCGCTGATCTCGGGTTCTGTAGGAAGAGTGAGATACACCCTCGTTGCTAAAGCTACTATTGGTGCAACAGGAGGAGTGTTTGTATCTTCATGATGGCAGAGTGGGCAATTATCCAATATCCTATTCATCTTCTGGAAGTCGGATACTGCGGTGTTCTTGAGGTTGATCTCCGACTTTTGCACACGCTTCGCCAGCTTGTTAGCATTTTCATCCATGTAGTCAAGGTTGTTGTCAAATTTGGCATCCTTCGCAATTGTTTCAGCAAATCGTTGGCCATCTCCACCAACCTGGTGGCGAATTCGTCGTTCCTGTTTCACCATATCTTCAATACTCATGTTCTCGTTCTCCTCCACAAGCTGTCGTTCTCGGCCCCGCTTGTTGTCAATGCTTGTGACCTCTCCATGTCGCGATCCAGCCAGCATCCTGTTTTCCATGGCGCTGAGAACGACTACATCAGGTTGCTGACGTTTGGTAAAGCTGCCCATAGCGCTAACGTACTTTGCTTCAAGGCTCGTAGCGTCAGAGGATCCTCGCACTTTAGCCTTGAGCATCTGGGCCTTTAATCTATTTAGCGCGGTCTGATCCATCGGTACCGTGGTCGTAAGCGATTCTTTCGTATCAAGCCCCTGAGGTAGGTCTCTTATTTCGCTTCCTGCGTCATTGGAGGGAGTGTAGTCTTTTCGTAACCCTGTATCTAGCCTTCGCTCCTCAAAGAGCTCGCCACTTGGCTTTTCTTTTCCTACATAGCCATTCCCGTAGGTGTCTCTTCGATCAAGATCCGTCTGCTCTTCTCGTGCATCATCAAATGCCCGAAGATCTCCATAATGGTCGACAGCCACATCATCCACAGACCTGCCAGTCTCTTCGGCTCGTCTATAGACACCCATCAACTTAGTCATTCGCCAGTGAGCTCCCGCATGCCCAAAACGATAGCCGACCTCGTGTCTTGAAGGCTCTTGGGCGACCTCTATAGGAGCGCCTTTTCCTTCGGACACATCTTGCAGGTGTTGTCTGTTCAATTCCATGTCATGGATTTTGAGCTCGGAATCAGCTTCACGGGAGTTAGATGTCGTCGTTTTTGTTGGGTGTCTGGTACTCTTCTGCTTGTAATCGATATCCAACGCGGATGGCTGCTCCATCCAAGAGTCTCTTTGCATCTGTCCGTTGGGACTCGACCAATGGGAGACGCCTTTCGCTGGACTGAGAGTAGCCGTATCCTCGCCTACGCTGTTCTCATCAGGTTCTCGACAACCACTTTCCTCCAATGTTTCCCTTGAGCATGCTTGCTTCTTTCCACGGCCGCTAATGTCCCGATCATGGCCCTCTCTGGAGTGTCTTCTCCGCTTGTGCCTATGACGACTTTCTCCATTTGCATGATGCTTATGATGCCTGTGGTGTATCCTGCTTTCCTCATCGCGATAACAGATTTGTGTTTCTTTTTCACTTCGCTTGTCTTCCGCCAGCGACTTCTCGAATTCTTCTAGTGTCATTGTTCCGCGGTCAGTGATTGCAGAGAAATTATCCGGTAGAAGGGTTCACGGGGTTTCGCATCTCTTCACTCCGGGGCACGGCTCAGGGCAGTCTAGGGGCCACAATACTGAGCTCGGAAAGTACTTATGTAGACAGATTTTCACGACAGATTTGCGATTCAACGTGAATATCTTCATATGCGCTACGATTTTATAAGCGAAAGTGAATTATTGAGGTCTATCCCGTATGGTCGTAGATAAAGGACGTGGACGGTCACTCAGCACGCTCAGGTAGGTGAACCCCAGTTCGAGGAGGTGCGGAATTAAAGCCGCCTTTGCTGGCTAAGTAAGGTTGAAGGAACCTATTACAACAGCAAATCACTCCTACACTATCTTGCAACTCAAGGCCATCGAAAATTTAAAAGAGTCTCAAGGCCAGACGAAGAAGAGTTTAACTCTCGGAATGGCGGCCAAACCGCCGGTGGCCATTGTCTGTGTTGGCATGGCCGGTGAGTCAGAACCTCCTACCCATTGATGAAGCTAATGGGGCATATATGTGTAGGCTCTGGGAAGACAACTTTCATGCAGAGAATAAATGCACATCTGCACTCGAAGCGAGAGCCTCCTTACGTCATCAACCTCGATCCGGCAGTTCGTACTGTACCGTTCGAGAGTAACATCGATATTCGTGATTCGCTCAATTACAAGGAAGTCATGCGGGAATACAATCTGGGACCCAATGGCGGAATACTTACCTCTCTCAACATATTCGCTACAAAAATAGATCAAGTCATCAATATCTTGGAGAAGCGTACAGCTCCCAATCCAGACACTCCCAAGGCCAAGCCCATCAAAAACATAATCGTTGATACACCTGGCCAAATCGAAGTCTTTGTCTGGAGTGCTTCTGGTAGCATCTTACTTGACTCGCTTGCGTCTTCATTTCCTACTGTCATCGCGTACATCATCGATACGCCACGAACGAGTTCTACAAGCACGTTTATGAGCAACATGCTCTACGCTTGTAGTATACTCTACAAGACAAAGCTTCCAATGATATTAGTTTTCAATAAAACCGATGTGAAAGATGCTGAGTTTGCTAAAGAATGGATGACTGATTTCGAAGCCTTTCACGAAGCCTTGAAACAGGAGGAAGACAATGGCAGCTTTGGTGGTTTCGAAGGTAGTGGTGGAGGAGTGGGAGGTGGTAGTGGTTATATGGGCTCGCTTCTTAACAGCATGAGCCTGATGCTCGAGGAATTCTATCGGCATCTGAGTGTAGTAGGCGTGAGCTCGATGACTGGCAAGGGTATCGATGACTTCTTCATAGCCGTGAGTGAAAAGGCGAAAGAATTTGAACGTGACTACAAACCAGAGCTTGAGAAGCGAAGGGAAGAGAGACAGCGAGAGAAAAAAGGGCAGAGAGAAAAGGAGCTGGGAAAGTTAATGAAAGACATGAACGTGTCCGACTCGAGAGAACCCTTGGGTGGTTTAAGGGCAGGGATGCCAGCACAAAGACAGCACACCGACACACTCAGCGACCTGGAAGACGATTCTGATCCTGAACCTATGGCGCAAATGGTCGAGCCAGACGAAGATGAGGCCGATGAAGACGACGACAGCAGAACAAATGATGGGCTTGCCAATCGATATAGACAGGCATTAACGGAAGAAGGTGGTCCGGGCCCATCCTCGGATGATCATAGTTTCACAAGGTATCTGCGAGCGAGTCAAATAGGTTGAGAGGTTGTTAGAAGGATCACTCGGCAATAGCATAGCGAGGAGTCTAGGGATGATATCCACATTTGACATTTGTTTCTTCCGATCAGTGCCATGTGTGACGACATATCATCATTTTTGGAGGTTTCAGGCCGTCGAGTATAAAACCCTCCATTTATAACAGCAATGCTTAAATCCTTCAAGTCAAGCAATTTCATAGCCACCCAAATAGCCATCTTACAGGATACATATACGTAGGCGTCATTTGCTCGTGGAAAGGAAAGTAAAGGAGTTGTAGATGATGGGGCAGTCTCGGCTCGCTCTGGCGGCCACAGTCAAAGTTTGCCTAGTCTATAACTACGAAAACCTCGAGGTTACTCCACCTTATTTCTTCTCACAAGTCTCCAGATTTCTGATCCAATCGCCAGAAGCAGGATCACAATACACTCTGTGTTCTTGATAACAGGAGCCTGCCTAGCTTCCTTCAAAGCTGTGACCAGGTAGAAAGTATTCTGTGAGGCCTCCGCCAGACGCCTAAACGAGCTCGGCATAACACCCACCGGACGGCCAACTGGTAACTTGTCGACAAACACAGATATTGAGCAAGTGAAAAGTTTCAGCTTGATTTTCCAAGTAAGCCTACCCATCTTCTAGTCTTCCAGTCAGTCAATAGCCCCTCAAAGCAAGCCCTGACAGGCAGCCGGCTACAATATGCCGCGTTTTTTGTTTTCTACCTTCGACTCACCTGCGACTCAGATTGCATCTCACAGATTCTTCCGACTCACCCTCAATACTATCAGATCTCCTTCACTTAGTTGGCTACAGCTGTATTCTCTTGCTGCGGCATCTGAACTTACACAACTCTTCCGATTGGTGATCGCGACCTCAAGAGTGTGGATACCTGTACGTTGGAGCCCGGACATTTTTTGCTGCGTCCCTCACTTTTCAAAAGCTATACTTGCCGAACAAACCTTCTACCCTATTTTCAGACGCCAGCGCAATCACGCTACGAGGTTCAGCTGTTAGCATATTGTGCGGGCAAACGGCTGTCGCTACACAACACCTGAAGAGCGCCACCATCCCTTTCCATATCAGCAACTGAAGGCCGCTTCCCAAACATATAGTTCTGCAAAACCCAAGGGCTCCTCTTCTCCGAATAAGCAGGCGGTATCTACACCTACGTCGCTGATTGTTATTGAAGGATTAAAGGCTGGTAGGGCCTGGCGGAGAAGGGTGTCGGCGGAGGAAGCAACACGACCTGGTCAACTCAGGTGGTTCTTGGAAGCTTGGTAAATATTACACCAACGCCATTACCAGTATATTGTACTCTCATCATGTCAGCAGAAGTTGCAGCTACCGACCCTTCACAAAATCAGCAGGGAGATAAGATGTCTGCAGTTGCACAAAAGTCATATGGGGATCTGCCTCAGCCCATCCCAGCATTTTCTTATGCTCAGGCTGCAAAGGGCCGATCTCCATCTGTACCTTCGCCACTGCCGGCTGGCAAGGCTCGTTCTGATAGCGCAGAGGCGGATGGCGAGAGAGCATCATCTTCTGAGACGAGGAACCCGAACGCAGATTCAAGTACAACATCTACGAAGCGTACAGCAAGTGAAGGTCGTGCACCGCAAGGAAAGGACTTGAGAGCTGGTGAAGAGGGACGTCCAGCTCTAACTAGCGATACCAAGGATTCCACTGTAGCGGACTCGGACTTAGAAAAGCCTGCTGTTGCTGGGCAGTCACAACCCGTTGCATCTACGCCATCATCTCCTGAATATGGCACCACATCAACATCGACATTGCCCAAGGAAGAGGACTTGTTCTCAACGATGAATGGTTCTTCAGATTCTACCTCCGATAAGCAGTCTCAGACATCCCAGAATGGCAGCAAATCTAGAGAGAAGGTGGTTGGCGAAAAAGAGCAGGATATCTCCGCTCCTTCATGGGACGAGGAAGTTTCAGTGCACACGCCGGCACTGAAGGAGGCGCCACCACCGCCAGTCAATTTCTGGACCCAACGCTCGGAAAAGGCCAAGTCCAAGGCATCAACCACTGTCCAGCCGCCCAAGCCCGTGACTTCTGCGAACGGATCTGCAGCAACAAATGGCCTTCCCAAGAACGGTGAGACCGTGATAGAGCCAAAGACACAGGATGGCAGAAAGAAATCCAAGACCGCACCAGGGCCAGCGGAAGATCGATCTACGTTAGGAGCTGGCAAGGACGGCAGTAGACCGGCTGATACGGCAGAAAAGACAGCCCCGGCACCTATGGCTCCCCCACCCCCACCTGGAGACGCCGTCTCCTGGCCTACGCCAGACAGCGCTGGGAGTGATGGTAGGAAGAGGGGCCAAGATCGAGTGGAGAAGTATGAGAAAGACGTACCTCTAACACCAAAGCCCCATGGAAAAGAGAAGTGGGTCCCAGTGCCCTATGTTCCTACAGCTGTGTTCAACACTCCCTTGCCACCAGCTAGAAGAGGCGGGAGAGGCGCTCCTCGTGGAGGAAGAGAGGGTGAAGCTCGTGGACGAAACACGGCTACCACTGGCAATAGTGCAGAGAAATCTACCGTCGCAGGCTCAGTCAATGGCCAGGCGTCGACGACAACCGGGCAAGAGCGAGGTACAACCACATCGAAGCCGAAAAGAGCCTCCAGTGCCGGCCCTACCACCCCACGAGAACAGCGTAAGACTGAAACTTCCACGGGCGCAGACAAGCGGAAAGATGGGGAAGCTGTGTTACCGAAAGCACCCATAACAAATGGGAGTGCTTCAAATACGACTCGAAGGCCATCTGCTCCAACAACGAGCAGGGACTCACAGACAGCTCGCACCTCCGATAACGGCCAGCCCAATGAGCCGTCCTGGAATTCGAAGATCGTTCCAACTAGTGTTAACGAGGAAAAGAAAGACCAGGCTGGCTTTAAAGATGTCAGTGCGCATCCAAAGGCTGGTGAACCTGAGCGACGGAACGAAGGGCCAACCAGACCACTAGAACCCTCGAGAGACTTCCACAGAAGATATCCGAGCCATGAGCGCGGTGAGCCACGATCAGATCGTGGACGCGGAAATTATCGTGGTAGAGGTGCAGGCAATCACACCTTTTTCGGCTCAAATCCCTCAAACGGACATAGCTACACCAATGGCTATGCATCTCATTACCAACCACCATCGGCCTCTCCCTCGAAGCCGCACTCGAATCATGAGTGGTTACCACCTCAAACTCCAGGCTCCTATCAGCCACCTCATCATCAGACCAGACATTACCGCACTAACTCTCGATCACAATCTATACCGCAATCCAGTCCGTATGGCAGATTCTCTAATGGGCATCACGGTGGACCAGCGAACCTCCCTAACCTACAGACCGAGTTGGCGAATGAGTACGGCTATCTGCCCGGGCATCAGGGTGCTATGAGTGCTATGCCATTCAACTCCTATGGGGAGCAACCTTCAGTGTTTGGCATGGTCAACCTGCAGATGTAAGTCCGTACCCGACCTTTTCTGTTACCAACTCTCATACTCTGCAGGAACTACTACTTCTCGGTTGAGAATCTCTGTAAGGACCTGTACCTTCGAAAACACATGGACTCACAAGGATTCGTTTTTCTCGAATTGTTAGCGAAGTTCAACCGTATCAAGCAGCTCACAAACGACATGGACCTCATTCGCCAGGCTTGTCTTCACTCTCAAACCATTGAATATGTCCATGTTGAAGGGGTCGATCGTGTGCGAGCACGAGAAGGCTGGCAACAGTGGATATTGAAAATGGAAGACCGTGATACCTCTGCTCAGAATGATGGACCGTCACTGCAAGCTCCTCCTCATTACCCTCACTCACTCAATTCTATTCCGGCTTTCGAAGATCGGCTGTCATTTTCACCTCGATCTAATGCCATAGGCAATCCAACGGACAGTCAATACCATGCCTTGAACGGGGGAATTGGCCCTTCTTTTGACCAAGGGCATACCACAGCTGGATGGAACGCACCCGATGCTTCAGTGGCGCGGACTCCATTATCAGCAGCGGTATCAGAATTCTCTCCTTCAGTGCGCTCGAATAACCACCGAAACTCCTCTACGCCAGACGCTCATTCTCAAAGCACTAGCGTCTTCACTGATGCGCAGGTTGAGAATCTACATATACTGGTACGGAAGCCATTGAATGCTGCAGCTTCCATGCCTCCGCCTTTCCATTCTTCATCATCTCGTACCTTTTCCAACGGATCAATAGACGGCAGGTCAATACACAATGAGCTCTCGAAATCTGCGGAACGTCAGTCAAGGCCCGCTGCCAATGGAGATGCTTCCGAGAGGTGAGACCGAATGAAACTTGTCTCACATCTACATTGCTAACAACCGACAGTACGGAGGCGAACAATGCGCAGAGATCTCGAAGTCCTTTCTCTGTAGGCTCTCCTCGTCAGATGGAAAATAATGTATCACCACCAGTCCTTTGGATCAAAGACCGACAGAATTCTGTTGACCCTCTCAATCTCGTGCCTCATGATTGTGTCCACGAGTCTTACCACGAATTCCGTCAGGATGCGCTGAAGCAAAGAGATCAAGCGGGGACCGGGAAAGACCACAACAATATGCAGAGTCTCTATCAATTTTGGTCACACTTTCTCATCCGCAACTTCAACGCCCGTATGTACAACGAATTTCATCAATTGGCCTTGGAGGATGCGACCCAGCGGGACTCTCAAACTGGAATGCGAAGCCTAATACGATTCTATGACGAGTCTATTTTGAGTCAGAAAGCCATATCGGATGACAACATTGCTCGCGACTTTATCAATATCGTGAAAACGGAGAGCTCTCCTACCGAGAGACCCACTTTTACTAAGTTGAGAGCAGTATGGAGGAACGGGGCTTTCAATATGAGGAACCGTTCGAAGCTCACAAAGTTCGTCGATGCGGACCTTAAGGCCGAGCTGGAGCGTTGATCTCGAATCCCTCAGACACCTTCTGTACAGTACCGTCGGCATCCCATATGGCCATCAACTGTTTCGACCATCAATGCTACGAAGAGGAGTCACTCACCTGAGCCGTGGCACCTATTTCGGACAAGTTCCGCCATTACGAGTTATTGGCATAAATTTTCTTCACTAAACTCCAAAATTGACACTGGCGTTGCATGGCTGGCATATGCATGGAATCACTAGGCGTTCAGGAGCATACCCACCAGCGTGCTCAGAATTTATCATGCAGAGATGTTAGCAACGGATCTCCTTTTCCTTCTCCCTTTGAGAATCTCATCCCAGCGATGGATTACTCTACTGCCTTGCCAATTGGCACTGATCTCAAGATCATCTCCAAGATGAGACTCGACCAATCTATAGCACTGATCGTCGTGCAAATGACGTGGCTTGCCTTACTTTCCGGTCTTCTACATCAGCATAAAAGTCGTGCTAGGAAAAGAATGCTTGCTTCCCCTTTCATCCATCATACCTTCGTATCGACGATGGCACCAGCTACGGCTTTAGCGACGAGGATCGCCCAATTGATAGACTTACGAGCTTGGTGTATGGACATAAGAAAACAAATATTCAATTCATTGCAATAGTCCCCAAAGATATCAAAATTGTATATATGGAGCTCGATCCTTTTATTTGGCTTCCGTCTACTCCGTACCGGGATATCCCCGAATTTCCCCGCATCGCCGAATGTGGTTAGAGGGGGATCAGTCGAGAGACATCCGTCATCCTGTTTGCAGTCGCCTCGCTCCTTGTAGCAACCACTCAGGTCTGAATACATCACGACAAGATGGCGCCCTCAGGTGGGCATCTCTTGGTACCGAAGATCATGAGGATTATCAAGTAAGACAGCAGTATTCGTAACAACACGCGAAACATGACCATGTGCTGACAAAAATCGCCACAGATTTGGCATATCACAAACCAAAACAATCCTCAAATCGAAACTCCCGGGATCAACCCAAACAACAGCATCAACAGGTCAACAGTCACTGCAACCAATCCGCATCTACGCTCAAAACCAACCTATCCATCCCATAGCCTACCTCAAACAGAGTCGCTCCCAGAACAATCGCGGCTTTTCAACTACCAGCCGTTCGTTCACTTCTTTTGCCACACTAACCGGCCGAGTTCGTTACGACCGTTCTAAATTTCCCGTGTCAAAAGTCAGCAGAGCCATCTCCAAACGCGGTGCTGCTCCATTCGCCTCTACACTACGACCAAATCTCACCGGCGGTGTTCTACCCCGCGCAGCAGGCGGCTACGGTCTCAGCGGGGCGGGCGCTCGACATTTCTCCCACACATCTGGAGCACAAGCGCAAGTAATTCAAAATGTCAGTGCTGGCATCCGTGCTTTCTTCATCGGTGGTGGGAAGGCGAGATTCGATGGTGTCGATCCTATAACTGGCGAGAAGCGCTTCCGTGCTGCAAGCCAGACAGAGGATGCTGTGTATACGCAATGGAAGAGTCCATCTGCGAAGATTACCAGGGGAACTACCCTTGAATTCAAGCTGAGCCCGACTATCACTGCTCTATCGCCATCTTTCTCTCCCGTGGGTCAGGAGACTTGTGGTATCACCTCCCTTAATGACATTAAGCTCCTTGACAATCTTGCCACCGACTTCGCTCGCGCGTTGAAAGATCTTGCGGCCGTACTCGCTGATCTCCGCCGCCTCTCCGCGTTCGGAGACCTTCCCATCTCGCTCACCACAACGCCCTCAGGACCTGTACTCAGCGTCCGCTTCGCAGGCTGCGATGCAGATCTCGTCTCTCGTCTCTGCGATGAGGTAGGCGTACTTCGCGGCGTCGTTGTGGAAGATGAGGCGTGGATGGACGAAAAGGATGTCGAAATGGCGTTGTTATTCCCTTTCGCCCCTATGGGTTGCACGGACGCTACTAGTGACTATGAAGATGGCTGCGACTACTTCGAGAGGAAGCCACTGGATCAGCGGTACCAACCAGAGGAACTTGATTGGCGTCACATGCTCTCACCGTCTGCTCAAAAGCCATCAAATGCCGAATCTCTGCATTCGTTCGCTACGCTGCAGTCCCTTGTTCATAAAGCGACTTCTCCATCAGGCTACGAGAGCTTGAGAGAGAGCGATTTCGCATCGGATGATCCCTACTATCACACCTTCTCGCCGCTCAAGGCGCCCACACATAGCACGGGCAAGAGTGCGAGTGCGGATTATGAGGGCTTGGAGGGCATTTACAAGTTCCTGCAGGTTTGTGAGGACTCACGCAGGTGAGCGTGTGAAGGCGTTTGGGGATGGAGAGATGGAGGACGGTTGGGTATTGTCGAACATGAGTGTTCGTCATCTTGTTCACAGATTGTATGCATGTGCGCATTTTGATGACTTTTAGCGATCAAGGACGTCTTTGCAGTCACCTGGGTGTTTGTCTATTGGATGGTCGCGAACCATAGCGTAGATGAACATATCAATCTGCTGATTTTCATCGTGGCGGAGTGAGATGGTGGATATTGCTTGGATTGTATGTCTATCTATTGGATGGTCGTGAACCATAGCGTAGGTAGACTTTTCGATCAACTAGCTAATCCTCAAACGATGCACGCATTCCCATCCGCAGGCCAACGCGTCCATCATTGGACTTGCAGTGCGACTTATTGAGGCAACGTCCTCTTCATGGACATTCTTCGAAGGAACGCAAGACACTGCCGCCAAGGATTCGATAGGAGTGGGTCCGTTCACGGTGCACATGTGTTCCTGTTCCGGCCCCTGTGCCTGTACAACGGATACAGGCCGAGCATCACAGTCAGGGAGATCTCAATAATGAATCGTATCTCCCTTATCACGGTACCTCGGCGTCTGTTCCTGCTGTTCCCCTAGACCGCGACCTCGATGACTCGTAGCCCCAGTCTATCAGAACAGGCAAGCTGAATCAGAGCACTGATCGTCAGAGGTGAAGTTTGGACATAGCACATGACACTTCACGAAGTGCCGTCATCCTGTCTCGCCCATATATCGGGTTCGTGAAGGGCAAATGGTCATATAATCGACAAGGGCTGGGGGTCGCCTGGGAGAATTAGGCGATGAGAACAATGCACGTAGGCAGCGGCACAAGGGTGAAGGTGTTCCGGTGCGAACAGAACTATGATGGGAAGGTGAGTGGCTGGGATTATGATATGATCTGCTGGTAGCGAAGCATCGGGGCGGATGCGGCACTGGGACGATTCCGAACGGGGAGAGGGCGAGAGCGCTATCTCAAAGACAAATGTCGAGAATGTGGGACTGTTTGGTTTCGAGGAAAGATTCGAGAGCCAAGGGGGGTCGAGGTTGGTGGCAAGAGCCCCGTGCGTGCGCTTTGTTGAGGGGACCAGTTTCGCTGACTGCGAACGCGCAAAGGAAGGCTTGAGAGTCGGATGTCTTAGCGGGAGGCAATTGGATACTCGCTGTCACGCGGACGGCGGAGCGGGTGCTCAGACGTACAACATATCGATCTTCCCGATTGTTGTGCATAAACGTGCATGCAACTAGATCACTCTGTGGTTGAATGGTGCTCTGGAGTGCCAGGGTCGGAGGACAGAGAAGCAGGTCGAAAGAGAGAACTTGGTGGGATTGCGCGGTTGAAGTCCCACGTCTTCGGTCACTGGCATTGTAATTCGATGCAAGATATAGACTCACTTGTGGTGAAGGTATCCATCGAGATGCAAGATAACGGAAGCAAGTACTGTGGCTAGTGAGTATGCTCCAATCAGAATCTGGTCGAATCGCAGGAGTCCGACCAGGTTTGACGATCGGTAAGCGCTGCAGCGAGACAATCCTCGAGGAGGCACAGTCAGAGTGTGAGTGTGCTGTAGTCGTGGGGTGGTCGCTCCTGCCCCACACACGCGGTGCAGCAACCCGTTCATGCAGATGCAGACGCAACGGCTCTATATTGCCGACGTCCACTTATTTTGCAGCCTTCAAAGTGGCACCTTCATGATCGCTGGAGATATGACTGTTATGGCTGCAATGTTACGGGTCAACATCTGCAAGGTTATCTCAATGCACTTGGATAAAGCCTTTTCGACTTATATCGCATTATGCTATAACTTAGTGAGTGTTGTGCAGATGGCATGTAATGATCAGTCTGACATCCAGGCCGCCATCCTGTTTTGGGCGAATCTTGCTCCAAAGCGCAGACCTGTGCCTCCCATGGGAAAGTAACTGACGAGATACCATACAAGCGACACTAATTGGCATATGGTGCACATTAATGTTAGGATTGTGTTGTGAAGCTGTCATGTGAACACGGGGTCAGCAGGCTGAATCTCGTGTATAATCTTGGATAATCGCACGGTAGCGCGCGATCAGGCCCGGTCTCTGCGGATGTAAAGGAGGGGAAGAAGGAGGACGTACTCCGATGGAAAAGTACAAGGTCAACCCAATGGAACCGAAGTATGCGGCAGAGAAGGGTAGTCGAGGCGCAGAGAGAAGGTGTTTTGCGTATGTTACTGGGCCCATCAGGACTGCCCATGAGGCCAGGAATAGGACTGAACCGAAGGTCCACCTTTGTAGATCACAACAAGGTTAGCCACCCGCCCCGTAATCGAAGTTATGGTTTGTCAGCCAGAAGAGGCATCATGACTTGAGACAGTCGAAACATGTGCTCGACCGAATCTTCTTCGGGGCTTCGAGCCTCATGCGACCCGCACCGGGGAGGAAGACGTAAAGTGGCGTCGTACGACGCGAGTCAATCGACGCAACCAGGCTCACCAGGGTCTAAGAGTTGGAGATATGGACAGGGTATACGAACAAGATTGCAAACTTTCGTGGCACCGGCCACAGAATAGGAAACAAGGCGAAGCAGAGGACGAAGCAAGCCAAGGCAGCTAGGTTGCACGCCCCGAAGACAAGTAGCCTGTCCCACCTACTCACTAGAGCACAAAAAGAAGTGTCAGTAAACCCTGGCACTAAATTGGTTTCGAAATATTGATTTCATGAAGAAGGTCAGAGTGCATGATCTTGGGCATGTGACGATAACGGTTGTGCAGGAACTCTATGATTATCACAAGCGCTTATCGTTAGACTCGAGGATCGACCGGGTCCTGTAGACGTACAAGCAAAGAAGCCTTCCTCTTCCTCCCTCCGGTTGGGAGCAGGCAATGGGGCACCTGGGCCCTCATTGCTGGTCGGTAGCCTAACGTAGCCCCCACTGCCAAAGGGATTGATTGATTGTAGCCTAGACAGTATGGGCGTAGAGGCGGTGTTGGCTGGGATGTCTGGATCTCGTCGAGACCAGCCCATGGAGTTCAGCGAGTCTCGAAAGGATGTAGAGGCCATAGCTAGCTTCTGTGATCTGCTTAGTAGTGTCGGCAGCAGCCTCTACCGAGATTCCCTGCAATATAAATGCACCAGCAAAAGCTAAATGTGTGACCTCTCAGTCGTGGATAGGCGGCGGTGTATGATGCTCAGATGCCTGCCGAAGAAGATAAATGATTGGGGCGTGGACGGATGCACAGGTGATAGGCTAAGTTGGCGAGCTGCAGAGTGTGGGAAGTAATGCGCGGCGGGAACGGAAGATTTCGTGCAGGTGTGGCAGCAGTAGCAGATGATCGTCCTGTGGGGTAAAGACGGTCTTGTATCGAGTATTACGCAAGGGTGAACGGTGAGAGAAAGCGTGCGGATGGCGTTGAGGAGATCCAATTGCAGGTCGGTGTGGTAGAGACGAATGGTCTAATAGGGTAAAGCTCTGTTAGCTCGATATGCAGGCTTGTGATGTTTCGATAAGGTAAGGAGGCCCGGGTTATGGAGGGTCACCCTAAGTCCTTTGTTGTTGGGAGGACAGGAATTGGGGAAAGGAGGGGTCGACGAAGAAGCTTGGAGGAGCTAAGAGAGATGGAGGGTAGGAGGGGATTCGTAATGCGCTGATTGGGCGGTCGGCTGAGCAAGGAAGGGTCGAATGTCGAGGACACCCTCTTGTGAAATAATGATGGGGATGAAAGAGTAGAGCATGAAGAAGAAGAAGAGTGTTGGTTGGGGGGGGGGTTGCACAGTCTCTCGAATTTGAAGCTGGAAATAGCTGTAGCCTTGGAGTTCAAGCGGTGGACAACCCTCCGGCCACACTTGGTCCGAGCGCGTTCTCTGCCACTAGAATCTAGCCCTGTTTGACTCAAGCTCGCCACTCCTACTCCGTTAGCTCCCTTCACAGCCACACACACCTCTTCCTGCGTTTACCCTCCTGCGTATGCCCGCTGTATGCGAGAGTAGACCAGTAGGCACCCTGTTTTGGTGTTCACGGAGGCAGCATGATTCGTACGACTACGACCGGAGAGGAAGGCTCTTAATGACTGAAGGTGCATTCTACCTCACCTGCGATGACTCACAGACGGGTCAGTCGACCAGAGTCTCAGCTCACATACCAAGTCGTCCGTCGCATGGTGTGGCGTTGGACTCGTAAACAAGCGTGAACAAGATAGTCGGTCGCGCAGGTGAAACTCCGGATGATCAACGAATGGCAGCTGCTCAATGCCCTCTTGATCACCTCGAAACAAGCTCGAGGTCCTGTCAAACGACATATATTCCCGTTGACCCTGCATCTTCTTCCCGTTGCGCTTTCCATCATTCTACATCAGTTCCCGTGTCTAGATCAAGCGCCAGCTCCGGAGTCTCGTCCTCTGAAATCTGAAGCTGTACCCTATCAATACCATCAGTCAGCGCCCATTTGAGCCCCGCCAATCCCGAAAGAAGCTCGACGTCCAGGGAGCCTTGTCTTTTGGCGCGATCGAGTCTACCCTGGTCCTACCTTTCCACTTCACCCATCGATTTACCCCCCTTCGAAACAAGGCTTGACCTTGTCATCGACTTCCTTGCGTCGGCGTAGGACCAAGAGTTGCATAACGCTCAGAGGTCTCTGACCCCACGCATTCCAGGCGAGCCTTGGCGTCATCGTACAGCTGGGTCTAGCGTGGATCCATCCGAACGACAAGCGGGTTTATCTCAGATACACCGCCGACGAATCATCCTCCTTCCTTCTCACCTCCAACCTCATCACCGCCCTTCTTCCTTCCCCCTTCGCTCTCCACCACCAAGGGGCATCACTCCGACCACCCAACTTCTCGCCGTCGTTGTTGTCGGCCGAGCCCTCGACGACGCTCGTCGGGTCACACAAAGTCAATCCTGCCGCTCACACCGACTCCGTTTCTGGCGGGTCCAGTCTACAAACCATCCGTCACTCACCTGCTCACCCACTCGCCGCAATCGAGCATCGTCGCAGCATTTTCGAACTCTCATACATATCTCCGGCCACCGATTGCCTCTGTCCAACCAAGGTGCGGCTATCCGACCTGGTACGTACCGGCCCACTCCGTCACTTGCCTCTTTCTCGTCAAATTATACTACGTTTTTATTTGCCATTGCCTAATGCTTTCATGGCTATATCTCCCTGATTGCTACATTGAACAAGCGGCGCAATCAGGCTCCAGCCTATTTTGCCCAATCTAGGCACAAATGGCAGCTTGCAATACTACAGGGAGATTTTGAGCGCACAAACCTCCGAATTAGGGTATCAGTAACCCTTTCAGTAATCATCTTTTCTGTGATCTCACGAGTCCCCATTTGTTATCTCGGGAACATTACAATCCAGTTACTGACAATCGATCAGTCAACTACCTATCCACGACTCCACAGCATTTCCTTAGGAGCGTAAACGCTGAAGGACAGCGTTTGGACTGTTACCGGACACCGAGCTCTCACCTCAATCGTGTTCACCCAAGAGCAACATCTCGCTGAAAGGTGCAAATATTCTGTGCGAGGTTTTGTAAGGCTTGCGTAGTGGCAAGTAGCATTTGAACGAGTTGTCGGGTATGCACATCCTATGGGCGACCGTTTGCGCAACTGTTGAGGCATCACCGCATACGAGTGTTGAGGTGGTATGGCTAACACCTCTTTCCACAGAATTACATCGACGCAAATCCTCCCCTAGCGACCAGCATCTTTTCATAGTACTTGACCCTTGCTGAGCTCGAAGCACATCAACTATCGCACCGACCTGCCGCTTGTATGCCAAATTGCACAACACGATTCAGGCACCTTCCTTCTTGAGACAAGCGGACTTCCCTCTCGAACGGATCTAGGATCTGCATCTTAAAGCACGCCAAGAGTGCTCGCCCTCCCGCAGGGCTCTAGCTTAGTACATACAACATTCTCTCGAACAAAGCATTGTCATGCCAGTAACCCGTAAGTAATACACCGAACCCTATCAGGAAGCGCATTAGTGTGTTCGCTTCAACTCATCGGTGGAAGGAAATGCTGCACAGACGATCACATTCCTGTCTGAAAGCTTCAATCCTGGTATGATCGTTTGCTCACATGTCTCTTCTTATAGCTGAGAAGGATACTTTCGATCTCCAGTACTCACTTCCGATGGTCAAGAAGGACAAGCTGAATTTCGACCCACGCCCAGAAGCAACCTTGGAAGACGACTTGGACTTCTTCAACAGTGGCATGGCTGGTACAGGTGACTCCAGCCCATTCATCAAGGACGAGCCTGAGGATTTTTCCTTTTTGACTCAGAATTTTCCACCAACTCAACGTGGAGTTACCATGGGCCACCAATTCGGCCAAGGTACCACGGGTAACATCGACCCCTCGGACCTAGCCATATCCACCGGTAACTACGGTCAATGGGGCTCAAGCTCGCAGCAAAACATGTCTAACAGCTTCAGCTTTGCACACTCAGGCATCAACGATGACGAGCTTCTGGATCTGGATCTGAACAATGATACAGCTCATCAGCAAAACTATCAGAACAGCCTTAATACTCAGAATTATTATCCCAACCAAGGTCAACCCACTGCAGTGAACACCAACAGCCACAGCCATATGAATCAGATGTACTCCAGCACTCCAGATGGGGCGCCCATCCAGAGCCCGTTTACGAACGGCAACATCAATTACGGCCTGTATGCTCAGATACAACCACAGCAACAGCAAATGCGCTCAAACATGCACAATGGTCACAATGCCCGGCCAGCATCTTATATGGCGCCATCAATGGATCGACAACAGTCGGATTCTAGGAGCCCCATGACTCCGAAGACACCAGGTTTGAATGCACTCAATTTAGGTACGCCAGAATCCGGCAGCCTTCCTTCACAACCGATCCACGCCAACTTCAGAGGCCATCATCACCGCCTTTCTAGCCAATTCGACACTTCTGGTTCGTACGGCGAATCACCAATCTCATCACCAAATCAACCAGCAAGCCATGCCCAGATCTCCGAGGTTTTGAAATCCGGCAAGCACGCTTCGCTACCTGCAAAGGTAGAGAATGGCCATCATCCAGTCCCTGCTTACCAGACTCAAGAAGCGAAGCGGCGACGACGTCGGGAATCTCACAACATGGTGGAGCGTCGCCGTCGTGACAACATCAACGAGAAGATCCAGGAGCTCTCGCATCTCGTTCCCATGCACCGTTTGGAAGATGAAAAAGTCCGCAAGCATATCGCAAATAATTCTCCTCTATCACCCGCTCTTGTCGCCACCGGCAGAAGCCCAGAGCAAGCGACCTCGTTGCTGGCTGGTGGCGGTCGTCGTGCTACTGGTGCTGGCAGCATAAGTATGGGCATCCCTCCTGAGGATAAGGACAAAGGCCCTAATAAAGGCGACATCCTCAATGGTGCCGTCAGCTGGACCCGTGATCTGATGTGGGCTCTGCATATCAAGCTTCAGCAAGAATCGGAACTTGTCGAATTGATTCAGAGTCTTGGTGGTAGATTTCCGTTCGAGATAACTGACGAAGAGAAGCGCATGCGCACCGAGCTTATGGCTGCCATGCAGGATAACAATGCTGACACCTTTTCGTACACTCGCGCTCATGGCACTGGATTGAGAGTACCCGATCATACTAACACCGCCGGAGAGCCAGTCAACCATGCGATGGGTACCCTAAGTCCGCGCAGCTTGAGCCCAGGTCAGCAATCAGCTGATGCAGGCCTCCACGCCCAACAACAGTATTGGAATCCTAGTTTCAAGGAGGAGGACGAGTACGGGATGGACATGAATTGATCAAATTGCGTTACTTCGGGAGGCCTTGATTTGTTCATCACTGGCACTTCAATCATTCATGGGGCACTACTGCCCTTGCGGCGTTTATACCAATCGATACCACGGGGAATTGGCTTTTTGGCTTTGCATTCGTGCATTCATCTGAAAGAGATATCTGTTCCAGCAAATGTTTGATCCAGCATACATTCCTCCATTCTGTTGCATAGGCGAGGCGAGTTGGGTGGCATCGTCGATGATGGGAAAGGAGTATAGGAAACAAGGAGCTGACGGTCTCATATATGACTGTCTTCAGTCTTTTGATAGCCATCATCATTAGCATATAGTACGGCGCTATTTGGCTTTTCTTGCTTGCGACCATCGATATACCTATTTGGCGAGTGGTCTTTGTGGATCTGGCTCTGCGAGCTCGTATGTGTAAGCGTCGCTTACTGCAATAGTTTTCGATATACTTAATATTCGCTTCTTGCTCCAATATGACGAAGCAATTAAACATTGGCCTGGGTTCTAACTCGCTAAGCAGTCTTCTGGAAGATTACTAGCATTGCGGAGGCGCTAGACAAGGTTTAACAAAGTCTAACATGGAGATCTTTTTAGCAAGACACCCGTGACCACCCAATAGCGCATACAACAGTCAGTGCCAGCCTCATCAACACATCTCTATGTCTCACTATCTTCTATGCCGCCTGGGATTGCGACCGCGAGGGTAGCAGGTTCATTGGGGGGT
>JAABUK010000565.1_pt1 | contig 75835 bp, 78 predicted proteins | sample 5559141 | NCBI WGS metagenome assembly JAABUK01 (sample SAMN10711869, study PRJNA513367) | rock metagenome | isolation source: Antarctica rocks | place: Antarctica: Victoria Land, Pudding Butte nord | collected 2016-01-03
GTAAAAGTATTTTATAATATTTAAAATACCTCTTTAATAATAATTATTTAATTTAATAGCCTAATCTTTTTACTATCTTTACTTCCTTTAAGTAGGCTTATAAGTAACTCTATTATATAAGAGTAATTATAAATAAATTAATAATAAAAGTTTATAAAGCTTAAAAAGACTTATATATCTAAATAGGTCTTGAGTTAAGATTATTCCTTAATAATCTTTATATACTTAGGATTTATCTTAATATTAAAGATTAAAATAATAAACCTTAGAAACTTAATCCTCTTAATATTAAATTAATACTTTTTAAAATTTATAAATAATAAGAATTATTATAGCTATTCTAATACTTATTAAATATATTATTAATAGTCTACTAAGTTAGAGCTATAAATTACGATATTATCTAAGTATACTATATATATTATATTAATAAGTCTTATAAGGGCCCTATTAATATAGGCTTAAAATATAGCTAGTATATTAATAAGCTTAAAAGGTATAATTAAGTACTTAAAGTAATTATAATAAATATAAAATATAATCTTCTATTTATTACCTTCCTTAATATAAATCTTATAATAGGTATCCTTAAGGTCTAACTTTATAAAGATTTTAAAACTACTTAAGTAATTTAATATTTTAATAATTAAAGGTAATAGATATCTATTCTTTAGAGTTATTATATTTAAACCCTTATAATTTATATATATATATAGCCTACTATCCTTCTTTAATATAAAGAGGATAGGTACTTTAATTAAAGAGATAAAGTAATAAATTAGGCCTTTTTAAAGATAATCTTTAAGATAGCGCTATAATTCTATTAACTTAATTTAAGATAAGTTATAAAAAGGCTTATAAGGTAACTCTTTACTTTTTATAAGATTAATAGCGTACTTACCTTCCTTAAATATAGATAGGGTTCCTACTTTATTATTAAAGAAGATATTAGTGAAGCCTTAAAGCTTCTTAAGGATCTTAGGACTACTATTAATAAGTTTACCTAATATTATATTAATATAAATAATAGTAAATATATTTAGCTCTTTTCTAATATTTTAAGTAAATAATTAGGGCTTATTAACTTATATTATATTAAGATTAACTTTAAAGTATTAATATTCTACTTTTAAGTTTAATAAAATATACTAATTCTTTAGGCTAGATATACCTAAAATAATATTAAGGCCTTATTAATCTATTATATAGAAAAGAGTAATATATTCCTTTTTATAATCCTAGCTATCTATTAATTAATAATATAATTAATAGGCTTTATAAATATATATATTACTTCTACTAAGTACTTATACTTATAATAAGGTAATATTATAAGGTTTTATATCCTATTAAATTATAAATTTTATTAAAATTAAATTTAAGTAAGACCTAGAGTTTAAAAGTATTATTACTTAATATTAATCTTCTTAAAGATTTACCTATCCCTTTATATAAATAGAGGGTATTACCTTTATTAATTAAATTTCTTACTTTACTTCTAAGGTAATTATAAAGCTTAATCTTTTTTTATTAATATTATATAATAGAACTTATATAGGTTTATAACTTATTATAATTAAAGTAATTAAGTTAAATATAGCCTTCTTTATTATAATAATAATATATTATAATATTACTCTTAATATCCTTAGCCTTCTACTTTAATTTATTACCTTTAAATTATGCTTATTTACTATTACTAGTATTTAAGTCCTTAAGCTTTAAAATATAATCTTTTAAAGGGTTTCTATTACCTTACCTATTATATAACTTTAGCTTAGAACCTCTTAAAGATTTTCCTTATAAGCTTAAGCTACTATTATAATATCCTTACTTTATAATATTCTTAAGTATAATAGCTTAAGTAAAGATCTCTTTATATCCCTTAGGGATATTATTAATACTTAAAATCTTATTTTTTAACTTAATCTTAAGCTTAATAAAGAAAAATTAGGCCTTATACTCCTTATTAAAAGGTAATAAAATAGACTTTAATTCTATTAAATAAGATTTAAAATTTAAGACCCTTTAATTATTCTACTAGCGCGCTAGCTCCTACCTTTTATAAGTAAGGAGATAGTAGCTAGCTAGATCTATAATTAAATTTAAAAGAATTTATTTAAAGAATTTAAAGGTAATCTTATTAAGACTATTAGCCTATTAATAGGAATATTATTAGGCTTTAAGGTCTCCTTTTAAGGAGTCTATATAATAAGTAATATAAGACTTTAATATAATAAAGTACTTAATAGATATAATAAATTTTATATTAACCTCTTAAAATTAATATATATACTCTTCTTCTAATATACCCTTATAAATACGTATGTTTTCTAGGTAAAGAATATATATATAAGTATATAGTAGTATTAATAAGATAGTAGCTATACTTATTATTAGGACTTTAATAGCCTAAGTATTTAAAAGTTAATTAATATAGGCTATTAAAGTAACTAACTTATCCTCTTCCTTTAAGTAATAACTTTCTCTTCTAATATTAATATTTAATATAATTACGCCTAATTATAATATATTACTCCGGCGGCGTTTATTAAGTATATTACCTTATTAGATTTCTTTTATATTATTATTATAGTTAATATTTAGATTATAAGGAGAAGCTAATATTATAATAACTTTAAACCTTTTCCTTAAGAAATGTAGAGAGATTAGAATTATAAGGCCCTAGGCTACTAACTCTAAGCTAGTAGTTAAGATATATAAAAGATATAAAGTTAAGTAATATAACTTAATATAGGATATAATATATTAATATCTTAGGTAATATATATACTAGAATTAATCTCTAAGGAACTTAGGAAAATATAGGGGAGAGCCTAATAGATATATATCTATTAAGACCTAGCCTAATATTATATTAATACTACCCCGTATTTAGGAGGAAGGTCTATTAAGCAGGCTATATAGTAGTGTATAAGGCGTATGTATACTAGGGCCTAATAAAGTCTAATAAGGACTTATAAATAACTCTTAATATTAAGTATAATATTAATATATACTTAGCTTAAGATATAAGTTAATAGGATTGTAAAAGAGATATTAATATATTATATAATAAATATACTTTAAGACTTCTTAAATAGCTTTTACTTTATTATTTTAAATCTTTAATTTAATCTTTTAATACTTTATCTAATAAGAGCTTTATATTAATTAGATTAATATATAAGAATAATCTAATCTTAACTTCTATTAAGTAGGAGGATAGTATAGAGGATAAAGGCTTTAATAATAATAATATTATTTATAAAAATTAATAAATATTATCCCTTAAATTTAATAAATTACATTATTTAGATATTTAATTAATATAATAGTAATAAGCTTTTATATAATATTTATAAAGAATATAATATTGAATTAGCTTATAATCTCTATTTTTTATATATTATCTCTTATATATAATACCTAACTTTTAAAAGAGATTATTAGGATTTATTTATTTTAATTAAACCTTAATTATAAGCTTTAAAAAGTTATTTAATTATTTATCCTCTTTATATAAAGTAGTAATATCTTAATACTTCTTAATTTATCTCTTTAAGATAGTAAATAATATCTTAATTAAATTTAAATTTAATAAATATAAGGATAAATAAGTTAATTTAATATTAACTTTATTTATTATATTAATTAACTCTTAATTTTAATATATATATATATATATTATTAATTATAATTATTAATTATAAGTTACTATTAATAATCTAGTTATAATAAGGGAGGACTTAAGTATATATAAAATTATTAAATATATTAACCTTAATAAAGCCTTAATATATAAGGTATAAAAGGTAGCTATTAATTATAAATATAAATAAGATATTTTAGTTCTTTAATTATTTTAGGCTTTATATTTAATATAATATTTTATTAAGGGATATCTATTTATAATATCTATTACCTAAGATCTTATTATTAATATATAAATAAAGAGGTAGTTAATAAAGTCTCTTATTAGTATATTTATATATAATACTCTTATTAAGGAAGATAAGTTAATTAGCTTACTAGCTAGCTAGATATATAAATTATAAGTTTTTAAGGTCTTAATTATATTATTAAGCTATCTTCCTTATATTCTTCTTAAACTAGCTTAATTATTATAAATATTATTAACTTATTAACTTATTAATAGTAATCTTAAACTTATTATAAAGGAATTAGATTATTTTATTTAAGTAAGCTATTAGGTATTAATTTAAATAAATAAAAAGCTCCTCTTATAATAAATTATTAATAAGATAGTTTTATCCTATTTAAGGTATTATAAATAGTATATGAATTATATCTTACTCCTTTTAATTATACTTTAAATAATTTAATATACTAATATTAACCTTATATATAATAGTAATCTAATTATTATTATAATTAAATTTAAATCTATATCTAATATACTTCCTAATTATTAATATAATAGGTAGAGGTATAGTAATAATATAATTATAATATAATAATAATAATAATAATAATATAATTAATTAGGTTTAAAATATTAAAAATAAGATATATAAAATAATTTATAAGATTTATTAAGTAGTTTATAGATTATAAATATAATTATATATTATTAAGGCCTTACTAACTATTTTTAGTAGGGGAGCTTCTATGATTTACGGCCTACTAGCGCTAAATCAACGGATTTATAAACTGCTATAATCCATTTCGAAATAATGCAGAGTTACTACCACCTGACCGCGAAACCTGTTGGATGTAGCTTTTCAATAGCCGGGCAACTTCTTCATTCCCAAATCCCTGCGCTACCTTCAACGGGCTTACACCATCGTCGCCACCTTTCAACTCTCCCAATGAGGATTTCTCAATGCACTGCCGGAGAATATCATGCCGCCCGTTCCTCGCTATAATATGTAGCAAGTTGGTCGCACCGTACTTAACAGCATAGACTGATGCCCCATGCTGGAGCAGGATTTCGAAACATCCGACATTTCCAGTTTCCGCTGCTAGCAATAGAGGAGTCATGCCCCATCCATCCTTGTGTTCCATGCACTCGTGGCCGTCATCGGCTTCAAGTAGAAGCTTGACAATATCATAGGCTTTCGGTTCCTCGACCCGTTGTAAGGCAGCATGCAAAGGTGTCTCTCCCGATTTGGAATCCCGAAGCTTTGGTGGCAGCACTTGTGCTTTATTCTTAAGCAGAAGTCTGACCACGTCTAAGTGGCCGCCTCCAGCGGCATAGGAAAGAGCCGTGCTACCGCTGTCTCCACAAACATTGACATCTGGATAGTATTTCAATGCCCGTACTAAAGCTTCCAGAAAGCCAGTCCTAGCAGCCGTATGCAATGGAAGCTCAAGCTGGGCCTTGTCCCACAGCATAAGTTGCTCTTTTGCTTTATTGTCCAACAGATAGTCAATTACGTCTAATTGGAAAGATGCTATAGCTTCGTACAGAGCTGATCGTCCATCTGCATTGACCATTAATGGACTCAGCCCTCTACTGAATAGCTTCGTAACTTCCCACGTATTTCCGGTTCTTGCAGCTTTTTGCATTAGTATGATATCATGTTCCAGCTCCCGGAGTTCAATATTATCACTTCTTTCCATACTGTCTCGTGGTGTTTCTCCGTTTGGATCTGGTAGAGGAAGAGGCCAGCCAAGCTCCCAAAGCCGGATCATTCTTGTCCTATTGTTCTTTCTAGCTGCTCGATGCAATGGAGTCTCCGTATACTCCTGGATCCCTGGTTGCCTTTCCCTTGGCCCATTTTCAAACGGTGGTGGGACGCATAGATCTCCTTCAAGATCCGGAATAGAGTTATCATAGGGCTTCAGAGACTCGTACAGATCCATTTGAATTTCCCACATATATGGGCGGTTCTTGGGCATTGGAGCTAGCATTCCAGTAGCAATTCGCAGAAGTTCGTTCTACTGCTGGCTGACACCACAGTCTTTCAATCGGCCAAGCCAGTCTTCAACGGACGATCAGGTTATTATGGAAAGACAAGTCAGACACGGCTTGGACCGACCCAGGGCTTTTTCGCTCTTTGTCTGGATTGTTCTTTCTCTCGTTCCTGAATTCGGTGACCATTCCTGACTGCCAACCGTGAACGACCAGGGTTACATATATCTCTGGATGCTATCTTCTGCCCGTTGCTGTACATTGCTGAATCTCATCGCTACAACATGACCGACCCCCTCTCTTCTCTGGCCTCTGTCATTACTATTGCGGCAAGTGCTACAGAATCCATCAAAGTGCTTTTGACAATTTTCCGTCAATTTCGTAATGCGCCTGCTTAGGTCCATCAATGGCTCCCAATGCTCGAGTCTTTGCGTTCAACTTTGTCCAGTTTGCAGCAGTGTGGCCGAAATTTGGAACCAAGATACCACTTTTCGCCACACTCCCAGCAGAGGCTTCTCAAATACCACTTCGAATCTGTAATGGAATTGTTGAAGGTGCTGGTGTATGCAGTGCAGTTGGTCCCTATGTTTTCATGGGTAGAAGGCTGAAATTGTCAGCAGAACAGGTGAACGCACTCCGTCTAGATTTTGCCTTTTACAACCACAACAACCAACGGGATCAGGAGATCAGTCGGGATTATCTCCTCGGAGATTGTCCAAAACCACCTCAGATTTGACCTTTCACCTCGTGGAGGGTACTGGAACTATGTCAGCAGCAACACCTCGCCCAAAACCCTCACCAGCAGCCGTTGAGTACAACTGCCTTGACACAGGACCAGCTCCTGCTATCCCTGTACTTGGTCTCACCAATTGGTAGAAACGGCTGTCTCACCTTATTGGAACATCTCGGCCTGCAGATTCATGATTCGAGCGGGCTCGGTAATATAGTTGCGATCTGAGCATTTTCGAAAGGCTCGGTCTGAAAGGTATCAGCAGATAGGATTTGGTCTGATCCTTTCAATTTATCTACCACAACAATTTCGTCGGAGCCTTGGTCTAGCCTTGTGCAATCTTCAAATGATGGTGATAAAGAGCACCCTGCACTGCAGTCTGGGCTTCCCAAACACAGTGTCTGCGGATGCAGAAATCTTTAAAAGTGCAAGAGCCGGATTGACTGAAAACGTCAAGCGCTTGCTGAGTTCTGGTAAGGCCAGTGCAAGAGATACTACATTATTCGGTACTACCTTGCTGCACTCGGCATCCAAGTCGGGTAACATGGAGCTGATCTGCCTGCTCAGCCAAGAAGGAGCCCATGTGAATGCTCAAGACGAGGATGGCGAGTCGCCACTTCATGGCGCGATGGCAAGAAGCGACAATTATAATGTAGCAAGGATGTTAATCGAGAATGGCGCAGGTTTGTCCAGTAAAGCCGTTGACGGTAAGACACCATTCCATAACATTTACAATGATACAATAAGCCATGTTTTGATGAGGGACGATTGCCTCGAGAATATGCTGCCAGATTCTGAGGTGATGTCAATCACCCATTTTCTCGCTTGGAGCAGTAAAAGCACACCTGAGATCTTCCAACGTGGTCATTTGCATGATGATGCCGACCTGTTGTCTGCCGACGTCCTTGAAAGAACTTGCTTGCATTTTGCTGCATCTAGAGGCGACTTGGGAGTGCTGTCTTACCTTGTAAATCGAGTCTCATCGGAGGATGTGGAAAGAAGGGATATCCAGGGCCGAACGCCTTTTCACTACGCCGCTGAAAGCAGCAGAGCAGTAGCGATCATCGATATGCTTGTGGGTAGGGGTTGCAATATCTATGCCGTCGATGATACAGGGTGCACCGCCTTTCAATGGGCAGCGCAATGGAATAAATTCGAGGCAGTCATGAAGCTGATAGCGATTGTTGGGGGGGGAACGCTGCTCTTGTCTGATGCAAATGAGCGAAATCCTAGAGACCTCCCGTGGAGTAAGTACTGAGCAATTGAACATCACACGACTTCGGCGCTGTTGGGCGAGCCATGATGCTGGATTAGAACTTTCGCTCGTCCTGGAAATCGTTGGAATCTTGGTGTTGATCTTCATAATGCTTCTTTGGACACCTGGTTGATGTTTAAAGTGCTCGTCTCTGGTCCTGGAGCGAGTATAATACTGAGTGATCCCCCGGCATATACATAAAAGATTCTGGAGAATACTGCTACCTCATTTTGGAGGATATAGCGTACTCCCCTAAAGCGTAAATCGTCGATATGCGGAGACTTGTAAAGGCAAGTACGGCCAACTTTGCGCATGAATGTCTTCTAGAGTGAGATCGGTATCGTTGAAATCTAGGGTCCCTGTTTGGCGGAGCGGAGGGAGGAGAGGGGGTGGGAGTTCAAAGTTACACCGCACGTCAAGAACGAACTTCTATCCAGCAATCATTTCTACGGGTAGCATGAACTGCGCTGAAGCAGCAATTTGTTACGCTGTCCAGCGTCGCGCCAACGGTGCTCCGGTAGTCTCAGAAAAGTCCAAGGGTTGAGTTGCCGCTGCATCTGGAGCGATAGCAAGCGAAGAAGCCGCCGCAGAGGCATTGTTTGGCGCTGTATATTCCAGCAAATGGCGAAACTCATCATGGGGTTGACTCATCGTGGGCCAGCTCGTACACCCCGCAACATTGGCTACGAGCCCATTAGATCAGCTTGAGACCGCTGCAGTCAAGAGATGGGGAGGTTTCTCACCAGCGAAATAGTACGCATAGTTTTGAGCGTTGTTGATGGAGTTGCCTGCACTCAAACCTACAACCTCTTGAAGGAGATAGGGTTCATACTCTCCCATCTGCCAATTGAGTCCTCTCCTACCACCTCCGCCACCAACTCCATATAGGTGAGACAACTCATGTACTAGCTGGCTTTGAGCGTTCATGACTAAGCGGACGTCGTTTGGTCTCAGAGTGTTTCTTCTGACTTTTGGGCATTGGCGACTATCGGGCAAGAGTGGTAGATGCCAGAAGCGTGGACATAGCATGATATACCTATTTGATGTTTTGAAATCAGCGCTCCACATCTCGGTGAAAGGGCATTAATCCGAAATGCTCCCAACGTTCGTCCATCGATCGAATCGCATGTTTGAGAAGCGTCGTGATCTTGGAAGACATACTGAGCTCCAACAGCTGCAATCATACCACCAGCTCTCGTGGGCGTGGTGCATGCCAAGTAGTGCGCAGCTGTCGATGGGTCACCATCTTGAATGCAAATCAAGCCTGGATTAGCTAGGTTGATCGGATCGACATTGCGGCCTGGAGATGTCAGAACGGCATTCGTCTTGTCCACCTTTTTTCCGTCTGCCATGTCCCGGTACACGCTTTGAACCTCCGGAATGCTGTCGTTCATCTTGAAAAAAGCAGAATAGCCGTGCGTGGATTGGGTACCCTTCGTCACATCTGCTATGGTCATCTGCAGATCACTCCATAGCAGTGGCAACATTTTCTGAAGCTTCGAAGCCATTGAATTTGGTTGTCCGGCATTGCACTTTCTGATCTCATACTCGCCACTATAGACAAGAGATCCGTCTGCTCTGGCGTTTATCGGTGTCGTGAGCACGAGGAGCAGTAGCCCAAGATCCAAGGTAAGAGTACTACGCATTACTGGACATCAATCAGTCATTCATGGTATCCAAGAATCGGGGAAGAGCAAGTGGTATGTATATTATTCAACTGACAATATCCACGGATAGATTTCTGATAATAATGTTTAAAATATTCAGGGAATCAAGTCTCTAGAGTTTTGGCTATCATAGCCGCCCGATATCCGAGAAATTGGAGCGGCTGTAAATGGAGGTGCATCAGCGCCCCAAGCGGCTCGCAAATCATGTTACAGCGCCACAAATCAACTGTATCAAGAACTTTATCGATGTCAACAATGGACAAATTGAGAGCCTTCAATTTGAGAACGCACAGAAGCCAACCATGACACTGTGCGAAACTTGGCATATGAGAGGACTGCGACCCAACTGCGGACAGTCCCCCCCTAAAGTCCCCCTAGCCACAATTGCGGGGTACTACCAACGCACTAACATACTACCTACCTACCTACCTACCTATATATATAAGGCTATATATACTATTTACCTTACCGTCGCTACCGCCGATAGGGTAGATAAGTAGGCACGCGACTAGATCTATTACGCGTATTTACGCTTATACTTTAAGGTATAAGTACGCCCTTACTACCTACCTATAAAGATAAACTTAATTATTCTAACTTATTAATTAATTAACTTATATCCTCCTTTTTAAGCTTTATTAATTATATTTACTTCCTATCCTTTATAACCTTTTAATTAATTATATAATATTCCTTAGCTACTAACTTCTATTATATATTTACCTTATCCTTATATTATTATAACTTTAACTTCTTTATCCTCTTTAGCTCTACCCCCTTCTTAGACCTTATTAATTATATTATAGGGGCTAGATTTAATTAGGAAAGGTACTTAATAAGCTATTACTACTAGCTATATTAATCTAATTATGTATAAGGAGGTTATAATAGGAGAGAGGTTAATAAGGAGAGGAAGTTATTAATATAAGAAAAATAATTAAGATATAATTTTAATATTAATAAATTAATAGATTACAGAGAGTCTTTAAGAGTTATTAAGCTAGAGTTAGATAGAGGTTAAGTACTTAAATATTAGATCTTATTATTATTATTATCCTTAGGGATCTATTATTTATTATTAAACTTAAAGAATTTTAGATATTCTTAAGTAAGAGAAGTAAAGAGCCCTACTTTATTACTATTTTTAAAATTTTATTATAAGAAGTTAGAACGAGGTTCTATCTCTCTACCTTTACCTTTACTAATATAGATTTTACCTTATTTAATATCTATAATTTCCTTTTATTACTTAATTTACTTAGCCTCTTATTATTAAGTTATTTATAGATAATATTCTTCTATTACTTCTACCTTAAGTACTTTATATCTTATATATATATATTATTAGGTACTTATATTCTTTTAGAATTTAAGGTAGCTCTTATCCTCTTTTATTATAATAAAAGATATTAATAAGGCTATTAGCGGGTTATACTTTTTATTAAATTTTCTATTAAAGTCTTTAAGCTATTTTTTATACTTATACGCGTATTCTTCTACCTAATATATTTATAAGATCTTCTTATAAAATTTATATACCTTAAAGTAAGAAGCCTTTATAATATTTAAACCTTATCTTATAAAGTAGGATACTACTAGCGCTATAAGGGCTAGGATTAAATATTAAATATTATTATTATTATTATTATTATTAATATTATTATTACTTAAGGAGCCCCTATTATTAGTATTCCTAATTATAGCGTAGTATTATATTATAATAATACTAGCGTTAAAGCTTATTTTCTAATTAATAATAATCTTAGGGGTATAGAAAAGCTATCTTAAATAAATAAGAGAAAGAGGTATTTACTCTCTATTAAATATATAATTAAATAATTAATATTTATAAGGTAAATTATATTAATATAAGAGATTATAATCTATTTTATAATAGTCTTTTAAGGGCGCTAGGAAACCCTTTTTTATAATCTCTTATACCTATTTCTTAGTTATAGTTAACTTAGCGTATATTAATTTTTAGGCCTAGTAGGTAATATATAATAAAAGGCCTTTAAATAAAGATTAATTAGTATTAATTAAGTAAGGTAAGTTATATTTCTAATATACTAACTTATAATAGAATATCTTAATTATTAATATAACCTTTATAATAATTTTCTTAATACTTATCCCTATTAAAGTATATTAATAAATAGCCTCTTTAATAATAGGATATATAAACTCCCCTTATTAAGTATTAAAGTAACTAAGGTTTAGCTATTACTTAATATATATTATTATAAATCATTACTCTTATCTTTAATAATAATTTATAAGGTAGTTTTATTTCTTCTAATAGAGATTATTTAATAAAATACTTTAATTACGCTCTAATACTCTTATTATAAGGGACTAGATATACGCTTATATTATAATTATAAGTAATTCCTTCTACTTTATAGGATAATCCTTATAGGTTAGTCTCTTCTTAATAGCTTTAGTAGTATACTAGTTATAAAGTTAAAGAAAGTACTTAGAATTAAGATTATCTACTTATAAAATCTTTATTTATAAGGTAAGTTTTATAATAACTTATATATCTTATTTTATATAATAACTAATATAGTCTTTTAATAGTATTAGGATATTTATGTTTTTCTTTATTATTATTATTATTATTAGATTAGTAGCGAAATCGCTTAATAAAATACCTAGTCTATAGTAATTATTATAGAAAAATAACTCCCTTATATATATATTTATACATATAAATACCTCCGCTAACTCTAACTTAATAAAGTAATAAGTAATTAGAATTAATATTAGAGTATTTATTATATATATAAGGACTAATAATAGTAAGCTATTTATATTTATATTAAATATCACGTTAGTAATTATTATAAAATAACTAGTAAATTATCTTATAATAGTAATTTAATAAGAGTTAGTAAAGAAGAAGAACTTAATTTATTATAATTAATAGATATTTTATTTAATAAGATATTTCTTTTTTATATAAATAGAAAACCCCTTATCTTCTAGATTATAAAGTATATATTAAAGCTCTTAGTAAGGTATTTACCTTAATCTTAAGGTGATTAGATTATAATATTTATATTAAGAGAGATTAAGACCTTTTAATTATATTATTCTTTTAGCCTTATTAAAGGGTAATTATACTATTTTAAGGTCTTAGGCTATTAACTTTATAATAATATAATTAGGATTATAAGTAAAGTACTCCTTAAGTATAAATAGATTATTAAGTATAATATAATTATACTTATTATAAAGGATAGTAATTCTCTACTATTTATATCTTATATAATATTAAAGTTTAATTTTATATCTATAATTATTTTAATTAATTATAATATTTAGCTACTAGTAGGTATTTATTATCTCCTTTATAATAATTTAAGTATTCTTTTATATATTATAAGTCTTCTTATTATAATAAGTATATTAAAAGACGTATTACTAATATTCTTTATATTTATTATAAGTAATTATAATAGTAAATCTTTAAGTATAAGCCTAGTCTTAGAGTTATAAGTAGATATCTTCTTTATTATTAAATACCTTATAATTAGTAGGAGTACGCTTATAAGAGATAGAGAAAGTAGTAAATATATAAGCTTTCTTTATAATAATATTATTAGCGTATAATTATATAGCGACTATATATTTAAAGGTAATAAAGAAGAATAGAGGTAAGGGAATTTATTATAAGCTAATACTACTATTAAGTAATTATTAGACTTAATAAGAAGTTAGATTAATATTAAACTCTAATAAATAATAAATCTTATTCTTAAAAGGTATAATAAATAATTATTTAAAATTATTCTAGGCTATTAAATTATTATTAAGTAATTAGAAAGTAGTAGATAATTATAATTTAAGTATAAAAATTTTAACCCTTAAGCCTTAATAAATAGTATATATTTTATATTAATATTTTATAAGGGCCTTTATCTAAGCCTATAAAACTATTAATTATATTTAGGATATATAGTTTTATAATATTACTATTATATAACCTCGCTATTATATATATTTAAGAATATATTACCTTAATCTTATATACTTCTCTATAAACCTTATTAAGCTATAGGGCTAATAGGATTAAATATTATTATTTAATTATATATAATAATAACTTCCCCTACCTAATAATATATAATAATATTAATTATAAGAGTATATATTAAGTAGTAGTATATATATATAATATTACTATTAAGATAGCCGTTATTAGTAGTAGTACGTAATAGTTATATAGGTAAATGTATATGTGCGCTATATAAATGCCCGCCCCGTAATTGTGGCTAGGGGGACTTTAGGGGGGGACTGTCCGCAGTTGGGTCGAGAGGACTGAATGCCAAGACTGGATTTCTACGGATTAGTCAGAACTACGTTCGATGGTCTTGGCCCCAAGATCCAGTTTAGCGGTTTCCTCCCTTAGTAAATCCCATTTCGATGTTGTTTTTCCCCGCAACGCTTTCTGTTGGTGCCAATAGGGGAATACAGAGAGTGAAGAGGTTGAATAAGTCAGCCGGATCAATATCTCATTGGCTCGGGCTATTAGCTAAGCGCAAAGTGTTCTGATCTGAATCGTCCTTACCACCTCAACCTCAACCTCAACCTCATACCGCAATTGATCATCTGTTGGGCTCGTACTCATCAGGAAGCGTACCTTGCCTCCATGTCCTGTGACAAGTCGCTACCAGCGCTCATTCAAGGATAAGAACAGTGTTGGTGATGCTGCGAGTTGACAGTCGACCATAGGCCATAGAGAGAAAGGCATATAGATACATGACGAGGTCTGCCCTAGCTACCTTCAGATACAACATCAATCAGTGATGTCAATGATTCACCCTTTAATCCACCGGCATCGCTTTCGCTGCCGCGCGAGGAAGTACGTTCGCGCTGCGGAAGGCGCATAGATAGTCGTAAGTGGTCTAGTTCTGTCGTGCTTTTTGGTCGTGCTTCGGGCATATCTGTTCGAGCAAAAATCCATTGCTATTTTCGCGTTCTTCCCGACCCGTTCCTTTTGCTGTACCGGAATTCTCGTGGCCTACAACTACGCGCAATAAGCGTTATGCGTCAAGCTATAATCGAGTGCAAGCATGGTTTTTTGATCGAGTAAAGTTTTCAGATTTGAGTGAATATGTTCAGCGTACCTCAGAATGTCTTCGCGATTTTTGTCTGCATTTGGATATGGCCTTCTGTGTCTAGAGCCTCGCCCTTCGACTTCGGCCCTTTAAAGCTACCCATCAATATTAGTTCTTTACAGCCGATATGGAGCGATTCAGATGTAGAATTTGATTTAAATTTCAATCACTGGGCCAACCGAAAAGTCATTCCGTCCATTGTCGAGATTGATTCGAATCAAAGTGTATTCAATGATTTGAGATTACCGAACCCAAAATTGAACCTGAATCAACCAGCCTTTAGTATCTCTATTCCGCCAGTAGCGATCCCCGCGGAAAACCAGACTATGTCCAAAGACTCAAGTTTCAATCAATCCGTCGGGTAAAGCTTCCTTCCCCTGTCTACCGTCGACTAATTAACAATGTGTCATAGTCTTAAAAGATGGCCTCAGAGTCTCCATGTCCCCGAGGGCGAGGCTGGCCAACCTGACATTTTGATCTCGATTCATGAGATAGAGATGTTGTCAGATGCTTCCCAAGAGGAAGACATGAAGACAGATCTTCTTGCTGTCGAAGGGAGAGTATGTTTTCGCCAAGAAGGCGGCAGAGCGCTATACACCAACGTCAAAGCTCCTCATACCTGGACTGAAGTCAACGCACTGTGCGACGAGGTGCAAGGTTTACATTTGCAGGACCAGCATAGGCTACTGGCGGCAGCTTATCGAGTCTTACTTGAAGGGCAAACTGTCTACGGTGCAGCAGCATTCAATGGCACGTTCTTGTCGTGTGCGCAAAACCCTTGTAGAGTGCGTGGACAATTCTGGACAAAGTTACTGCCGGTCCCGAAAAAGCCCTTTGTTGAGACGGGCTGGCCGAAAGACTCAATTCGCTTGAAGGTCCCTGATCAGCCAGGTCTACGCATGCAAGTCGATTCGGACCATATCCTTGGTCCAACAGAGGACATTTGGGGCTCGTATTGGTTCAACCGACTGTGCCTCGATACTTACAAAAAAATAATGAGGATGCCGGGTTCGCCTAATCTTCCGGTAGGAACTTTCTCTCACCAGCTGTCTCCTGATACTCTTCAATCGATAAATTTCCGATTCATACCCTTGAACGTCCCAGGCGCTCAAATCGTCACGAGGGCCATGCTTCTCGACGTTGTAAAGGGCTTGGTCGCCGTCTACAATGATTTTGGAGCGAGACCATTACGATTCAGTGTGCTGAACGATAAGGACGGCCATATAGGCGTGGGGTACGTGGAGTATGGGCAGTTGCCACCACAACTCAGATTAGCGAATGCAACAGCTGGGGATTCTACCGAGGCAATAGCGACTAGTTGAAGTACGAGTCGAGCCAGTTCAGCCGGGGGTTACTCAGGCGGAGTTCCTGTCCTCGACTAGGGCAGACAGGGTACTATTACAAGTAGTACAAATTTCTTTCCGAGAATACCTCTTCTGTGTACTTAGATTTTAAGTAGCATCCCATGGCAATCTTTCTTGACATTAACCTTTCCGTGCTTGAGTCAAGGAATGGGATCAAGTTTGCACTAGTGGAGAATCTCCTGCGATGAAATATTATTGACAGTGAGGGATTCAAGGCCCATAGATTGGGGGAAAACAACAAATCGTGCCTGATAGAAGGCATCTCGATCTGTAATCTGTTTTTGGTCAGGATCAATGAACCTGAGAACACGTGGCCGTGTTATGACACAGCTGTCCTAATGCTGCTCCCACTACCTCATCTCTTGGATCATTCCCAGACTGGTGCACTTCTAACCTCACTTCCATCCCACATTTCATCATCTTGCTCAAATCAAACCTCTCGACTCGACAACACCATAGGCGTATTCGTAAACCCACCATTCGCAGTATTCAATCTCAAGGACCTCTCTATCTCAGTATGAAACCCTCATTCGTAAATCTACCTTACTAGTCACCACTAATCCCCTCACACCCTCGACAATCTCCTCCAAACAGCCCACGACGGCAGCACCATCGAAGCATGGCTCTACTACCTAGCCATAAAAGACTACGCCGCCGCGCCCGAAGGAAGCCCGAAGGTGGCAATAAAATCGCCACCAGAACGCCCATCAACAGATCCTACAAATCGCCCTTCGTCGGCCAGAGTATCGACAGTGTAGCAGAATGGCTCAAGGAAGCTCCGAAGGATGTGAACTTGGAGGGGAAATGCTTTGCCGTGCTGGATAAAAGGCGGAGGCGAGGGACCCCTCGGTGGTGGTTTGTAGGATTGGGGATAAGGATGGGAAGGGTGAGGAGGTGAAGTGTAGCTTGTGGAACGCAAAGGAGTCCTCGTCGATGCTGTCGGGAATCGAGTATGGGGATTTTGATGATGTAGTGGAGGGTCAGGGGGAGTGAAAGCCTGAGGTTTAGGTTCGCTGCTGAATGGGGGCTTCAGCTCAATTGGCACTGAATACTCAAAGGGATCAAAAACGACATCCTGCTTTCTCCTCACAAGGACTTCGCACCGCATCAGCACCCATGTCTCAAGCCGCTCCTAGCGTCCGTCTTCTCTGGGAGCTTGGTACCTTTCTTGGATGAAACTGGACTATTCTCCTATCCCGTGTAATTCATTCGATGTAATATTTACCCTTTACTTCCACTCAATCATCACATTGACAAGATGGTATTAGAGAGAGAATTGCCACGTCTTTTGAAGGACCACTTTTTGAAAGGACAATATTATCCCATGCTAGGCATTGAGACACTATCAAAGGTTGGGTATTTTAATATAGGAGTGGCACAAATTCGCCTCGCTAGCTTAGAAGGTCTGATCGACCCGATGTCGACGTGGGGGCATGAAGGCTACGGTATAGGTTCAGGTATGGTTGCGACAGCTTGAGATGTGAACGTGTTCCGTGCGAAACTCGGGAGAGAAGCTAGTGTCAGATGGCTTAGGCGAGGAAAAGGTAGTGGTGTGCTCGCCCTGAGAGTCTATTTGCCAGGGGCCCAGGTACGGCTTAAGGAATCTATCCGCGATACGGATAGATTCTTTACAGTCACAGCTTATTGAGCTTCCTCGTAAAACCGAGTCCAGGAACAATGCGACTGATTTGATGGCTGATGGCTACCATCTCCAGCTTCTCGTCCAATACTACTATCTCTGCATCCAAACGTCCATTTTGTATTTTCTTGAGCTGTGCTCTCAGGAAGAGCCATCGCACGCCCTCTGGAGGAAGCACTTTCTTCATCTCAAACCCCATAGATAAGGTGACATATCTGAAGGGTGGTGAATTGGGGTCTGTCCCAACAGTATCATCAGAAGCAGATGTTGCATCCGCGAGCCTTTGGGTGGTGAAAGGACTGTCGGAGCGATAGTTTTCGAGCACCTCGGCCCAGTGGTCGATGATGGAGCCCAACATTTCTTCGGTGAAAGAGTCAGTTGAAGCAATGGGTGTAAGCCACAGGTCTATAATACTGGGATGCTGGGCTCCATTGACGGGCGAGAACCATCGCATGTGTGTTGCTGCTTTGAGATAGCTTCTGGGGGACCACGGGTATGTCCAGCTTAGCCAATGTGGATCGACGTTGTCATGGAGTCTGCTCAAATCTACCACCGGAACAGAAGGAGTAAGCGTGAAATCGGTTAGAAGAGAGAGGCCTTGTTCAGACTCTATATTCATGTTTCTATCAACGAGCATTAGGCCAGTCCTTCCCGACAATGTGGTCATGCTCACGATGCGTGTCCAACTATTCGAACTTCGCGGTCTTGACTTAGAGCGACATGGACTGTGGAGATCTTGTTGCCCAATTTGACGTGTTTAATAGTCACCTGGACTTGCCCAGCCGTGACGGAACGAAGGAACATTAGGTGCAGGTCGAATGTATGGGGTTGCCTGTAGCTCCTGAGAGTAAAGGTAAAGTGTTGTTTTATAGCAGACAGAATTTGGGACACCAGAAAACCGCCATGAGCGGCTGCATTAGTTTTAGCACATCGAATGTGTCGTTCATACCCAATTGCCCACTCACTGTAGCCATAACAATGATCCAAAGGCACAGTAGCATCATAAGTATTTGCACTGCTAGGCTTTGTTTCAATTGCTGCTTTTAGCGAGAGTCTTTCCGTATTGGTGCCATTCATCATGAATCTTGAGTTTTGGCAGCTGCTGTGACACCGAACCGTTCTTGCTGTAATTACTGGCCAGAACAGATTGCCTTGGTTGCCAAAACCAAGCTTACTGTACTTTGCGAAGGCGGGCGGGAAACGCGCGGAACGGGATCCCCGGCACGTGCCGGAATTCACTAACGTTACCGTAATTTAGGTCACCATGAACGCAGTCTTTCCGCGTGCAACCCAAATCTTGTACCGAGGTAATGCATGATGAAGGTGGTGTGGAGACAACCTGATGCTTACTACATGTCTAAGCATATGTAGGCAACTGCAGGCAACTTTCTGTTAATCCCGTAACTCTGCCTACCTTACGCCAAGATGCCTTTGTTTTGTGACAGCCATGTGACACAAAACCCGAAAGTGCCGACCAAACATACGGGAAGCAAATGTCCTGGATACTTGTTGCAATGACTGGTGAAACAAATTCTCAAGTCTTGCTGTTACTGGGACCCCTCAAGAACAAAAGGCTTGGTGATAATAACAGATACTTCGCGCGTCAACGGCGAGAAACCATTGAACGTGGTCATCGTAAGTTTATATGAGCCTGTGGTTATCATTTCCCACACTGACCTGATTGCCAAGGTCGATGGCTCTCTCGCCGGTCTCCTGTATAGAATCATGTTTAAACGCCTCGGTCACAGCGTCCATTTGCTTGAGCAGGCAACCTCATCGAACCGTGCTGACCAAGCTGCGGGTATTGGCCTTGGACCGCGAGGCCTCGGCTTTCTCAAGATGCATGATAGGTGCAAGGAGCCTTATGCCTTTATATGCCCTGGCTTCTAGATGCTGATACAGCTTTAGTGATTTGCCTCGACTAGATCTCTTGGGCCGGCTATGGGATTTTCAGATTGGCAATTTGCAATATTGAAAAGCCTCGACAAGAAGCCAATCATTGGAGATTGATATAAATGGCTTTTCAAATGCCGTACTGTCTTATCAAAACAAACATCAACAGAGTGAACGACGCCGGCGCCACCGCGTAAAGAATGTAGTGATTTCAGGTCTTGGCAAAAATCATGAAACCCGTTTTCTCCTTGCCTTCCGGCAGCCGCGAATGGAGCTTTCGGTTCGATGCATACCCGAGCCCCAATCTGAACGTGGTAAGAAGTGGAAGATATGCACAACACTGGGTTCAAAGAACTTCGGACAACCTAGATGCTCGATGCCTTGTAGAATTTGGTCCTCGTCAGACATGTGAGCCTTTAAACTGTCCTCGGCTGCGTCTGTATCGGGCGAATCAATAAACATTTGACCGCTCTCCTCTTCCTACAAAGTCAGAGAAAGATTTGTGATTGTATGAGGAAGTACCGGGTCCCAAAGACTTTGAAGTGCCTTCGGTAGCGTCTTGCAGCTATCATCATTGTTGTCAGTTGCTGATACGATAATACGTTGCCAATGTCGAGGATTTTCTGGGTACATGAGGAAGTACTATTGTTTTCGATGATTCTCTTGTGATTGAATCATCGCAACGACGAAAACCCTTTCCCTGAAAAGACTTTCTGAAGTAGATTGCTCCGGGTAGAAAGAAGACTTTGATTCGAAGCCATGCTAAGAGAGTCTGAAAACGCAATCGTAAACAACGTCACCAGCACTCAAGCCCTGCTCATGTGCAGTAAAGCTTTCCAAATGCTGATGCACAAGTGTTTTGTATACCTCTGTGCCGCCATTTGAAACCGACTGACGTCCACCTTTTGACTGGTCATGCCGCCGAAATGGCAGTTCGAGTAAGTGTTTTTGCGTGCAGGATCCACCTAATTCTTGACAGATCTGAGCCAAGTGCTGTTGAAGCAAATGAGCTTCTGGTAGGAAAGCATGTCGTGATCCGTAGACAAAAGACGTCAGAGAGTTAGGTATTTGCTTCCCCAACCCAGACGAAGCCTCTTCAATGCCGATTCTACTGGTAATAGATATAAAGGCGGTACTAGTAAGACTGAAATACCCTAGTCGCCTTTGACTGCATACGAGGCTGAGGGTTAATGAGGCTCCCATATGCTGCGCCCTTGTACTACCACGTAATGCCCCTACTTACTCCCTCCTGCTCCCTCTCCCCTCTACCATCTTCACCTGTTCCGCTCGCACCACTAAAAGCACCCCTCCTGAGCTCGGCCTCTATTTGTCCAGGCGCCCTTGCACCTCCTGCCACTGCTTCTCGTGGTGATGCGATTCTTTAATTAATTAATTAATTCTATATTACATATAACGCTTTGGAGAGACCCTAGTAGGATGTGCTCAACATCCCAACAGAGGATATGGCCATGATGAATCCTTCCCAATCCTTCCATATCCGTCCTGATGATTTTTCCAAAGTGGCAGTCGCAGGTGCGCGCTCAATTCAAAGCTCTATTGATCTGCCTTACTTTGCTGTTTGCCCTCAATTTCCCATTCTCTCCGCGAGAGGACGCCCGGGTCCTCATTCCCTCATGCTTAGCTACGACAGCTATATTCAGCTGTTTGTTCAATTCCTGCGTCTCTCGCACTTGCAACATATTGCCCAATTCGTTCAAATTCTCTGCGTGGTGAGGTTTCAACCGCCATACGCCTTGGATCTCTTCGTACGGCTCCGTCAGCATCCACTCCATCCATTTCTTAATAGCCTTGTTACGAAGTAAATCGCGGGGGGGCTGGAACCATTCTGTATGCTTTCCATAACACCCTGGACAGTTCTTTTCGCAGTATCTGAAATCCTTAAACTCCGCATGGACGATTTGCTCTAGGCGACGAACATGGGGCACCTTATCTGAACAAGTCTGTAGTGCGGCATCGTGCTTGCATTGTGCGCCCCAGCGCTTGACGCGTTGATGGACATCTTTAGTCGTGTAACCGATTTTTACGAACCCGAAGCTGGCACAATTCCAATATACGTACAGCCATCCACTAGCGAGTTCTGTTGGAAGGAGAGGCTTACTTATCTGCTTCTTCAACCACTCTGTCGTACTTGATTTCGTTGCCTCACGTGGCTTGTATGGAAGAAACTTTGGCAAATAGATTAATCTCTTCTTTAGCGTTGATGATCGAGTTGTCCGAGCAACGTGTTTCATTCTTTCATCCTCTTTACGTCCTTTCGCGTAATCTTGAATCTCCTTCTTTATGTCATCCGGTATTACGTCTTGCTTCTTGAAAGATGTTCTAGAAGACTTGTCAGTCGTTTCCACAGCGCTGCTGCCACAGTCTGAAGCTCCTGCTTGAGAACGGTCGGTCCCATTCATCACCCTCTCGACTATCGATGCTCCATGATCATGAAGTAAACTGTCGATGAGTCTTCTTGCTTCCCCTCTGTGATTTCGTTTACAAATTGCAAGCTCTGCAAGTCTTCCGAGCTGGCGTATGCATTTTTGCTCGTCATTCTTGAAGTACAGATTTGCCAGGCTCGCAAGGACTTCTCGAATCATATCCTCATGCTTCCATTGAATTAGCCCGCCACATCTCTGACCTTTTTTTGTGTTCAAAAGGCATCTCTTTGGATCGGAATTGAACCTTTTCTCCGAGTCACACCTGTCGAATATCTCATTAAACTTTTGGAGTCCTGTGTATGATACCTCGTCCGCCAACTTGTCGATGCGGGTAGTATCAGACTCTTCATGTTCTGAATTAAGGTCGGATTTGCAGGGACTTCCAAAGCTGTGCATAGCTTCTCTTGATTTTTTATTGTCCTTGTTCTCAGATTCAGCTTCGTCAGATATAGACCCTGTTTTCGGGATTCCATTGGGATTCGCATTGGGTTTGCGAGCGCAGTCTCCTTGAGGACTCAACCTATAACCCGATATGTGACAGTCTTTTCCATCGATATCTTGACTGCTTCTTGGAGAGGCCGAAGAGCGCAGTGTATCTTGGATACCGTTTTCGCTTGGGCTGTGAACAATCGAGGATGTGGAGCTGAAAACGAGCGTATTGGTATCATTTTGTTCCATAACTGGTATTCGGGATGACTTGCGGCTTTCAGGCATGCAGATTTGATACTCATCGAATACCATGCCTGACAAGCTTGACTTTGAAGCCGATACAGTGCTGTAAGATCGTCCGCGGATCTCAAAGGTAGCTTCTGACGAGCGTACGGGCGGGTTGAATTTCAGGGAGATATTGTCGGGTGCTTGGATGTAGCTGTCACAGCTCCGTGAGCGGCGGTGCCCAAACCCAACGGCACGGTACAGATGATCGTTCAAGCATTCTCAGAGCCGAGTGTCAGCGGGACGCAATTAGGTTCTGAAGGGAACATTCTACCTGGCGCATTGATGGTGGCTCTCAAGGGCATTATTCCATTGCTCGACCAAGACACCTCAAGGCCTTTCCTCCAAGACGCAATTCTGTTGAGAGCAGGCTTCTCGTGGGATTGGATGTTACTGCTTGGAATTATGGCCACACGGCCATCTGAATTAGAGTGTGGGGGCGAGGAATTGTCCACTGCGGATCTGCTTGTGGCATCAGGTTCCTGAGGGGCTTTTGATTTGAGCATTATGAATACCAAGGAGACAGGAATTTTGTTGTTCACGAGACTCAATAGATTTTGAAGAAGTGAATCGAATAAGAAGTGACACCTTGCAAAAGGAAGAATGAAGCAGTCGCCAACAGTCTGCAACTGTACTGGCTGTTCCACGCACAGCCCCGTTGAACGATGGACCCCGCCAGGTAGCCATCAACGCGCCGCTGAGGCATCACACCTGACCGACTTGCGACGCAACGGCAGCGCACGATTATGGAAAGGTTGCACAATTAGTCCACATCGGGCGACGACTTGAAGGATTGCATGAGCATTATACTGCATTCCGCCCTCAAGCCAAAACTAGTAGAGTCTTGCCTGCGCGAGCGGGGATCTCGGGAAGGATCCCTTTGCATGTTGTGCCGCATCTGCGCATATCATTGCAAACGTGCTATTCAGGAGAGGGTGCACAGTGATGTAACCATCAAGTTGAGGGTATCCGTCGCAAGAAACACGAGCACGAGTCTTTTCTTGAATCAGATGCATGTGGCATATTACAATCTTTTCGCAAGCAGCCTCACCTCGTCTCTGAAGGGCAGAACAATTCGCTGAACCGACCTGTTTTCGTCGTAGCTTCTCCATCCTACTCGTCGTGGTGGTATGAGATGTTGGAGCATGGTGTCACGGCGACAAGGATGTTGCCCGCGGCCCATGCGGAGCTCCCTTGGGGGCAACCGCTTTACTAGCTTGTATGGTAGTGAGTGACCCGGCAAGTCGGTGACAAAAGCCACTTACATACTAGCGACTTGGCAGAGAGCTCCACACCAAATTCCGATTGAAATCGTTGAGAATTCTCCACCTCTGTAAAACTACTACGTCAGTAGCTACCACGCTTCGCTTACTCCAGGTTGTCCTAAACGGTGACGGCCAGATGAAAGTATGTTGAGGGAGAAATGTCGACAACTTCCAGAGATATTTCGTGGGTGCTCTCTGCCAAGTCGCTAGTGTACAGTGGTTTTTTGTGATGCTTTAGGACTAGCTTGGGGTATGCTCCCTCTAGAGCTCCCTTTCTAACACAAAGAGGGCAACCGCCAGTCCTGAGTTCGGGTTTTACTATGCATATGGATTTGGATTGTCGTGAAGAAAGCTTCGGGTCAATAAGAGCTTTACAGGCTGTGGTGGAGAAGATCTCTGTTATAGTACAAGCGATGTGTCGCCCAGTCTGTATTGTCAATTATGTGGGTAGCTAGCTAAGTTGTCAAAACTTTGAGGAAGTAGCAATGACCCCGCGCTAACTGTTCTGGGACGTCATGTGACTGTTGGCTCGACACTGTTCGACCGCACCTCCCCAGTCTGCTTTTCATCCTCATTTCTTATCTTTTCTTTCTGCCTTTGCCTTTGGAGACGGCGCTTGACCGCCCTTTACCATGTAAACATGGTCGCGTGCTGGTAGCAGCAGTGGCTGACTTTTCGCCATCGCCTCAGAAAATACCGACCAATTTCACTTTATGAAAATCCCCTGGAACGAGTCCTCATCTGATTATGTGCGATCCTGATTACGGTCTCATAGTCGAACTTTTTCCATTCCAAGACCCCACGAGGAGTGTCATAAGTACTCTGAGTTCTGTTTCCTCCTTTTGGACATCATAATCTATCCTCTCATTGTTACCAACATTGACCTCAACCTCAAGATTGGGTGAAGGATTCCACCTCACCTGCTTTGATCATCAGATACCAATATGCACATCGAAACTGGACTGGGGAGATTCCATCACCTCAGCAAGCATCGTTCGTTGCACTCCTTAATCTATTGGCCATCTTTGTGGTCAAGCTCTATAAGCTCGCGTCATCTTCAATAAGCTTGGTAAATATCTAGCCCTAGACTTTGAATTACGATTCAAAGTTTGGACAATACACTAAAGGGGCATAGTCGATACCACCGTATCGATCAGTCTTCGGTGACCTGCTTCTGGCTAACGGCCTCCTCTTCGAACTACTCCTAGGCGCAGATGACTCAATTCTGCCTAGCCTGATGGCGATATTGGCCATGTCCTCTATCTCGGCATGTGGCCGTTCAATCGTCCTATCATCGTTGTATCTTCACCCTCCGTAGCACACAAATTCACCCAGGAACGTCCCCTGCGCAAATCTCTAGAATCTCACAGATGGATAAAGCCGTTGGCCAATAACCAGAAGCGAGCTTGGAAGGCCATAGATAGAAACAATGGTCGATAATCTACGTTCCACGCTTTAGTGCGAGCCATCTCATATCCATGGTACCTTCATTAGCGAATATTTCCAGTAATCTACGATATCACGAAGGAACGAGGGCAATCAGGGGCTATCATTCCGCTGGAAGACGCCACCGTGAATCTGTCAATGGATACAATCGGACAGATGGTGTTGTGAGTTCATACTCAATCCTCAAATTAAACTACTAATGTTACAGGGGTACCACTTTTGACGCCCAAAGGTTAAGGAACAGCAAATGCCACACGCATGGACGCAGGGTTCAAGAGATTACTTATCAGTCAGATAAAGGTGTTCCTATTTGCGGGGCATGACATGACAACTTCTACGTTTTGCTACATACTTTATTCTATTTGCTATCGTGCACTCCCTCGGCTCTATGAATTGTATGAGCGGAACACAACGAAGCTTTTGGCTCTGTTCGATATCTCATCTGAAGCGACTATTCTTGTTATTCGACCACGCAGCCGGTAGCACACGTTGTCACACAACAATCCCGTACCAAGAAAAGCTTCGAGGCGGCGGTAAGTCTTATTCTACGCCGCTACCGGGGAATCAATCAGCTACCGCGGTCCGAAGATATGGTACCTGGTACCTTTCCCAAAGAATCCCGAGAACCCAAGCGAAGATGCTAGAATAGGGTTGGCTTTCCAGCTTTCTTGAAAACCCGCGTGTCTTTCCTAGGCTATCTTGGGATTACCCACGGAGGTTTCAAGTAGGGTTTGAGGAGATGGGAGGGACTATGCGAATGGAATAGGGGTATACGCGCACAGGGCTAGGGTGTACGCGGAGCGTAAGCCTTCTTACATGATTAGGAGTATCTCTTGGTGGGGATGTCACGGTCAGAATGTCAGACGTAGGGAAAATATTCTTTGAGATTTAATAAATCAATTGAGTTGGCCAAACGCTGGAATTGGGGTATCTAATTGAACTTTGTGTGTATGATTTCGGGGTTCTCTTGCCAATCCTCCATATTGACCCACATCTGTGAAACGGGCTGGTTAGCTTGATCCATGGTGTGCTCTTTCATAGGACTTGCCTTTCGAAAAGTGCTTAAACCGGCGAGGATACTTCCGCCAATCCATGTACTGTACTTTCGTTCTGGCGGGGCAAAGATCTTAATTCGCATGTCTTTGACGGCTAGTTTCTGTACTTCGTTCAATAATCTGTCCCCGAAGCCTTTGGTGAGTGTCCCGCCGCCTGAGAGGACGATATTGAAGTATAGTGATTTCCGGAGGTCCATGTCCGTGCGGTTGATGGCGTCGACGACGATCTGATGGACTCCGGGGTACTCGAGACCTATGATTTCAGGGTCGAAGAGGATCTCTGGTGCGCGGTAGCGCTCTGATCCGACCTAGCAACCCCTTAGCATAACCCGACGCTGACGCTCTAGTGAAAGCGAAACAACGGACCTTCATCTTGTTCCCATCTGGTAAGGTATACTCCGCAACCTTCGCCTCCATCCTCCCATGCTGCATCCACTCCTTCTCCTCCCTCTTCGGATCCAGCGCCACATACCCGCACTTCTCTTTGATATTCCTGACCACCTCCTTCTCCGCACTCGTATGGAACACATACCCGCTCTTCCGAAACAGCAACTGCATATACTCCGTCACATCTCTCCCCGCAACGTCGATCCTGCGTATGGAGCTGGGCATGGCGAAACCTTCGTAGACGGGCACGGCGTGAGAGACGCCGTCGCCAGAGTCGAGCACTATCCCTGTGGTCCGCCCGGAGGCGTAGAGGGAGAGCACGGCTTGGATGGAGGTGTAGAGGGCGGGGACGTTGAAGGTTTCGAAGAGGATTTGCGCGGCGGTTTCGCGGTTGGCGCGGGGGTTTAAGGGGGGTTCGGTGAGGAGGACCGGGTGCTGTTTGACCATATCAATGGGATGTCAGAGGGCTTTGTGCAGCTCGTTGATAGCTTAGAGGGTGCCCAGAGTGAGGAAGTGCATACCTCTTCGCTCAACGTCTTCAATTCCTCTTGGTATACGAATTGCCATATCCGCTCCATATCGTCCCAATCTGTCACTATGCCATGTTCGAGTGGATAGCGGATCTTCAACAGCCCTCTCAATTCCTCTGCTCGTTTCCCAATAAATACGTCCCCTTCTAGAGCTCCGGCTAGCACCCGCGTGTGTTTGGGTCTGCCGACGAAGGAGGGGAAGTAGCATTTGGGAAGATCTTCGCCTGCGAAGCCGGCTCGTATGGTGCCGCTGCCGTTATCGATCACGATGGGGGCGTTGTGGAGTGTTTCTGTCATGGCTGTGGAGGGGAGGTGGAGATGAGACGCGGGGCGCGGATGGGATGCTGTGTTTCACGGGAGGTCTGGTGCATCTCTGTGGAGTGAGTCAGTAAGATTCATATGGGCTAGTCTATTGTTTTTCGGTCTTCTGAACACTGTCGAGCTTTTGGTACGTTTTGCGAAACGGAGCGCAGCGCGCCAAGCTGACAGAAATCTGCCCCGACTGTACCCCTCTCAGGGCCTAGGGTGAGCGCTGCTTTACAATCTCGCGAGCTTACTCCGTAGGTACTCCTAAATTATGCTAGGTAAATATGCCCCCTCAAATATAAAGGATTTACTACCTAGTCAGGATTCTTACTAGAAATTAATACGTGTCTTTTTTATCCTCTAAGAACGCGTAGTCTATCTTAAGTAAGGCTAATAGCCATTTTAAGATCTAAGCTTAAAGCTATCCTAGGTCTACCTTTTAAGCGTAGTATTTTTATAGAAAAGCGATTATAATCCGAAAAAGACTTGATTAATAAATAGTACTTTCTTTATAATTACTCCTCTAGTTTCTATATATTCTTACCTTTATTTATTTACTTATCCTCTTATAAGCCTACTAATCTACTTCACTCTTCTATTTAGCCTTAAAATTAGTTAAAGACTATAATAATCTCTAATAATCTATTCTAATTTATCTAGACTGACCGTTAAGTCGGGATTCGATTCTAACTTATAGTATTAACTCGCCTAGCCTTTTAGCGCGTTATTATTAATAGTATACTAGTATACTATTAAAAGTATATTTCATGATACTCGATTCCAACTTTTGGAATCGAATCGCCAAGAATTAGTGGCTTGGCGCCAAATTCGATTCCTCGCGGTCAGTCTAAATTTATCTCTTTCCTCTTATTTCATAGCGCGCCTTCTTCTTTTAGACCATTATAACTATTACCTTGTAATTCTAATACTTGTTATATATAAATCACCTTAGAATGTAGTATACTATACTATCCTTCAATATTTCCTACCTTTCATCTTTCTAATCTCTCGTCTTTTACTTTTTTTCGTGCTTTGATCATTCTACCAAATAAGCCTGACTTGCTCATTGAGGTGTATAATATGTTTGTCTTTTGAGCAAGGAAAAGCGAGCGTGAAAGACGGGAAGGAGGCCGGGTCCCTGTAGAGGTGCCTGAATGCACAGGATAGGCGAGCGCCTGGACAACAATCTTTCTTTACGCGACAGAAGAAATGGTCATCTTGAAAAAGGTAATAGTGCCGTGACTGCTTGAATCCATCAAAGGTACTGCTATACTCAGCCCTTCAGGACTTGGGGACGACGGAAATCGGGTGACGTGGACAGGCGCAGCACTAATCGAGAAGATGCACAGCCATATTGCAGTCCTATAGTATCTATGTAAGCACTTGAACGACAGCAGTCGTCTCCCATTCCTAATTTCGCACTTCCTCTACATATGAATACCTTGTGACAGACCTCCCAGTACAACCATGACATCTCCGTTTCAAGAAGCTGGCCCAGAAAGAACGTCGCCGCCGCAAGATTCCTCCACAGAGGAATCGCCAGCTCCATCGTACATCTTCCTCGCTCACGGGGAGCGGTCGGTTTACACAGTCAGTACGCGCAACTCGACACAGTTCACCATCGATGCCAGCTTCAGCGCCATCCCCCAACCGCCGCACTTCTTCACCGTCCTCCCCCTCGATCCACCTCAGCGCCGGTCGCTTCATTACGAGTTCACGTTCCTCTCACGTCACGCCCTACACGTGCGCTTCGGCGTCGCCAGTCCTTCGCAGAAGCAAGAACCGTTCCCCGACGATGCATCGTTTCCGCCTGCGCATGTCCGCGAACGGCTCTGCACCGGCTACTTTCCCACACCCCAGAGCAACTTGGATGAGCTAAGGCGGGAGGGCAAGGACCTCATGAACGTTGGCGTGGAGCTAAGAGCTGGGGATTTTAACACATGGGTGAACCCGCACTCGTGCGGCGGGATGGAGTATCAATACGTGATGGACAAAGATGGGTTCATGGGATTTGAAGGTTTCTACAACAATCCCGAGGAGGAGGTCGTGAAGGTGGGGAAGAGCTTGGATGCTGCACACATCTCTGATGAGGACCAAATAGAACGGAGGAAGGGAAGAGTGCCTCTTTGGAAGCTGAATACCAATGGTCCTTTCTCCCATTCGAGTATGCCCGCTGGAATCAGTGCTGCAGGGGATGAGGTCAAGAGCTTCGAGCTCTTCGAGCTGCGGGCTGGTGAAAACCTCAACGTGGCATTTACAGACACGGCCGTTCCGGCGAACCAAGACGAGACAGCTTTAAAAAGGACGTCTGAAAGTGGCAAGGAGGCTGAGACAGTGGTCGAACCGCAGGGCGGGAACCCCGATCTCTTGCTGTTTTGGACAGATCGTAATTGGGGATGCTTGGTCAAGAAGCCTTTGCCTGTCTCGATTGACAGGCTTCAAAGGATGCAAGGCAATCAGATCATGCTTTCTCTGTCTACCAGTGGCGATAGAATGGAATATATCATTCTTGCGGGTGAGGCTCTGGAAAAAATGAAGGCTGAGTATGGTCATCTGAATAAGAAGACTCAATAAGACCGAGAAGGGCTGCGTCTCTCCTGTACACTACCAAATTCAAAATTCTATAAGTTAAGCAAACTGCTATTCTAGCCTCGAAATTGGCTATTGACCAAGGTTGACCGGGCTCCGGAACACGTCAGAACTCTTTTTGAACGCGCTGATTGCGCTCCAACCCCATTTCGTGGAAAAATAGATTCGACCCCAGGACATTTCATCATACCCAAGACCTTGACATGACCTCTTGAGGCACGGGAGCGAAAGCAATGCTATACCTCTCGTCATTTCGTCGGTACTACCTCCTTCATCGGCTGCCACGCATCAGCGTCTCCCCAGCGGTCACTGGTCAGCCCTGCACTCCGAGGAATATAAAAGACGTGAAATTAAATAATTTAATTTATTTCAATTTAATTTAATTTAATTTAATATAAAATATGATGTTTTACTAATTTGAATAATGAATAATGAATAGGTTAAGTCAAATCTCTAAGAAATTCAAGAACATATAAGGAAGTACTTAAAAGATATATATTTATCAAGATATAACTTAACATCATATTAAGACTACCTTATATTTATAAGGAAGGTCTTTGGCGTTCGTCCAGAGACGTACACATTCAAAGCCGTCCTAGATAGTGCTCCGCGGCTTCCTGGAACAGACAAACCGGTCTTGACACGAGTCCGAATGCTGATAGCGCCACGCAACCTCCTTCAGCGTGTCTTTCTCTCTGGCCCATCTGTTCGCTGTCCTCGCTGAAGCAGTAGCCTGCAACGCGTTGTAGAGAGCAGTGAGTTTATGGAGCGACGATTGTTTGATTACCACTGGCTTTAATCCGGGCGTCTCGATTGGCTGAAGATGTTGGTAAGACGGCCGTCTAGTTCGTTGGACCAGGGCGCTGGTTGCAGAGGCAGGTTCGGACACAAATGTTCTTAATAAATTCGATCTTTGTGCCCGGAGTCTGCGAACTATGATGATGCCTTTTGAGGTTGGTAATCTCGCATACGAAATCTCACATCGATCTCATCAATCTCATGTACGCCTAGCTCTTTTCCGATGATGAGCTCGTACGGCATAGTAAGCTGCAACGATCGTCGCCACACCCCCACAGGAGCGCTATTTCAACAGCGATGTCATCTGATGTTGAAAGGCTATTGGTCGGTGAAGCGTTGACTGTACTCTTCTGATCCGGAGTGGCTGCCGCCGCTGTTGTTGTTGATGCCCTCGAGGATCTTGACGAGGTCAGAATACGGGTAGCACTGCTCGCTGTTGCCATTTATGGAATACCAGACTACTCCAGTCTTGCGTATCGAAGCTTACAGCCGTTGTGAGTGTGCCCGTCACAAATGGATCTATCGCTAGAATACTTGTAACTTGCATCGAGCTTGCCGCAACACCAGGGCCTACACCTATAAAGAGAGGGATTATGTCAATAAGGGAAGGCTTCGGCTTACCATTCAGGGGACAATATTTGTTAAACGCTGCCACAGCCAAGGCACCGGCTTTGCTACTGCGCCAACTGATCGAAACATGGGCCGGGACGCGGTATAAAGCGTGCGCAGCGTCTGAGGAGAAGCAGGTTGCTGGTCCTGTGACCGAACAGTCCTGCTGAATATTCTTTTTGGTTGTCGTAAGCAAGCGTACACTGTACGCACGATAGAGCGGATATGTATAACGGGACGTGGTCAAAGAGAACGAAATCGGGTCTTGTGCTGCTCCTAGCTTTGAAAATGAAGGAAGCTGACTGGTATTGCCGCAAATATTCAATGCATCAATTCCTTGCATTTGTAAACTCAGAAGAAATGATACTTGAGCTTGCGCGACATTGACAAAGCCGTATGTGGTTCGTCAATCCCTCACAATAAAAACGCAATGGCTCATTCGGTGTCAAGGGTTGAAACTTTGCAAACATTATGGTGAGAGGCTATGGGTAAAGTTGATGTTCTAAAATCATCGGCTTGCCGTTCCAACGTGGCACATATTACTAGATGTGGGTATGATGTACCCTCACCAAAGCTGTCGAAGAGACTTCTGGCTCTGACAGTTTGACATTAGTAGTCACGAAAGAAAGGCATCACACCTCTTACCGATTGACATTCATGTGGTAAGATCGAAAGGTCAGTTTTTCTCCAGGACCGACTGCTCCATCATCCTCACAGCAGAGGTCGTGATCTAAAATCCGCAAGCTAGATCTTGTAGGGTTTCATTTGCATGCGGTCCTATTTCTGTGCATCTCATGCACGATCAAATACAAAGAAATGATATGTCTGATTTGACAAATATTTCGCAAGCATATTGTCGGTGGATAAACCGTGGACGCCTAATGGTCGAAGGACTGGGTCTAGGACTGCTGTTGTGGCTGCCACATGTTGAGGACGTGGCGGGATCCTACTTGTTAAGATTTTCGGAAACGACGATGTCAAACAATACCAAGGGATGTGACAGGAAGATTATGTTATGGTCGTATTTGCAGCCTAGCAGGCAAGGAAAGCCCAGTGCTTCGAGCCATGAAGTTCATATCTGCCAGTAATTCACCCCAATCTTCATAGCCCCATACCTCACGTCTAATGCCAGTCATCCTACCAGCGACCCCTTGATAAAACTTCAGGCACCACCCTCACGCTTAGCGTATTCATCCTCCATTCTCTCTTCGTATGCCTGATCCGCATCGCTCACATCCTCAATCCTCTTCGAGTTGTCCAGACCCTCGACTTGCCGGGTAGCTGCCCCACTAGCTGGCAGTCGCGTTGTTTGTGAAACGGGCGCTTGACCAGCCTCTTGGGTGGTGCGGTGGATGGTGGTGCCGGAGGGGTTAGAGGAGGTGGATTGTGTGTAGGTGTTACCCGCGGAATCGGAGCTGGATTGATAGGTTGAGGACTGGAAGGTGCTGTAAGATTGCGAGGACATGGTGCTCTTTGTTTTATCGGAGTTTGGCTGTACAGCGTTCAATGTTGCTTGTAAGACTCGAGTCGTTGACGGATCAACTTGACGTAGAACAGCGATGTTCACAAGATAGTTACCCGGAGATAAAGTAAGTATGACGTCGCCAATTCCGAAATGTCCGCACCAGTCCAAGACGAATCTGTCAAGTAGAGGGCAGGGTCATGGCGAAATTGATGGAACTTGGGTGCTATGCCGACATAGTGGAAATGAGTTGATTTTCCTGTCACATAGAAAAGGTGGGCAAAAGGTGGGAGAACCATGTTGGATGAACAAGTTCAACAGCAAGCACTTGTCGAGAGTGCTCGAACACTGAAGATTTGGATCAAAGCAGTGTACTAGAGTCGAGCATGCTGAACGTGGTTGCTATGGAGTAATCACAGGTGGCTGTTGCGAAACCTGTGAAAGACATCAATCAAATTCCACGAGATGGTTGCTTCTTGATATGGGCTCAGCTCTATGCTTGCCTGCGGCTGTACCCGAAGTGATTTTTCGTGCTTCGGCCGGCGAAACAGACTGTAGCCTGTCGTCCAAGGCTGGTACCTGGCTACCCAAGGGGACCACGAAAACCACGTGGAGCGCGAATCCCATTCTCGACGACGTCTCTGCTTATGTGGTGGTCTTTTTCCCGTCATTTTCGCTTGGCCAACTGCTCCTGAAATGAGTGACCAGCCAGCCGCTGGAACTCTCGAATGCAGTGCGGAGTAGTTTCCCTCCATCACTGAATATGTGATAGCCTTGGAGGCAGTCGCGTACCAGAGATGATGTCCATTGGCGCTTTAACAACGGGAAGGAATGCATACCCTGAAAAGAGGCGGAAGGTACTCGATTCTTGGAGCAGAACGTCCTTCGAGGCGAAGCCATAGAAAATCGGGGAGGCAGGCTATCAGGTGAACCATTTCGCTTCGGGAAAAAGCGTGTAGACATTCGTGCTATCGACATTTCTGATTACTTCAGAGCAAGAATCGAACAAATCGAGCCTGGAAGTCGCTGATGACGGGACCAGCGCATGCGTTATTGACCAAAATTTTGCGAGAAGAGCGTGTTCTAGCTGGCTTATTTCCTTTCTCTCTGCTGAACATAACAGGTCGTCTCCAGCAGAGCTCTTCGGGTGCAATAGGCTTCTTTGCATATTTTTTGGCCGCTTTGTTGGCTAGAAGGCAGCGCAAATTCAACGGCGCCATTTTCTACCGCCTGGCCATCTCTACCACCATTCGGATTCTTTCAGAGCTCGAAGTCAACCAAGTCATGTCGCAACCCCCCTCTCCATTTGTGGACTTTTTTTTCTGCTTCCCTCTTGCTTTAGTTGTTCTAGCTCTGATACCAGCCTCGGCCAGATCGTGGAATGCTGGACTCCAATCCAACCCGCAATGCTTATCCAGCAGCCTCAGCAGGGTCTCCACGCACAAGCTCACCTTGGTATTATCGACAATGCTTATTGTGTTCGCCGAAAAGGGAAGATAGCATGTTTGGAAGACTTCTTGCGAAATAGCATCGGTCGGCGGTACGGGCGCAGCGGCAGCAATGATCGAGCGAAGAACGTATTGTGTCAGGGTCGAGGCTGCAGTCGGGTCAAAAAGGGCAAGGCTGGGAGGCGACATTATGGCGAAGAAAGCTGGTATTGGTAGAGGTCTGATGTGCTCGAAGAAGTTGTGGTAAAGCGCGGTAATGGGGGTGAATGCATTTGGGAGTGCGTCCGACACTTTCGACAACAGCGAAAGGAGACGGATGCGGAGATTAATGGAATCCCGGCCGCCAAGCTTTGTGCATATATTCGGAACGCAGTCGATGGAGGGAGGATCTGTATCAGCAGGCAGGGATGACGGATCTGACGCCGAATCCTCGAGGTCATCTTCGAATTCGTCATCCATATAGTCGCCGTAATTGTCAGCTTCGATGTCAATCTTTGCCTCCACCCTCTTGAACGCGGCGTCAGTCTTCAGCTCCTTTGTCTCATTCTGCCAGATCTCGCCAAATTCTGCCACAGCTTTCGGTCGCCCATCTGCAAAGACGGCTTTTACGATCCTTCGCTCTCTCCCTGCAGTGCTACTACCGTAGTTGATGTATTGCACGATGAGACTCTTCTCCATGACATTAACCCCAGATTCCCCTTGTCTGAGATCCCAATCCGACTCGAGCAATTCGATCATGAAGTCAAGCCATATACACCATCTTTCCCACCGTCGTTTGTGCAAGATACTGCAATTGAAGCTCCAGCCTACAATCTGCCAGAAGTCCTCTGCACGAGCCCACAGCGACCCTGTATTTGCTAAGTCTGTGTCGATACTCTCGATGTACTCGTTGTTAGGGCTGACACCCTCTTCTATAGTCTTCCTCTTGCTTTTACCTCGACGGCGAACCACTGTGTCTTGACTGGCAAAGGCGAATGCTTCCCGGAGGACGTGCGGCAAAGGGCCAACATGACGCACCACCAATCGCAGATATTGAAGAGCAAGGTTCGCAGCTTGTATTCGATCTACTGACTTCGCTCGTGTGGTTAAGGTGGGATGCACAGCTAGCGTAGCTATCAGAGAGAAATGATGGGGCGGTGGAACAATTGCAGGCCGCTGGGCTAGGGAGGTATTTCCAGATGTGAGAACGGCTTTCAGAAAGGTCAGAGCCTGGATGTCTTTACGCTATGATCAGCGACTGACAATGTGGTTGCGTAGTCATGAAGCTTACGAAGACCCTCTTCGAAGTATACCGTCACTTGCTCGCGAAGCTCATAGGGTAGGTTCTTCACCTGGCGGAATAACGGCGTAGGAGTGTTCGTAGTGGTGGGTTGCCGGAGAGGCGAAGAGCCAATTGATTTGGCTGATTGGAATGACTGGGGTGAGCTATCAGGTGAGACGTGTAGCGACGCAGCCGACGAACGGGCAGCACTTCTCGTCTCCATATTGTCTGTATTTATCGACGAATCTTGGGCCCACATAGGGCACAGCGCACCTTTAAGCAAGCGCGTCGGCTAGACGCGTCTACCACGTGACCTTCGCAAGCCAAGCCTTAGTAAGCATTAAATCACAATCCTTGGCAGTTTTTTTCTCACCGTTACAACTACAAGATAGGACGGGCAGAAGTTGTTCTGATCATTTTGCATCCATCAAGATTCGATCACGCCATAAAATTCTAGGCAACGCCTGATCCTCCAGCGCTAAATGTATTATCCTCCTCGCATATCTTACCACTAAATCAGCTCCTTGGCCGAGCAATAGCGATACGAGCTTGTTGTGTTGCTTCCGTACGGCCTCGAATCTGCGATAGGTGGGACGATAATTCTAGTACCAAATATCATTGATGTCCGCCAGCAAAGGTCACACCGTTTCACTCTTTCCGACTGTTGCCGCTGCAACATTAGCACCAATATTCTGTATATGTGTACTATTATCAGGCAATACCACAGTCACTCCTACCAACGCGGTCTCTGAGACTTCTAGTCTATTATTCTTTGAAGAGGTTGCGATGCGAATCGGTGCCGTGTGACAGGCAGAGCTTGGTGAATTCGAAGTCGTCCTCAGTTGCGGCGTCCTTTATAGCCTACCAACTATCTGAGACAGCGATTCCTAAGGAATCAGTGTTCGCAAAGTTTTCGTTGAGTTCCCAATTACATAAAACCGACATGCAGAACCGCACTTCAGCACATCTATCTCGTATTCAATCATGAGCTCAGCACCACGTTACGACCGCCCAGCTGACAGTGGAATTCGCCTTCATTCACTGTTACAACAGTATACAGCAAGGCCTTCGCGGCAGATTTCGTCCTTGCTTCTCTCAGTACTAGTTTACATCATGCCAGAACTGGAACTGATTTTGAAGATCAGTCTGGCCGGTCACTGTCAATCTTACGATGGTCATCGGTGCATGTCGTTCATCTTGGGTTGAGGTTCTCTCATGCAGCCGAAGTTTTCGACTCTACAACACGAAGGCGTATACGAGGTCTTAGGCTTCATACTAGATCTGTCTTCTACAGATCAGCATAGTGGGAGAACATGCCAGGTGGGTGCGTCATGAGTCTCATTTCCTTCAAAGTACCTCGTGTCATCGTTGCTTGTACCTTAGGAGTGTCTCGTCGATTCCCATCGCAGAGTATGACAAGGAAGCTCAAACCGACACGACCAGCTTCTTCGCACTGACTCCTTCCGCCAACAGATCAGCAGCCTGCTGCAAATGCTCCAATCCATTTCCAATAACCTCCGACGGTGGCATATACTTAATCCTGTTCTCCTCCATGACTTTGTCAAGCCATTGCCAAGTGGCCTTGAAGAATTCGCTGCTCGCCATGTCCGTGGCAAAGTTTGTCACAATTTTCACTCCTCTCGTTGCCTTCCCTTCTGCGCCCGGCATCACCGACGCCACCAACTTCCATCCGCGGCTGTTATCTAGGATCTCGCAAACGGTGTTCAAAGTTGCATCGTTAGAAACGGCATCGTATGCCCCGACCACCTCTTTGCCACTCAAGTATGTCACAATATCCCCAACAACATCTGGATCACTCTGATCAAAACACATAGTCGCCCCCAACGCTTGGACCATGTCATGATTCCTCCTACTCGCCACACCCACAACCTCGTACCCAGCGTGAGTAGCCATCTGCACGCCGCAAGAGCCTACACTACTACTAGCACCCCAAACCAAGAGTATCCCGCCACGACCAACTTTGATGCCGTCAACGGACGGTGCTTTAAGCCCCAGTGTCTCATCCATAAACAAGCAGCTAGCAGCGGTATTAATCCCCAATGGCAGCACCACAGCATCCTCATACGCCACCTTTTTCGGAATTTTCGCGATACAAGGCAACCTCAAAACCACAAACTCCTGAAAGCCGGCGTAACAGTACCTCCCATCTTTACGATCCAAACACGTAGCAGCGCCAGTGACACGATCACCTATGTCGAAGACATCAGCCAGGGAGGAATGGACTTCCACAACCTCACCGGCAACATCGCAGCCCAGAATTGCTGGATAATCCTCCAATAGGATCCCAAGTTTCTGGACGACGACATCAGCTGGGTTCAGGGCTATGGCTTTGGTTTTGATGACGAGCTCGTTGGTTGAGGGAGAAGTTTATGGCGCGGAACCCACAATGTTGACAGGCGACTGTTTGGCCATGAGCCATGATGCGCGGTTGCTGGGGGACATCATGGTTGATGTTTGGTATGTATAAAATGTCTCGACAGGAAATGTAGATGACTTTCGAAGATCTAGGAAATTACTTTGAAGACTATGCCGAGAATACTTGTAGCTAGGATAGCCTTGATTTTTTATTCATTTGGCTCAGGTTTCATATAAGCATGCAGACGACACGAAAGTCCGATTCGATTGATATGACCGATATCGCCGATACTACCGATATCACCGACGTTAGGATCAGCGCAATATCACATAGGTAAAGTAGTTGAGCTTCAGCGACAGGTATATGGCGTCTAGCTCCTCGAGCCGGATGCACAAAGACAAGGGCCATCTTGGTAGCATCGAGATTGGTCTCCGAACAATTTGTCAGCGTGTTTCCAAAGAGTCACGTGCATGCTTGCTTGTATCAATATCACGACTCATTGCACTGTCATCCATTAATGCGTCTATCGATGTCATCGTCTATATTATAAATGTTCCCATTAGCTAGAGTGTTAACAATGGATGTTTTCCTATCATCACTGCTGTGCACCTTGCTGAGACGATGAATAAACACCAGCCTACTATATTACTGAGCACACCATGTGGATGGATAGCGAGAGGTGTCTCCACGAAGGATTTGCTAAGCCGCTCCCTCAGTGCCATCCTAGGAGCCATTTGCTTCGACTTCGAAGTCTCGACCTCTTGTTTCTGTCATTTCTCTTGAGAATTTTGACTTGCAGTCGCCCCAGATGAATAACACATTCCTCTCCCTCCCCTGCATCCTTGAGCGCAGAAAGAGGAGCTTCAAACTGTTGCCTACCAAACTCAACGCTTGCGCAGGTAAGAGCTAGCTTTTGATATCTTCCTATCAGCTCTTGCATTACAACAGTATGCTTTGATTGCTCTCGCTGGTGTTCTGGCGATGTAGAGTGACACGTTGACGCATGGGAGGGGAGTCGTTGCATGTTTGATGGACTTTCCGGGAGATGTTGTATAAACTTGGAATTCATTATAAGCAGAAAGGTTCTCGGGAAGTCGAGAGTACAAACTCGGGCCTCTTTTGCATGTGTGAAGCGGCTCTTGACATGTAGGTGGGCCATATCGGATAGTCGTGGAGGAGTTGTGTGATATCTTGGGTGTCAGTATGGGTAATTGATCTATCAATTGGCTGGTTTTGCGACAGCCCTTTTGCTTTTGGCTTCTGCGTGAGGTCCTGAGTGTATCTGAGAGATCCCTGAATGGTAGCCACATTCCGCACGCATGTTTCAAGAACAGTCTTTCTCCAATCTACGAGATCCAGTCGTGCTCAACGTATACGATTTGCACAGTGTACGGCTGTTTGTACACAGTCTACGCAGAAATGGAGAGGTAGGGGATGGCATGTGCTTTGGTCCTTGGAAGAGACCAGACTGGTTTCAAGGATCAATCATAGGAGTCTCAAGTTTGTGGTGATGTATACATGTTCATGCAAGAGAGTAGGGCAAAGTGCAGTTGTCAGGGTAAGTAATAAATGTCTTGTTCAGAGATAGAGGACCTCGTCCCTACAAAGGCTGAAGTAAGGGCGGCGAGCCTCCATCGAATTTGTTGAACATTTCGATGGTTGCCCATACTGAGGTGGGTTCGGGAAGGTAGTAGTCCGCTTCGGAGGCCTTGTCGTGTGCGCCGATTTTGACTGTGAAGTTTGTTGAAGGGGGTAGGTCCGTGGAGCGGAGCGCACGAAACATATCTGTTGAACGCGTTAGACATCATTTTGATGGGTAAGGTCCCGTATAGCATGAGAGCGGGGAGGAAGGAGTCCATATCTGTGTATGACTTCAAGGAGAAAGGTCCAGTCGTGCCTCACCCTCATCAGTCACATCGTCGCCAGCACAGAACACAAACTCCGGAGAACAGCCCATCCTATGCCGCATTTCATTCATGATCCTACATACAATCTTTCCCTTATCCACATTCGCGGGCCGGGCTTCAAGCACGCATTTGCCACTCATGACTTCCACATCCCATTTCTCTAGCGACTTCTCAAGAGATTTCTTGCACCTGGTGGCATCCACTTCGGCGGGAGCTTGCAGCTCTACTTTCCGGTAATGAAGGACTGTTGCCACCCGTTTCTCCTCAATGAAGGAGCCTGGGTGGCGAGATTCGAATGTCTCGAATGCTTGTCTTACGGTAGCTTTCCAGCCCATGTCAGCCTTGGCAGCGAGATCCTCCCATTCTGAGGACTGGGGACGGCGCATGAATGCGCCGTGTTCGGCAACTAGACCGACGTTGGTGAGTGAGCCGAGCTGGGCTTGAAGAAATGCTTGATCGCGGCCGGAAATGACCCAGATGGTATTTTGAGGCCACGATACGAGGATTTTAAGCCAGTTGAGATGGAGGTCGGACAGAATTGCCTGTGCAGCATTGCGGATGATCGGGGTGAGGGTCCCGTCGTAGTCGAAGAGGAGTAGGCGGTTTGTGGCTGGTGCGTAAGTGGTGAGAACTTCAACAGTATTCAGAGGGCGAGTCATTCTTCGTTGGTGAGGGATTGAAAGTGTACAACGCTCTGACAAAGCCAATGGTTAGCTTGAAATAGGACAGCTGGGAGTACTCTGTAAAGATAGTTACTAATGATGTTCAGACTTTGATGATGATAAGCTTTGATTGTGCTAGATTTTGCTCTCAGAGTGGAAGGTGAGCGTCTGCGAACGTACTTGCCATTACTCCTATCTGACAGCGCCCCTCCAGAGATAGGAACTGGCGAGGTTCAAGTGGTGGTAGGTCAGAGACTATTAACAGTGCTTCCTGATTACGGTGGCACGCTCGATAATATAGTCGCAAGTATTTGGCCATCCAGCAGTGTGCGCATCGAATCCACTCTACCGCACAGGGTTCTGTACCTCCTCTGGGACGTAGTACTGCCGTATTTGGGTGGTTAGCGAATCAGGGAACCCGCACTATTGAAGGAGAGATCAACATCAAGTCACAATGCAAACAACAACACGTCCGCAGCAGCCGCTTTTAGACCCACAGGAGGCAAGCACAAGCGTGCCCTACGAGGAATGAACATTGGAACCCCCCGCAATTCATGAGAGTTCAATCTGACCTGATTGAGTTGATCTAATCGAAGCAATCACGTAGATACTCAGCTGCTTTGAATTGAACTAGATACGAGAGTAGCAGTCGCAGACTTTGTATGGAACCAAGCGTGAGACCAGAATAATCCAGCAAGCTGCATCAAACAACGTATGGCCAAAATCGAGAGGTCTAGGCCCAATGGCAGCAGCTTCTTGGTATGGTATACTCGGCATCACTTAGGCTGTCCCCAGGTTGAGCAAAGCCCGCTCTGAGAAGCTTTCAAAGCCGCCAAGGCTCTAGAATAAGCTAAAGTACTTTACTTTAGGTAGCCATCCGTACTTTCGAATAGCAGTGAAACCTGACTGGCGCTACTTGATACACAGGCACTTAAGCAACACAGTATCTTGTGGGCCAGATAGGCCTACTCGATTACGCAGACGCTGACTTGACCAAGTCGCGTCTTGGTTGAAGTTGGGGTGACCTATCCCCAAACTTTATCATCATAAAAGTCAAAAGATCCGACGACAACTCCGCGTCTATTCTAGATTGACGCCCGTGGCGCCCAGTTCTATTCCGCGGCAAACATCACAATTGTCCAAATCGTTGACTGCAAACCACAGAAGACAACAGGAACATGCCCAAGTCGAGTCCAAGCTAACCAAAGATGCATTGCTCATGCATCGCACCACACTATGCCTCCGTACTCACCGACTTCCATGGCTTGTTAGGATTCTTCACAGCACCATTTTCCCACGTTTCTTGAACACCGGCGCCGGCTACCAGGTTGATGACGATGGGAACGTGATAGAGAGTCTATCAGCATGGGAAGACCACCATGCACGCGAAGTCGGGCGGAGACCAGTGGACGTCCAGGATGTGGTCTTAGACGATCTTTCAGCAACTCTTGAGGCTCATCGTGCTAGCAATAGAGCGTCTGTCATCCGAAAAATCAACGCTCCCTCTGACATACCCTCTTTGTTCCTGCGACCCTCCATCGATAGAAATTATGCGGGCAAGGAAGCACTCAGCGAAGACTTGACTGAAGGGGGAGAACTTGCTCAAAACAGTCTCAAGAGCAGTGTGGATGATAATCAAGCAGAGGAGACACAGGAAGAGAATGAAGCCGGCATAGGGATATGGCCCGCAGACTCTCTGCAAGCGCAAGAAGGATACGGGAGGAGGAACCGGAAGAGGGTTGGAAGGAAGGTTGGGAACGGCTTCGTCAAGTCAAGGGTTGTTCTTGAGTACGCTGGAGTGGCGTTCTCACCAACACAGTCATGGGTTTATGGGCCAAGCTCTACAAAAACCTTCCAGAGACCTTGGCTAGCTTACATGGAGGAAAGTAGCGGCGATCATCTTGGGAGGTTGGTCGTCGCATATAAGTACTCGTGATCCTACTGACTCACCCATCCAGGCTGTCCAGCGAAATCAGAGCCTATGAAGCCTATATGAGACTCACCCCTGCAGAGGAAGCAGCTGCTCAGCTGGTGATGTCCGACGTCAAGATTATTACACGGAGAAGCCTTCGGAATGCTCCCTTGACAATGCTAGGATCACGCAGCACAGGCCTCGCAACTCCGCTATCTGATTTTGACGTGACGTTTTCCGTCGCCTCTTCTGACCATGGCTCTGGTGCTCGTAAGCAAAGTGTGTTCTCGCGGCCGTTGATACGAGAAGCTGTGGGCTCGTTGAGAAAGATTGAAAAGGACCTCCGCAACTCCATCAAAGTACAGGGTACCGAGCTCGTGATTGCTCGTATCCCCATCATCGAGACCAAGCATCGTGGCACCGGTTTCAAGATACAGATTCAGACAATGGCACCCCATCAACCTGCGCAAGAATATAGTGCTGCTTACCTGAATGAGCTACCCTCGTTGCGTCCTTTATTCGTAGTACTTCGTTACTGTCTCGAGATCAGAGGCCTTACAACGGTCTATGAAGGCGGTCTAGGATCTTACACTTTGCTCATGATGATCGTCACGGCTTTGAAACACTCTAGCGGTACATTTGCCTCAGATGACCTTGCCGGCCAACTGCTCTATATCTTATACTTCTACGGCAGTACGGATTTATACCGATATGGATTCTCTGCTAACCCTCCTCGTGTCTTTGACAAGCTCAAGGAAGGGTGGACGCTGTCAGAGCGACTGGCGCGTTCCCAGGATCCACAACTCCGAGGTATCGATGAGATTGTCCGCGAACGAAATCGTAGAAAGCCATATCTTCTATCCCTACAAGACCCAGCCAATGATTTTAACGATTTGGGCAAGAATTCTTACGCCATCAAACACATCCAAGCGGTCTTCAACAATGCTCGCCAGAGCATCCTTGACGCACTAGAGCAGGGTGCAATGCCGCCTGAAAACCATGCGCAAGGCGGAATGTGGTCCTACATGGACGGCCTCGTGAGGGCCGACTACAAGGCTTTCGAAGCAAACAGGAGTAAAGTGGAACGTTTTGCAAACGACCCACTATCGAAAGACTACGACTACTCAACAGAGAGAATCACAGAAGACTTTCAGAGAAGGGTCCATGTATACAAGAAGCACATCACAGTAGACGAGTATGGTGTGTATTCGACTCTACATACCCTACAATTGAACCGCCTCAAACGTCAGGAACAACACTTTAGACGACGCATTGCCGGATTGATCCCAGTATTAGGCAGGTGGTCGACGTCTTATATGGCACTATACTTGCACTTCGAAAGTAATGCCACCATCCTTTCATTATGGGTGGAATGTAATACCATCATGGAAAGATTGGCACGCAAGTCGGCCTCGAAGCTACAAACTAGGCAAATTCCTGATAGTCTGATTCCCAACCAAGACAAGTGGACGACAGACTACCTAGACTTGCTTGTGGGCGGACTGATCTCCATTCGTACTCTTTGGTGGGATTGGTATGGGATCAAGAAGATATTGGCACGGACCTCGGCGTCAACCGAGAAATCACCGTTCGTTCGTAAACAGTATTCAGATGATATGATATCCCTTGTGCACAGACACTTGTTGGCTTGTAACGATCATCTTTGGGATGAATGGACCGGTATCAAGTGGAGGTTCGCACGAGACTCAGCGTCAAGCAAGACATTGAGAGTGTATCGTAAGCTGTATAAGAGCGATATAGAAACACATATAAGCGAACACCTTAAAGATTATGACTATCACCTTTGGGACGAATGGTATGGTATTAAGGGGAGATTGGCACTAGAGTCGGCGTCAAGCAAGGCATTGCCAGTGTTCCACAAAAATTATTCGATCGGTATAGGTCAAGAGGTGACCGCACCTGAGATCGCAAGAGCGCAAGAGACCAAGCAACTCACCACGCGTACAGCTGACTTGGAGAAGCGGTTCCCAGTGTCACGTGCGAAGACAAAGAATCTCCGAACAGAAGGTTGTAAGATCAGGTTGGTTTCCCCCAAGGATTTGTGCGCCAGGTGGCAAGAAAAGCTCTTTGATCTTCAGAGAGAATTGCTCGACATCACCATAGAAGTAGCTATGCATAAGAAAGACTCAGGCGTAGCTTACGCGTGGGCATTGTATGATCGGCTACGTCCTTTCAAGAACAAATACTTGAAAGAATTCAACGACATCACCAGACGTCTTAACAGCTTGAATGGACAGGAGTCAGCAATGGCAGACACGCAGGACCCGCTTCTATTCGGAGATCGGAGGCAACTGCATAAGCGAGTTACAGAGCTCAAAGCAGAGATAAGAGAGATACGCCAGAGAGAGGTTTGGCTTCAGCTGCAAACCTTTAACAAACGCAACTTGACAGATGCAGAGTATTGTCGCACTTTTGTCAACCTCGAAGAATCGCAAAATCGCCGCGGAGAGCTAAGTTCTGAAATCACCAAGACGGTCGCACTGTGGAAAGAAACTCACCAACAGAAAAGGATAGAGTATCTTGAAGAAGGTGGTCGCGAAATCGAGTTGGCTTCCAAGGAAGCTGCTAGATCTACGCGTTCGGAGACCCCGTCTCCTGATCCAATCACAGCTTCGGTGATTGATATTCAAGCAGCGCACCTGACCATTACCAATGAAGAAGTCCAACCACAAGAAGCAGTCTCTGCCTCTGCCTCAGAAAAAGATACCGCCGAGACCTCAACGGCTAGATGGGAAGCTATCAGCCCCCAAGCTCGACGTCCCTCGAGAACACGAGCGGAGAGCAGGATCGTCCGTTTCCGATCGCTCCTGTTGCCGAAGAAAATCTCGAAGCCCCGACCATTTGCGGTCCCTGTGACGGAGGAGCCATCGGACAATGGTCCCCGCATTCGCAAGATATCCTTAGCAGAGGATTCTGAACCGCCATCGGTGACGAACAAGCCGCAGTATTATCGGAAACCTTTATCGTTTTGGTCAGATACCATATAACAGTAGATGAATGCTCTTGACGATTGGTGGGAGACTAGGTCGAGCGAGCTAGGTTTTGGGATACTGGTCGCATTTCTGGGCGTGGATGTGTGACGTTACCCTTACGGCGATTATGGTCGGAGGGCGTAAAATAATATCGTGTCAAGACTCCCATGTTCGTGAAATAGCAATGTCATTGAGCGGCTTGAATGCAGTAAATAGTAATGCGAGACGCATGAGCCTGATAAGCCGATTCCTAGTCAGCAAATTATAAAGTTACATGGGAGAAAAATCTGTCAGAATATTATAGAGATGAGGAAAATAAGCCCCACGTAATTCCCAGCCAGCTTTCATAGTTATATACAATCTAGCCAGGCCCATGAATGAAACATCATTTGCATCTTTCAGTATCCAGTCTATACGTTTCAAAAAACTCACCTTTTGAGGATAAGAAATTTTCTCGATAACATCACTCAGATCTGCCCATGCATCAATCATTCGTAGCTTGACCAACACTCAGAGTCTGCTATGTCTATTCATCTCTACGATATACATGCTAGTGACTCTCAACACCACAGCGGTGTACATCATAGAATTCAATTAGGCTATTGAGCAACGGGAAGGGGCCCTCGTTACTCGCCTGATGGACAAAATAGGAAGTCTACGCCAGCGTAGATTCGGATTAGATGCGCATCTGTACGTGTAATGGTTGATATACTGTGATGTGGAAAGTCCAATGAGACCATGGTGTACGCTTGACTTGGTTTTGCGGGGGCGTCAGTCACATACCATTCTCACTGTATCTATGTCAGCCAGCATGAATCCTTGTCACGTCAACCATACGCCCTCCATTCCGCATTATCCTTGCATCATGGATTACACATTCTGCTACTGTCGCCGCAAGCTTGACAAAGCTCACGGCACTGGTGATTGACGGCTCAGAGCCCCCTAAGAAGCTATATGGAGAGCTCCTGACAATATAAAAGTACATGTTGATTCATATCTAGGTTATGATACCGTTATAGTAGAATGGGGTTTACCTACCCTACCTGCATACCTTAACTCCAAGCCAGAATGCCGTCCTGCGAGCACTTTTGCACTTCATTATTATCCTTCGATCCCGAGATGCATGCACCAGGCATTGCAGGGCCAGCATGAATAGCTACCCGTCAAGCCGGCTGACAGGGTTTCAAAATTGCAGTTTCGGACGCTGTGTGCAATATAACCATGTCTCCACGCATCCGCTCCACCTCACGCCTTGCCCACCCAAACAGCGGCCACGTTCTTGGAAAAGCTCCCCGTATCAGGCCCAAGAAGCTGATCCTTCAAATCCTCAACGTTACCCTTGATCTGCGCGCTCGTCTTATCACCATAACTTTCGGCAAAAAGCCAGATAGCGCCACCAGCATGACATCTCACACTTTGAGGCACCTTTTTCCACTTATCGGGCAAATCCCCGCCTCCCTGCCCAAGGCAAAGGACGTTAGCTTTGAAGCTTACGTCCGAGAAAAGGCAGCAGACAGGATCGGGCCCGTCGTCGGGGGCTTTGACGGTGAAGGTGCCTGGGCCGTAACCTTGTAAGTTGGAGATACCGGACATGTAGGCGTTGAGTTCCTGGGATTTCTTTCCGTCTGCCTTGGGGCTGACGTTCTTATCGAAGGTGTCGTCATTTGTCTTCTTGGGCTGTATGGGCAGTTCGCCGCGACGACGAAGTCCGCCAGTCGTCCAGTGCACTATAAGGCTCCAGCCTGGTTGAGAAGGAAGACTTACAGAGTCGACGGCGCTATTCTCGAAGCCCATTTTGCTTTGAGCGTAGTGGTCGCCTGGCGGAAAACAGGCAGGGTTATCGCCGTCTTTGTAGATGCAGAGGTATTTGTCCCTGGTCAAGGGCGCGAAAGGGGCTGGCGGTGGAGGTTTCACGGAAGCACCATTCTGGCCCGTGGTAGACTGGTCGGCAGGAGAGACATTGTCTGACCTTGCACCGTCGGGGGCTGCCTCGATTACATTTTCGACTGAGGTTCCTTGAACATTGAGCCCGCTGGTAATGCCGCAGGCAATTGATGAAGGCTGGCCATTCATAGTTAAGTGATGTTGCGGATATACCATGTCACCTGGGTAAGTGACAAGTTTACAGTCACCATTATCGTTGGGGATGATACGATCATGCAGCTTGTCTGCTGTCTGACCGAATGTAGCTAAGTTGATGTTTTGCCTAAAGAGCTGAATCAGAAATGCCTTGAGAGAAGGGTCCTGATGAAACGTACCTATTGATTGCGAAGGTAGGATTTTCACATTGTGTGATATCGGTTTCTGTCAGACAGCCCTGAATTGGGTTGTTGCATTTTTTGCGTGGCAGGAAATGGTAGCCATTTTGTCGGCTCCATCGCCCTTCTTATTCTCATCTACTACGTAGAAACCCTTTGCAATTTCAGGGATGGTCATGTGCATTCCTATGTTAAAATGGGTTAAGAAAACGATGGTGTCGAAATTGCTCATTCCTAAGGCCATTGAAAGGGTACCTGCACCATACACGATTTGACAGTCTTTGTTACCAGGATTGTTGCCGTCGCCCTTTCGACAATTTTCTAGGCGCCAAGACTTAGTCACGTGGCAGAGCAGAGGGGTGTGGGCGAACGCACCATTCCCAGTATGTGTCTTATCACCAAAAATTTTGTACTGGATGATACCTTGGACGTCGGTTCTGTCGGCTGGTGTGATATTGTGTCCGAATCCAGGAAGTACTATTCGAGATGTCATTTCAAACCCTATTCGAACTTTCCGGAAGAAAGGCGCCTTGACGGGGAGGATTGAACCTACTTGCAAACAGCGCAGCAACCACACTTCCAACAACCCATCCAATGGGTCCTTCTGCTACAAAAGCTACCGCAGGACCTACCAAAAGTGATACAGTTCCGACGGCGGCTACTGCCCACTCCTTATGAACAAAGTCCAAAATGACAAATGCAGCGCCTGTGAGGTTCCTAGAGCGTCAGCCACCATTCGAATCTACATATATATCGAAGGTATGATATAAGGTGACTCATCAGGAAGTCTCGTACGAATAACGAATGTCGATCCATACCAGGCCCGGACTCGCTGAGTAAAGTGTGCAAAACGTACCCAAAATGTTTCCAGCAACCCCCAGCGCGATCAACGCAGCCTTACTGTACATTGTGAATGATGTTAGTGTTCCCGCGGTCCTGATCAAGCTCACCCTCCGAACCTTATCAGCCTCCGAGAGACCATCAGTCGGTATGGCCTTGGTTGGAGCGTCGTCATCAGAAGTAATGGACAGTTCATCGTCGGGAAGATCTGATGTCCAATCATTCATGACAAGCTCATTTTGGCCCTTCGTTGTGGGCGCACCATCATCGGCTTTCAGGTTGATTGTACAAATACCTCTCTTTCCTTTGAAACGAAGGCCGCACCCTAAATCTTTCTGTTGTCCATCTCTTTTTGCGTATTGGTTCATTTTTCTTGGCAGGGTCGGGGTTGGGATTGAATATGTTCATAGCGGACACGGGTTTGTTGATATTATATTCATTGTACTTGTCATTGACTGAGAGTTTGTCGTAAGTATCGAAATGTTTTTGAGTGTCCTCATTGGGATCTTGAGGTTCATTTGGAATCTTCTTCAGGAGCTGGGTAACATAGTTGTGGCACGTATTCAGACTGCCTTTATTTTGTGGACCGCTGCGGTAATTCTTCAACTCCTTCAATGCTTCAAGGAGAGGACCTTCTCCTGTTTCATGATTTACGATCTCTTCGTTGGTCATAGTCGTTGTCCCATGCTGGAAAGACTCATATGGAACAGCGTTGCGGGGTGCGTCCGCTTTATTCATCTATTGTAGGTTGCATGATCAGCGTTGACTCTTCTAGAATCGGTTGGAAACAGTAATGGGATCACGAGATCGGTAATGCTAATGTAACGTGGTTGGTTTGCTTGGTGAGAAAATAACTGTTGGGAGTAAAGTGAGTAAGATCTAATACGAATTGTACTCACCGTTGGTTTTTCGAATATCCGAACCTCAAGGGGTCTATCGACCTTTGGCTTTCCTCGATCAGCACTAAATATTTCGATTTGGATAGGTCCGTCGGTATCAGTCCCTGCAATCCAGAGTGCTGAATGACCAGGGAAATTGTCCACTCCGAGATCGTCCTTGAGTTTTTGCTGGAAGTTGAATTTGAATTGGACATAAACCCTGCGTTCCGCTCCTGTTCTTGGCGAAAGTTGATGGGTTTCGTTCGCAACTGTTGGAGAATATACGACGGTTGTTGTGACAGCTAGAGCAGGCAGCAAGCATGCGCAGAGATTGCGAAGTAACATTTTTGAACTTGTCTAAGAATCAATTTGGTGATATGGGGATAAGGTAGACTTGATCAGTGGATGTAGGAAACAAGAACAATGCTCGTCTCCCTGTCTTGCCGTAAAAGCCGAGCAATACGGCTGAGAGGCGAGATAGAAAGATGCTCGTGGAGATATTACAAAGTGTTTTCATTCATAGAGGACCATTGTGGGCAGCTCGACGTTCTTATGTATGACTGAGTCGGCACCCACACCATCTTCTGGCACTGCCCGGTCTTTGCCTATAACTGACCATGAGCACGAAACCATGTAAATCATGGTACAAGTTTCACGTTCAAGGAATGATGTTGGTGAGTTGAAACGCTTCCGTCTACAGAGTCCAGTGAACAGCCTCATGAAAGGCTCTCGCCAATCCTACCGAAGGCGAGTTTGTCAGTTGAAACGAATCCGTGCGCCGCAACTCTCTTTGCTGAGCAGTAGGAATCGTAGGCTAGAGGAATTTGGATTACCATAAGTGTGATGTCACATACGGAGAGAGCCGTAATACACATACATGCTTCGATCTATGTAGAAGGCTATTGTAAGAGATGTCCCTGCGCAAGGAGGAGAATTATGTTTTCGCAAGCCTAGAACAAAGGCCAATCATCTTCATCAGGATATAGGTCGTCGTCCATATGTCTCTCTTCCTCTTCGGCCGACCGCGCCATAGAATAGGTTTCATATGGCCATAGCGTCACGCCATCAAAGAAGAATTCCAAATCAGATAATGTCTGATCATACTGGACTTGGATGAGTATTTTCATCCCATAGGAACGACGGATGTTCGCGCAGTCGAATGTTGGGGGGAAAGCACAGGAGATGGTTGGATGACGGAGAATCTCAGAAAGGTCCAAGCCCTCTTCTGTAATCACGGGCAACAATCCGTGTTTTGAGGCTGAAGCATCCGAGGATGCGATCCCATGCTGCTTGACATAGCTCGATTCTTTGTTCGGAGGAATGCGTAAGTTCGTTTGTTCCAACAGCTGGAGGCAGCATGAGGCAAGATGCAGGGTTGGGGCACCCCTGGCCGCAGGGTTCAGCGCTTCGCCCGAGTGGCGTAGAGTCAGAGGGAAAGCCTTTTCTTGGACAAGAGACTTTGGAAAATCGACCGCCAGTTCGACAGACATCTGTCGCCCTTGATCACTAAGTTCTTGCCACAGCACCATGGGTTGCTCATCAGCTTTGGGTATATCAGATGCTCGTACGCGTGAAAATGTTAGAGGCAGAGTCGAAGAGATGTCATCGCCAGAAGTGTCGTCTCTGATCGCGACCTTCAGACTGTAATCGATGATATTACCATTTCCCAGATCTGCGGAAGGCGGTAAGGCCTTGGGCTCTGGCATACGATGGCGCGATATCCATTGACGGAATTCAGCCTCCTCGATACCAGGTTCCTCGGGTATAATGAAGGTAAAGGGCGACACAAGCCAGTCTTTGAGCCTAACAGGATACTCATCTATTGGAGTCTCAAGTTTGAGAAAGATGAGGGTGTCTTCATCGCCAATTGTATTGGAAGCGTTGTGCTTTTCGCCCCCTAAATGAATCCTGCCGATAAGGCTGACGGAGAACTTTTCGACATAAAGCGTTTTTCCTCGCGGCATGTGAGGGACCACTGTCCCGATGACGTAGGAACCTGGCCTCTTGTGCGTGCGCTTGAGGTGAATTGAGAGAGACGGTCTTTCCTCCTTGACGTCCATATATGAAGATAGTGGTAGACAGGTGGGAAACGGTGATATGAAAGAGACTGATTGTTGTTGAGAATAGGGAGCTGAAATTGCCGTGGAGCTGAGAGTTACTCGTACGTTCTCTCAGATCTCAAGTGCTGGAAGGTCCGTCCTCCTTTTGGGATCCAACGGCTGCCTGCTGATGGTGGGTGATCTATGAAAAGCCCCGTGTCCTTGAATGCTCTTCTGTAGATGGAAACGCTTGGCCAGGCTGAAATTGGAATCAGGGACGTGACCCCCGGTATGAAGGAGAGAAGTGCAGCCTGTTCATGCAGGAGGTAGCAAACAAAGGCGCAGCGGCCTCTAACGACCCGGGAATAAATAAGCCACGATGTTCCAGATGCCTCGAAGTCTCCATCCTCGTTTCAAGTGTCCAGAGTGCGTGTGTGCGCACATGCCTACTCCAACCAACGTGCCAACACAGCCTTTCCACCGCCGCCAAGGTACACGCCGGCAATGCCCCGGAAATCCAGGCCGCGGTTTCAAGCGTGCACCAAATACCAGCATTACAGCCTGCCATCCTTGTAGCCGTCAGCTGTGGAATGGCGGGCCCACGAACGAGTGATGTTCTTGTGCTGTACGATCTTAAAGTTCGAAGGTTCATTCTTGTTCGAGTCCGAGTCTTCTAGGATGGAAACGTCCTTGGCTTATCACCTCTTGGTTGATCGATTCCAACTCATGAGACATTGATTGTTCACAGTGCGTTATTGCATTTAGAACCCGGACTACATGGCCACCCACGTATTCATGTGGCCGACCGCAACCTTCGTAGACCGAATCTAAAAGGGCATGTCTCAAGTCGTTTCAAGCCTTCTACGAAAGATCTTTCTCTCTTTCTTGCTCTCTTTCCTTCTCCCTTAACACATCTTATCGCTGAGGAATCTCACTACAGCGCGTTTACCCATTGTCCCCATAGCCCTTACTGAGTATCATATATCCTCGGCGAAAAATTTTCGTGGTCATGGCAATGCTCTTGTACAGAGCTTCTGCGATGCAATATTTGTCATCGGCAAGAATGCCCTATCAGCAGAACGGAAAAACTATGGTAGATCATATGAAACGTTGAACTCTGAGCCATCTGGCTCAACCTTTAGACGCGAGATTAAAGGCACGGTTGCAGGTAGCATGCACACGCATCAAGCTGGTTGGTAAGGAACTCGACAAGGTGGTCGCCTCTGATGCCATCCCAGCGGTCAAAGCTGCCGCTGGCTACCTCTTTCATGAAATTGCACATGGCGATGTTGCCCATAACCTCAAATTGCTCTACCAAATGGGAAAAACATTGGAGACTGAGAATGATCGAAGGCACTATAGTGCGTATGGAAGGAAGATTGGGCCTGACGTCTTATTACACACAAGGGTGAAGCTATTGTAGCACAGTCTCCATATTGATTTACTTGCTGTTGATGAGTTCCATATTGTGGCCATTCATGACTGTCCATACGTCCGCCCTACGTCCGCCTGTGTGAGGCATTTACGAGCTTACACCCTGCCTAGGTGACAAGCTAGAAAGTGGTAATGTGATGGAGGCTGAAGTAAAGTATGTTGAGAAGCGTGTTTAGCGTGTGCAAAACTTTTGTACAAGCTTGACCCCGAATTCTATATGAAAATGTGCATTGCAGTTTCTGGTTACTAGGTCTCTTCTAATTTATGTACATCTTAAGTATATACCTATAGAAGCCCTCTCGTGGCTTTAATCTGACAGACTTGTATGTAATAGACTTATACTACTAGAACAACTAACTGCTGAAATTTGCGTGTTCGGTGCCAAGCTTTCTCGGAACAGCTAGCCAATCTGTAGGGAAAGTATCCTATGTGCCTATAAATACACAGCCCCAGCAATACTTTGTCCACGTTTCCATGATTGTTCAATCTTCTTCTGTCATTTGCAATGTATCCTACATGTTGAACGCCAGGAAAGTCTGCCAACATGACATACATAGATTGGCAGCAGAGGATGACCCCAACTCGCAAACCATGGTTATCGAAGCTGGCTTCAGCATTCAAAAACCCCTTTAAGATAGAGCAGGCTCCAGTGGATATCACCCCGGAAGATCAGAGTGTTTATGGCCGACTTCCCTTCATCGATACTCGGCCACCAACAACAGGCTCTGTCCAATTCGGAGTACCGCTTCTACAAGACGGTTGTCTATTGTTGACCTTGCCTCTTGAAATCCGGCAGACGATCTACAGATTCATTTATGGTCCATCGCTTGTTCACATTGGGTCTTTCAGCCATCGTCTGGCCCATGTGAGATGCGAGAAATGGGAGTTTGATGGTAGCTGGGACGGACATGCTCATTGGCAGGACCCACTTTCCGGTGAATTGGGAATCGTTGGCGTGAACAACTCCGACGATCCAAATGACCAGCTGACCTCGTTATGTTTGACGTGCAGGCGTATGTAAGTCAGCGAAGAAAGATCTCATCCTCAAATTGACCTCAATGCTCGGTAGCTTGCACTGACCCAGCTTGTAGCTACAATGAGACCCTACCCTTCATGCTGTCAATCCCTTGTATACAGTATGCGATTCCCCCCGTATCTTTGTGCAGGATCGCCCACGGCTTGGTACATTCATTCATATCCGGAATCTGAGTATGAGCAGGTACTTCGGGACATTTCCGCAACTCCTTTGGCCACCAATAGAGCCTTACACGATGTCTGGATGGATCAAGTTATGCAACACGCTGGCTTCTATGACAAGCCTTCGCTATCTATGCATCTTCATTATGCAAAAGCGCTTCGCCGAACATTTCGAAACGCATACACAACAAGAAAATATCAACATTGTAGCCGAGCTTCTAAAACCCTTGAGATCTATCAATATTCCCGAGGGAGGAGTGTTTGATGTGATCGCTCAAGGCTGGAAGGTGCCTAATGGAGCTGCTGACGACTCACCTTTCAGAGTGATACAAGAAAGACCGCCGCCGGTCTCTGACCTTATGAGTCGTACTCACGAGTTGGGAGAGTTCTCGCAGGATGCTTATGTGAAATTGGCAAGCATGCCCTGGCCTTTGCCATATAGGCCTTATAAGCATCCCAACCATGGGAAACCGCCACGCGCTGTTACGTGAGATCTAGCTTCGTCAATCTCGGTGGTGCACAGGTGGGCAAAAGAACGCAACACGAAGTGAGCGAGGAACAATCCGAGGAGTTGTACGGCATTGCAAGGTCACGCAACAATTGAGGGTTTTCGCATGTGAATGATTCGGTCCTACTAGTGACGGGAGATCAAATTACCTGGGTATTTTGAATGTTCTGTTAAACCGATCAACTCTCAAAGGATCGATGCTGGTATCATGTCAAGCTCTATTCATTCGAGACTCGAGCTTGAGCGGCCTGTCCTCGCTTCAACGAAGACGGAAGCATTGCGATTGGTGAAGATGCTATCAAGCCTGGCGTTTCTTCTGCTGGAGGTTACTGGTAAAGGCTTGCACGCCGTGACCCGACAACCCTTTCTTATCACCTCAGCACCTCCCAGCGTCACAAAGCTCGAAAAACTAGCATGAAAATGCCTCGGTTAATGTTGATGACCCAATCATCGAGCCAGAACACACAGTCTCGAAGACCTACTCCGTCCTAGAATAGCGCCTAAGCGAGCAAACCCTAGACTTCGAATTTGTACAAGATCCCGGCACGCTTCATGTCATCCGCTTTATACTTGAAAAAACTTTTTCGGCTTTCCGACACAGGCAAGATCCCGAAGCAAGTACAATGCGACTGAAAGATGAATTGCCTCGGCAGCTCCCATTTGAGAGGCCTGGATAGCTAGATGGATCCTACTCCAATTTGTAGGCACTGAGGATGACCAACTTCTTCCTATCTTCGATGAGGTTGCCATCAGTTCCGACAATTTGGATAACCATTCTGTGGATATTCTGCACGGGAAAATTATCACCGATCAGGTCACGCTGATGGCGCAAGGCAACGGGGTTTTTGCAAAGATAGACATCTCAATCACTTTCTCCCCGATGAATGAATACCCGATTGGGCCTGTATCAAGCTATTAGACCGAGACACCAATATAGTTGGTCTTCAATCGCTTCACAAATATAGCATAGCATTACACACGCTGCACCATTGCGCTCGGAAAGCAATTGGCGACATGGTTCTCCTATCTATGAGCGATAGCCAGCTCGGCGTCTGTGCTATACAATCTACAGGGATATGGTTTGACGCCCACGATCGCATCAGCTGTGCTGCTGTTGCACGCAATCTCGTGGCTAACAGAAAGATGGTGCTCGACGACATTCAGTTCTTTGTGTAGCAAGACTTCGCCTTTGGCAAGCCGCATCTATCGGATGAAAACGTTCGCCTGTCTGCAGCAGTCTAGGGATCATATTCGAGAGCCTGCAATGAGTACGTGTGCATGGGTTGACAATCAAGCAATGCTTGTCATAGATCAATTTATAGAAATATTCTTTGGAGCGCTGATCATGGAACTCCAAGAGAGGGCCGATCCAAAATTTCTAGATTTCACGGGATTTCGCAATGCCATTGTTCTGGTCAATTGGAACGCTATCAAAGACTGCGGGGCGACACCTCGGCCTTTCAACAATGAAATCGTTGAATAACATACATAGTTGGTTAGCTTCGGTAAAAGCTAGTACCGAAGCCGAAATCCTTCATAATCATGGAACTTGACGAAAGGGGGTATAAGTATCTCACTGAGCGAGTTCCAATAATGAACCATCAGAGCGTCTTAATCGAAGTCTCCAAAGTCTCTCACTGCCAATTCTGAATCTCTACTTCCATGACGCAAAACCCCATTCCTCTCATCTGCGTCGGCAGACTCAGAAAAGTAGCCGAGAGTCAAGAGCAGCTTCTTGCACGACATTTCGCCTACTCCGGCATCATCGACCTCGAGAATTTCAGTCCGCAGACACTTCGCGTCTTGCTGGCCTTAATCCCATCCAGTCGGAGTCCTCGTCGGCGGAGGAGTTTCGGTTGAGGTTCAAGACGAGGTGGAGAATGTCGTAGAGGAGCACCAAGCAGGTGGAGGTTTCGATCCGAAGTTTGTGCGCGTTCCTGTTGGACTTCGGGAGCGAGTGGGAGCGGCTGGGGCGGATCAATGGCTCAGGGATGCGTTGGGGAAGGCATTTGGCGTGGTTTGGTAGGTTAGAGTCATGTAAAACATGTGAAAGTCAAGTCTATACGATTGATATATAATTGAAAAGGGCGGCGTCGGGTAATGGCTTGCATGCACGGACGGTCGTGAAGTCTCAATGACAGACACCTGCTCTGGCTGGGCTGGCGTCTTGATATAAGGTGATCTGGTCATTGCTGCCCTGTTCTACTTAGTTGTGGCAATGCTTGATTTCATTCAAGGTAACAGGAGGTTCGATATCTCGTACGTAAGATTCGACACAAATGAAATGTAACAGCATCATTTTGTCACGGGTGAAATGTCAAAACAGGGTGCCAATATCCGTGGTCAAATTTGACCAATTCCGAAGCAACGGTTCAGCCTTGGCACGAGCCATTGCTCGCGCTAGTTTCGATGTCTGCTCCGACGCTTATCTCCGAAATTTGAGGAGAGAAAGCTTCTGGTCTTCTCTATTGTTGACTTCTGCTGCATTTCACAGCAGGGTCACCAGTGGACCTTCATCTGAAGCAAAGTCCGGCGCCCTTAATATAGGCTTAGCTTTGCCTCTCTCTTATCAGAAGTCGCCACCATTGATCCCTCAAGCTCCCCACCGCGCGTTCCCAATCGGTCTGCCTCCCGACGAGGCCTCACAGCATCCAGCTCAGCGCACTCCAGCCCGCGCCCAGCAAGCCGTCAGAGCCAGATCACCAATCAGATCTATCAATTCGCTCTTGGGTATCCCCAGACTCCGCCAGACACGAGTTCTGACCTCGATCCTTTTGGACCCTCGATAGACGCGAAGTCTCTTGGTGGGGGAAACAGCATGGGAAGTTTCTTGTTCACATGGTATGCTCAGTGGCTTTGATCATGGTGGCCCGCTTTCCGACGAGGACTTCAGCGGTATTGAGGCTCTAAGCAAACCTAACAGATGTGGAGAAGAAAATGGCTAATTGAAATTGTCAATCTTAGGGATCATCCTGCTTCGCAAGTCTACGTTACCGGCACATTTGATGACTGGGCACGAAGTGTGAAGCTTGAAAAGAAGGCTGATCGATTCGAGAAAATCGTAGAGTTGCCCTTGGCAAACGAGAAGATATATTACAAGGTGCGTTCCAAAGGCTCTCAGGTTCAAGCAGCAATACACGCACATATCCACCGAGGACGTACTACTTCGCTATGATGGTCATATTTCCTACATGATTAGAGCCTTGATATCATTGCTTGGCCCCGTGCACACCAACCCCTGCTTTAGTTCAAATCGCAAGCGCGACCAGATACGGCAAGGCACTCTGCTGACAGTCTCGTCCCTCCTTCCCCACCCGAACACCTCCAGGAAGAATCCAAAGTCTAGATTGTCGACTTTCCTTGTACAAACGATCAGAATTCAAGATAGAAGCTAATTTTGCCTGCGAACAGTTTGTGGTTGACGGCAACTGGACCACAGACCATACTGCCCCTCAAGAAAGTGACGACTCTAATAACGTGAACAACGTCTTGTTGCCCGAGAACATCACCAAGCCTCATAAAACCTCAGATTCTGCAGCTGCAGGCATGATGTCGGGAATTACCCCTCACTCCAACACTGTTGGCTTGGCATCCAATGTACCGAAGGAGTCGCAAAGAGCAGAACGAGAAGTCAGGCCGGAGTCAGCATCTTCAGACATACCAGGTGGCTATCCAGAGACACCTTTCCATGATGCGAAGGAATTTGCGGTGGACCCAATACCAGCAACTTCCGGCGCGGGGAATCCCGTGGCCCTGCAGCCTGGCGATAAGGTTCCTCATCCCAGCAAACTCACCGAGAACACAATCGATTCGAAAATGACGACAGACAAAGACTCATATGAGAAGGCAGGAGGAACGGACACTCCGGAGCAGACATTCGGAGTGGCTCCTATCCCAGCCACTTCCGGCGCCGGAAACCCTATTTCATTGCAACCTGGCGACAAGGTTCCTCATCATAGCGAATTCACCTCGAATACGATCGGTTCCAGTGTAACGACAGATAAAGAGTCGTACGAGAAAGCAGGAGGGACGGATATTGCAGCCCCATATCAAGCAGGTGGGGTGTCACGCGACATGTCCAGTATGCCGCCAGTCTCGGGGACTATGATTCCTGAATCCAGCCTGCCGATGGGTCAAGGTGCTCTTGCAAGCGAACCAGGCTATACGATACAATCCGCAGGGGCGAACAGCACGACAGCTGCGCTTGCAGGCCAAGTACCGCTTGAGCCAAGAGGGGTTCCTACTGTGGTTTCAGATAGCCAACACGAAGCTGGCGTGGATCCCGAGGCCAGTGGTAATAGAGAGGCGGTGAAGGAAAAGACTGCAATGGATAAAGAGCTGGAGAGCAAAGTTCCGGAAGAGCCAGCTACAACGGAAGGAACCAGCGGAAGTACACAGGGTACCAAAAGCAAAGACGCTGGAATTGTAGCTGGACTGGGTGGTGTCGCAGCTGGTGGAGCGGCAGCTGGCGCTTATGCAGCGTATGGTTCCCACGGTCTCCCAGCTTCCATCCAGCAGTCGATCGATCAAATGAACAAGGACACCTCAACTACTACTCCCATTGCTCCGACCGTTCCAGATGTCGTCCAGGAGTCGATTACTGAATCGCATCAGTCACCAGAAGCAGCAGGAAGCAAGACTATGGTTGAGGAAAAGAGTGCGATGGAAAGAGACCTACTCAGTAAAGTGACCAAAGAAGACAATGCCGGAGAACCTGCACCATCATCTACCGCAGCTCTGACCGAGACGGCTCCTACAGCCACCGGCTCCGAGAGCCTCCCACCAAAGGACCCTGCATCAAACACCACTGCCGCACCTCTGTCGGAGACACCTCCTACAGCCACCGGCAACAAGAACCTCCCACCAAAGGACCCTGCACCAATCACCACTGCCGCCGCCCCTGCTCAGACCCCAACAGCAAGCAACTCAATGAAGCAAGCAGTGCAATCTCAGCCCGACTCTCGGGACATCTCGCCCATGTCAAAGCCGATCAATCCTCAGCAGACACAACCCACAGTGACTACTGGCGTCGGTTCCAGCTCTGCACCCCCGAAGTCGGAAACCCCAGCTCAGGCTGCTGCAGCATCGACATCAAAGTCCAGTCCAGTCTCCAACAGCTCCGCAGCTACCGACAAGAAATCCAAGCGGGCGAGTGGATTTTTCGGGAAATTGAAGTCGAAGTTCAGCGACAAAGATAAGAAGTAGATCGCAGGTTCGGAGAAGATGAAAGGGGGGCTTGGATCAACAGGATGACTGGATCGGTGCATACATCAGCCGAAGCGAGCATTACATGGATGGTAATTGGTTACGGTGGTTTTCGATGCATTTCGATGTGATACCTCTGTCGTTTTGGCTTGCGTGTTGCATTTCTCATCTGTTCCGATAATCATGCCCGTTTCTTCAGTAATTGAGTAAGTAGATCTGGTAGTTTTAGGACTGCAGAGTTTTAGGTAATTAATCCAAGTTTCGTGCCTGAATTTGTTTATGGTACTCGGAGTGTTTGTAGTTGTATGGTATAAGCTGAAGTCGTGGGCGAAAGCACTGTAGGTATCAAATGGATGAGTTAATCTATAGATGACCGGGTGGTGAACTGGTGGTGTTGGTATTGGAATCGCGAAATGGATGTGAGCAGGCACAGCTGTTTGATCTGTACTCGCAGTAGCACGGCTCTGGGAGTGGTAATAGAGTAAGGCGCTTTGGATATGCAGTACTCAGAGGGTTCTATGCTAATTCTGCTCATGGTGGTAGTAATGGATGGGTACTTGCATAGCAAAAATCCCATAATACAGGAACGGGGGGGTGTAGTATGGAAAAGCAAACCCTGTTGTTATAAGCAGTAGTGGTATGAAGATACGCAGTTACAAAGCCAGTCCCGTCTACTCATTTCCATTTCCATTTCCCAAATGGTACCCCTCGGTTCTGGGATTGATGCCCTCCCTCCAAAAACCTCACTCAGATCTGCCAAGCCCATTTTGCCCTCACTTCGTTCGTATTCATCCGCTCGCAATGCTAGCCTCCTGTCCCCTTCCGTAGTCGTTCCTCCGCATGATGCCTTCGACGGGCCCGAGCAGCCTTTGGAAGCCTTGTTTTCCTAGATAAGCGACTTTTACTTCTCCACCGCCTTTTTTGGCGACTACACTCGCCGCTCTGGGTTTATCGTCCAAGAGCGCTAGTTCGCCGAAATAGTCGCCCTTTGTGTATTCTTTGATTACTTTATCCCCCGTCTCGGCTTTGTACACTTCCGCTTCTCCGGCTTCGAGGATGAAGAATGCTTCGCCGGGATCGCCTTCTTTGATTATCGTCTCGCCTGGTGCGAACTTTCGCGTGTCGAGCGCATCGGCGATTTTGGATCGTTCGTACAGTGTGAGCGTGGAGAGGAGGGGTACTTCTTCGAGGAAGGACTCGTACATGCGACGGCGTTGGAAGGCGCTGTCCATGAGGATTCGTCGGAAGGTCACTCGGTCCAGTGCCCACAGGGTGGATTCTTTTTCGGTGCTCACGACCGTGGCGGCGCGCGGGGCGTTGTACATCAATGCTAATTCTCCGAAGCTGCCACCGGGGCCGATGGTGTTGACTTTTTGGCCCATGCCGTCTGGGCCTGGCAATACGTGACCGCTGGGATTGACGTAGATGTCGAAGCTGCCGCGCTCGACGACGTAGAAGTAGTCGCCTGCGTCGCCTTGGGTGATCACTTTGATGTCTTTTGCGGGGATGGGCTTCTCGACAAGAGCGCCTAGGACGAGGTTCGAGCTGTCGTCGTCGAGGTGGCTGAAGAGGAAGTTTTTGGAGACGGAGGCACGGAGTCGGGAGAGTTGGTCGGGGGTCTTTTGGTGGTAGGGTGGCTTCCAGTTGCTGTCTCGATGCGAGGTTGGAGTCAGAGATTCGGCGGAGACGGAGGTCCGGCGCGTCATGTTGTAGTTGTTTGGGAAACCTTGCTCTTCGGGACCTGGGGGGCGGAAGGACGACGGGGGCCCCGTATTGGCGGAGGTGGCGCTGAAACTGAAATTGGATGTGGAATCGAAGGGTGAGCCTGGAGCGGCGGCGGAGGCAGTGTTGGTGGGGGAGGTGATGGTATCCCTCTCTTCTTCTTCCTCGTTGACATTTTGCATATTACTGGAACGAGCTGTTGACGGGTTGAAGGAGCCACCACCGCCGAAGGGATTGGTGCCGGGGAAGGTGGACTCAGCCATGGTGGTGAGAGGTGGTGTTTGCTATGCCAAGGTCTGGAGGAAACTGCAGGGATAGAGTAGGATAGGATGGGAATGCGCAATTAGGATTGATCAGACTGGTCATAGGTTGTTGATAGCTGGCGAAACCCGTTGGTCGAGGTCGTCGTTTTGTAGAAGGAAGAGGGTGTTGTTTAGGGAAGTAATGGTGGTGGTTACAGGGATTGATAGAATGTAAGTTGACTGAAGAGGGGCTGCGAGCAATTGATCAACCGCTGCAGGTGCTGCCAATTGACGCAACTTTGCCTGATCTGCAGAGCTACGTTCAACAGATCCTACACGACTAGCAACTGCAGCCTATTGTACTCTACGATGACGAACGTTTACTTCATCTGGCGGTTTCAGAGATATAGACTGGCTGTGATTCATTCTATGAGAAATCCGCGGGTGGGCATCGACCACTGTCTCCAAGCACCTCGGATGACCTCGTGATAGAGTACCAAGCTAGTATTGATCGTCTGGTGCTTTAGTAGTTGGATCAACACGCCATTGTTGGTGGAAGTGCCAAAATGCTTGTTGACGATAAAGATGCAGGATCGATTTGGGCTGTCGCACGGACAGTCATGGGTGTGGGGAAAAGCTTCCCGAACATTCTTGGTGCCTTCCAGAAGCTTACCTCTTTGGGCCTGATATACAGCCCTATCGAAGACCTGCCCCAATAGCAAAAAGCCACCGGTGGATGCCACGATGAGACTTGTGGTTGTCATGAGCCTACAGTAGTTCGTTCGAAGCTCCAGAGGTCAGAATCCTCGTCATTGTGCAGCCGACTAAGAGCGCGTGCTCGTGGGTGATCGATGCACCTCTGAGGACATCCGCCGAATGCCGGAGTAAAACCAAATACACCTCACCGTCGTTGTTCATGTCGTCTATCCCACGAAAAGGGGGTTCGCTGGAGCTGTATCGTGAGAGCGACTCCTCTCAGCCTGGAGTCGCCCTCTAGCGTCGGGTTCCCAATCTCAACATTGGCCGGAGATCTCCATAGGCGGGCAGCTGTCGTATTTCGTCTTGACCTTGGAGACCAAAGCGCTCATGTTCTTTGCCTTCGTAACTCCTCCCTCCACCTCTCTTCCGCTTCACTAATACCCAGTTGCACCTCCACTACCCTCCCAACTCCTTCCCTCCACGCCCTCTCACACCCTTCCATTGTCGCTCGCCCACCTTCTTGTGCGCCTTTCCTCTCGCGGTTAATCTCTTCCGTCCGCTGTTTTGTCTCCACCAGCTCTTTCTCCAACCCTCTCAGCACGTCTTCCAATTGGCTATTACCCACCAACCACGCATTTTTGCCAAATTGCTCTAATAATTCCAACGCCTGCAGCCGCGATCCCAAGTAGCTTGAATTGGTATAAGCTGCCTGTAGCGCCTGTCGCGCTTGCTGTAGGTCTGTGGTGTTGTCAATGGCCGAAGCCGCTTCGTAGCGGGAAAGATCTATGGCTGTGAGTGGAAATTTAGAGGCTATGCGTTCGAGCTCGGATTCTATGAGAGGCGAGAATTTGGGTTCCGCAAGATCTGGGAGGAGAGGGTGCGGTGTCGTGCCGGCATCAGGGGCAAGAGAGGAGCTAATCAGGGCATGCGCCCGGGCTGTGGAGGTAGGCGTAGGAGGGCGATCGATGTCTGCGAAGCCTCATCAGCGATACCCAGTGGGAAAGCGCTTGGGTATCGTACATGGGAGTGAGTCGTGTGATTCTGTGATCAGGGGCATCGTAATGGAGTGTGTCAGCTCCTCGTTGACGTTAACAATTTGGTCGTTCAATGTCAAACATTCTCGATATCAGCTAGCTATCGATATCAACAGACGCCTTGGGTCAGTACGAGTAGATGCGCGCTTCACAATAACTTGGAGGTGTTGTAGGATGGTTCTTGGATTGTAATAGTAGAGGAAGCAGGAAACTCCGCAGCCTTGGCAACATTTCTTGACATCTTGCCTCCAAGTACAATACACAAATTATTTTTCTTGCGTCCTGTCTAGTCTCTCTGCACCCACAGCAGCTCACTTGATAATCTGGGCGTATCCCTGTCCTCAGCTAGTCGTGTATATCTGTGGTATGGCTACGAATGACGGCGCTTGAGCTTCGGTGGCCCCCAACACGTTTGCGGATACCTACGTACTGGAGTAAGGTCTCCTTGTGAACCATCAGAGAATGTCTGCCTACGGGCAACACCCATTTCCTCCGAATCCTAACCAGCCGAACTTCCAGCAACATCGATACACGCAGAAGCCGCAAAATGGGTACCAATCTCAAGGGACACCATCCCAAGAACAGGGCGGCTACTTTCCACCCCAAGGGCAGACTCCGATAGACGAACACGGGCAGACACGAGAGCTGGCTGCCCAGATGGGAGGAATGGGCTTAGGAGGCGAGACGCCCGGTGCCAGCAGGCCGAACAAGAAGAAAAACAGACATGCCTATCACAATCTCGATCAACAAACTGTAGCGACTCAAGCTTTCAATCAGAGCACGGGAAATGCTGAGCAGTATGTGAACCAGGAGCAACCGCAGCAATATGGGCAACAATGGGACTCTGGCCATTCATATGCTGGTCAACCAATCACCCCAGCCATGAACCAATTTCCTGCTCAACCCAACACGCCTTTCTCACCTGGTCTTGGGGCTCATAATCCGGGACTCCGGAAGACCAGCGCGCCGATGCCTCCACCGCAGCCAAGCACATCTGGGGTTTCTGCTCAAGGGCGAGTGGATCCGGAGCAAATACCAAGTATACCAAGAGCCCGGGACGGGGCAACTCAATACTATTTGGATCATCTGTACCCTACAATGGAGCAGCATCTCCCTCCTCCGGGCGCTGTTCCCTTTGTGGCCGTCGACCAAGGAAACTCGTCACCCAAATTCGCCCGTCTTAGCCTCAACAACATACCATCATCGTCGGATTCCCTCAGCTCAACCGGCTTACCGCTTGGCCTCGTCTTACAACCATTGGCCCCCCTACAAGCCGGGGAAATGGCTATACCTGTTCTTGACTTTGGAGAACTCGGTCCTCCACGCTGCCGCAGGTGCAGAGCATATATCAACCCTTTTATGACATTTCGGTCTGGTGGTAACAAGCTCGTGTGCAATATGTGCACATTTCCAAATGATGTTAGCCCAGAGTACTTTGCGCCTACAGATCCGACTGGCATAAGAGTCGATCGAGCACAAAGGCCAGAGCTGACAACAGGCACTGTAGAATACTTAGTACCAAAAGAGTATTGGTCGAAAACCCCTGTAGGCTTAAGATGGCTCTTTGTTCTTGACGTAAGCCAAGACGCTGTCCAAAAGGGGTTCCTATCAGCATTCTGCGAAGGCATAATCTCAGCATTATACGGCGCGGATATTGAAGACAGCGGCAAAGAAGATACGGAAACGGAAGGTGTATTGCCTGAAGGGATGAGGAAAATACCGTTCGGGTCGAAAGTAGGATTTGTGGCTTTCGACAAAACAATGCATTTTTTCAATTGTCATGTAAGTGCACCCGTATTTCCAGTCTCATCATTGCGCTTACAGCTTTGTAGGAGAACCTTGAGCAGGCACAAATGCTTGTGATGTCGGACGTTGAAGAACCTTTTGTACCACTGGGTAGCGACGGACTTTTTGTTGATCCATATATGTCGAAGTAGGCTTAATTGTGCTCCATCTATGTCGCAATTCCATTGTGCTAACCTCGCAGATCCATAATCACTACCCTTCTCGCACGTCTGCCGGCTCTTTTCTCGACCGTCAAAAACCCAGAGCCTGTTCTCTTACCTACGATAGAATCTGCAGTGTCAGCACTGAGCGCTACGGGCGGAAAGATAATATGCTCTTTGGCATCACTGCCAACACTAGGCCCAGGCAGATTATTTTTGAGAGACAAGAATGATCTTCATGGGATGGAGACCGAAAAGAAACTCTTTCAGACGGATCACCCTGGATTCAGGAAGCTCGCAGGGAAGATGGTTGAGGAGGGTGTTGGTATTGACTTTTTCATTGCCGCGCCTTCAGGCAGATATATGGATATCGCCACCATTGGTGAGCAGTCACTGCAAGGCTGTAAATATAGATTTGCTGAAACCATACATCTAGGACACCTTGCGGCTGTCTCGGGTGGGGAGACCTTTTTCTACCCTAATTACATCGCGCCCCGTGACTCATTACAATTGATCCAAGAAATCAAGCATACCGTGACTCGAGAGACCGGATACCAAGCTCTGATGAAAGTTAGGTGTTCGAACGGGCTCCAAGTGTCTTCGTACCATGGCAATTTTCTGCAGCACAACTTCGGGGCTGATCTCGAATTCGGTGTCATTGATGCAGACAAAGCAATTGGGGTGATGTTCAGCTATGATGGCAAACTTGATGCAAAACTCGATGCTCATTTCCAATGTGCCTTACTGTATACAACGGCTAGTGGCGAACGAAGAGTACGTTGCACAAATACTGTGGCGGGCGTTAGTGAAGGGGCCATGGAAAGTATGAGGTTCATTGACCAGGATGCCGTGGTTGGTATGATGGCCAAAGAAGGTGAGAAATCAAGTTCACTCACAACGCTCAAGATTGCTAACAGTACCTGTAGCTGCAACAAGAATGACTGAACGTCCGCTCAAAGATATCCGGAACGCTCTAACGGAGAAGTCGATCGATATCCTAGCGGGCTACCGAAAGACCGGTTCCGGATCCCACCCTCCAGGTCAGCTCGTTCTGCCCGAAAACCTCAAAGAATTTAGCATGTACATCCTCGGCCTAATCAAGTCTCGAGCGTTCAAAGCTGGACACGAACCCTCCGACCGCCGAACACATACCATGCGCCAACTCAAATCCATGTCGCCTCTGGAACTATCACTCTTCCTCTACCCACGCATCCTGCCCTTACATTCACTTTCACCAGAATCCGGCTTCCCAGATTCTGAAACAGGACATCTTGTCGTTCCTGCCACCATCCGAGCCTCGTTCTCGCGTATTGAAGAGGGTGGTGCGTACCTCGTGGACGATGGTCAGATCTGCTTGCTCTGGCTACACGCACACGTATCACCGAACCTCTTGGAAGATCTATTCGGAGAAGGCATGACTTCGCTGCAGTCGTTGGACCCGATGATGTCGTCCCTTCCAGTCTTGGAGACGCATCTGAACGCCCAGGTCCGCAACATACTCGCCTACTGGGGCAGTGTGAGGGGGAGCAAAGCGATCACGATACAGCTGGCGAGACAGGGGCTTGATGGCTCTGAATATGAGTTTGCGAGGCTGTTGTTTGAGGACCGGAATAATGAGGCGCAGAGCTATGTTGATTGGCTCGTTAATCTGCATCGACATATTCAGATGGAGCTTAGTGGACAGAGGAAGAAAGAGGATGGCGGGGGTGGTATGTCCAGCATGGGAATGGAGAACGCCGTGGCGGGTATTACGAGCTTGTGGAGTGGTAAGGAGGGATGAGGGGGCCATCACTTTGGACAGAACTATGGACTCTAACAATACAAGCAGCAATGGGTTTCGGAACAGAAATTGAGCTCTTGCAGCAAGAGCCTATGACGAAGAAGACTCAAGCGTCGAACGGAGGCTATCACTCGAGTGTAAGTCTAGGACATTGGGGTAACAGTATCATTCCAAAGTCCTTTCCAAGAATCCGCCTATCCTTAGTCCTACCAATCCTCCCATTTCAATACCTAAAACTCCAAATGCACTCTCGACATCTCTATCTTACCCTTTCCAAGGAATCAACCTATTTGTCCTAGCAATCCTCCCATCGATATACCTCATATCCTAAGTTTACTTCGACATCTCTATCTCCCCTTCCTTGCTTTCCCTACTCACTTACACACCGAAGTTTATCCTCCCTTCTCTAGAAACTTGATTCATTGTATCGCCACTACCATTACCAGTATATCCCTAAAAATGCTACAAGATTGAAGCGCTCTAGACCTGAACTTTTCATAACATGATATATCTAGATAGGGATCCATAAAGCAGCTGATTATTCGACGAGGGCTAAGGCTGGGATTTGTTATGAGATGGGTTTTTGGTTTATGCTAGTTGTATACGCAGTCTGTGTACTTGGTAGCGGTATGCGGTCTGTCTCCGGTTTGTACGAAGTATGTGGTGGCATATGTTGTAGATATCGATATACAGAGCAGCCTGATGCGTTGATGGAACGACAGAGAAGATACTGATGGACTGATGGACGTTACTTGGACAGAATTACTGCGTAGGTATCACAGACGTGCGCCGCCTTAATGGCCTGGGTAATTTTTTTTGGCTGTTGGCTGATGGTCGTAGTGGATTGGCCCTTGGAGGGATTTCTGACGCGATTGAAGGGAAGGCTGTAGGTGGATAGGAGAGTGCGAGGGCTAAGAGGTTGGATTTGACAATATAGGGGTGGTTATGGCGGTGTTTATGGGTGAAGGTTCTTGGAGTGTTGTGCTGTGAATCAGGTTTCGGAAACGTGGGAGATAGTAAACCATTGGTTCAGCTCGGAGTTCTAGCATGGCTTGAGTGGGGGCTTGGTGATGCGCATCGTCAGGGACTTTTTTTTCCTGATGTGAGATCAATATTTCATCGAAAAATGCGTAGAGGTACTGAACTCCCATCATTCTGGGCTAATGTTTATGTTATGGGTCTTTGTTGAGACATTTCACCATCCTGTTGTTTTTAGTCATGATCTATCGCATTCGATAACAAGGAATCATCGAATGGCTGGCTATCGACAGACTGGCTATCATGGATGTGTTCAGTTATTTTTGGCCTATTGATAGTCGTTGGATTCATGAGAGGTTCGTCCAGGATAGTGCAATTCAGATAACGACTGACTATATTAGATCTATAGTTAAGCTACTACTTCTCAAGCCATGGGAGTAGAGATGGGGGTTGGTTCTTTGAGAAGAAGCTTGATGTATGATCTTTTTTTTATTTCCTTAAATCCCGATGTTGACGCCATCACGAACGAAAGTGTCTCTTTCGGATGCAAGGGGTTCATTTTCCGTCGCCCAGTCAGTCAATTTTGATGCATTCGCTTCGTTTGAATCAAGACAAAGTGATGACATCGCGTACAGTATTTGAAGAGACTCATCATGCGTTAATTCCGTAAACCAATCAGAACTTCCAATCTTTGACCCCTTCCATTACATCGGGTCTCAAACCATCGCTTGAACGGCTTGTACTGGCTGATGCATTGTTTCCACGCTTCGTTCCGGTGCGTCGAGCCTAAAACTCGGATTGGGGTCTTGTACTGGGAGCGATGACAGGGCATACTCCTCATCATCCTTCGATCCAAGCTCTGTGTTCCCGTTGTCCCGGATTACAGTCCTTATTCCTGTCAAGGTGGCCCCGACCCTGATGCTTTGCAGACTCGGCTTTGTTCTCTTCCAGAGTCTTGCTAAAGCAGAGCGCTGGCCTTGGTTGTCTCTCTCAAGGTTTTCCTTTGATGACTTGTTGACAAGGAAAAGGCTCCTGAAGGCCGCCGGACAGGCTGCGATAACGCTAATTGAAGCCTCTAATTGGACCCAGAAAGAATTCCATGTCGGATTTTCCGTGCCCACGACGCCAGCAGAGATTCCGCGTATCATAGCGATGGCGACCATTAAGAGACTTAGGCAAAGCACAACGGCAATGCTAAGTTTCCGACTTAAGTTGAAGGATGATTTGCGGAGGACGATGACAGGTATTGAGATTACTGGAAAAGTACATTAGATAGACTCTCACCAGGACTTTGATTCCCTACGCATGATGTCCGTCACGATATCCGAAGCCACTGTAAAATATAGAAAGCCGTGCTCACGACGTAGGAAACCAGGATTGGAAGAGCAATACACTACATGGATATTAGTCGATGAATCTGTATGCAAGCGGCTGAGCCTACAGAGAACCGATGGGCCTGTATGTGGACAGACGATGAACGGTCCTGGGATTATAATGGCCGTGATCGGTATGAATACCGCAAAAGTAAACCACCACCATACTTCCATCTTGTGGAGTCGGTTGACAAGAGCCCGAAAATAGAACAAGAATGAGAATTTGATCGAGAATATCGTGGTCCAACAGAGAAGCTCCGCGATTTGGGCTTGAGAAGCCGCATGTTCGATTTCCTGGACGAAGTTTGGTGGAGGAATAGTTTTTCCCTCGCTGATGGCATGAACAGTGTACAAGATTCCGATGAAGGCGTAGAAAAGGCCGGCTCCAGCAATGAGTGCCGCCGTTGCAACTAGAAAAAAGTAGTCATCGGCATGAACGATCTTTAGCTGATGGATTCGAATGATTGCTCTCGCGGCGGCGGCGATCACAGCGATAGCGGAGAAACTACCCGTCGTTGCCTATGATAATCATCAGATTCAATGGCCTAGATAATGACCAGCTGATTGATACATAGTATGCAGTCTGGCTAATCAACTGCTTCGCTTGGGGCTGAGGTCTCGTCGACATGGTGATCTATTTAGGGATGATGTTGGTGGGCTGTGGGCTTGATACAGGCCAAGGACTTCAAAGGATTGATCTGGGGCCTGGTAGGAAGGGGAACGAGGCCTCGATTCTTCGACGAGTACCTGCTCTATCATGGGATTGAGTGCTTCATATGCGCACGTGTGGAGAGCGAAATTTAATGGAGCGCAAGGCTACCTCACAACGTCCGTGGCAGAGTAGTGGCCATACACCCACAGATTGCGCCGAGTGGCAGGCCATTGGTGAGAACCACATTGCTGGGTGGTACTCACGAGGTGAAACACGTTCAAGCTGTATGTGACGGGAACGTAAGAAGGCGCAGCATGAGATCAGCTGGAGAGGATCCATCGATCAGCACTCGCAGTGCGCGACTGGCCGACAGTCAGCCAATCGAAACGGAAGGGGTGACGATGATCCCGACAGCTGCAAGAAATGGGGCGTTCATCGATCATGTAATATGGCGCGGTGGTGCTATCTCAAGGTTTATTGTCAAGGCTGACGCCTGATCTGCCAGAATTCCTCGCTGATGACGATGCCTTTGGCACTGAGGGGTCAGATTGTGACTTGCTATGCACTGTAAGCCAAGGCTGAGCTGCTATATGAAGTAATGTAACAGCGTAGCTGCATCCAGTGTGCCGAATAGTTGTCAAGATATGGGATGCTTGCGTCCGGCATACCACCGTGGGTCCCTCGGCTCGCTGAGGACTGGTGGATCTGTGTCCGCCATGATGAAAGAGTGGAGACGAGCTTCTCTATGAGAGTGCGGGGCGAAAAGCTGACGGAAGCAAAGTACAACATACAACAGCCTTTGAGTGGCGCCGAGGCTCACGGCAACGGACCGAGGCTTATCATACAACAATAACATGCATGTCGTAAATGCATGCCACCACACTAATGTATGTAAGCCGAAGGTGGTCCAAACAACACTAATATAGGTTCTGCCTTGCGCCATAGCAAACAAAGCTGATTTTCTTCCGGCAAAGCATCCTTCCAGGTACAGAGTCTTCTCCGTGATCTTGGCTTTGGTAGGTAGCCAGCCTTCGTCGGACAGTTGTCCGTACGCACCATCATGTCTCTGTATTCTCCATTCCTACAGGCTATCACCCTGCTTGCACTGGAAGCTGCGATTACTGCCCTTGTCATTGGCTTCACATCAATATCCTCAAAGCGTATCCGCTTATCTGGCCTTATGCTGGTAGCTGCAAGTGCATATCTTGCAATCATGACGACGCTTCGCCATGTCCCGAACACAATGTTGGCAAGTGTGCTCGCAGGGAACGCTTCGACTTATACCCTGCGATACCTGGAGCTGGTGCTGCTTGACAGGTGGAGTTTTGATGATGGTGGTCCCACCAGGATAGAGAACCCCACAGAGAAGAAGAAATGGAAAGAGACACCCGCAACTAATAGCGAGACGTTGGCATCCCTCCAACGAGCAACAGCGTGGCGAAGACTGCGATTTGGCTTCAGTGTGACCTTCAATCCTCGCCGGTTGAACACCCCTTATCAAGTCAAGAATGTCCCACGCTGGTCTTATGGCGAACCCCAACAGGTACCGTGTCGAGGGGAATTCCTTCGACGCACGGCTATCAACGTTCTCTTCTGCTATGCAATTGTCGATATCTGTAGTCTGGGAGCTCAGCCCGAGCACAATGCATTTCTGTTTGGGGACGACAAGGTCGCGTTCTTTACGCGTTTGGGCAGCCTTGGTCCCGAAGAGGTTGTTATCAGAGCTTCAGCTTCGCTCATCCTCTGGCTCAACATATTCTGCATCTTCAGAATCTTCCACGGGCTGCTATGTTGTCTTGCTGTCGGCTCAGGCTTGAGCGAAGTCAAAGATTGGGTTCCACCTTTCGGTCCACTATTGGAGGCATACTCGGTCCGACGATTTTGGGGGTATGCTAAAGCAATCAACTTCTCTCTAAGCCTTGCTTTCCACTTTGCGATGATCCTCGATAACTTTGTGTTCATGGCTTGACTGATGCAGATTGTCTTTCTCAGGATTTTCTGGCACCAAATGTACCGTCAGACTTTTGGTAGCCCTGCTCGATTCCTTGTGGATGACATCCTTCGAATACCTAAAAACCACATAGTGGCGCGCTATGCCAAGATTCTCTCGACCTTCTTCATCTCTGGCCTGCTGCACCTGTCCACTGACATTGCGGTGGGCATAGGATTGAGCGAGTCCGGGTCTATCCGCTTCTTCTGCACGCAAGCACTCGGTATCTCCCTTGAAGATGGTGTGCAAGCGCTATATCATTACTTCATCCCAAAAGAACAAAGATGCTCGAAAACAGACCATTTGGCCAAAATCATCGGGTACGCCTGGCTCGGCGTATTTCTGGCATGGTCGACGCCAATATGGGCTTTCCCAGCAATGCGGAGGAACGGGGGAGAAGCAAAAGATCTTATACTGCCATTCAGCATCATGAAGTTCTTTGCCGGAATAGCATCTCTCATCCAACCAGTACATGATGATGCAGTAAAGCGGGGATGAACGGCGCACATGGGCGGTCCCTTCTTATGTTGCGTCGAAATTGCTGCAAGGTCTCTTCATGATCTATGCGGGACTGCCTCAAGCGATCACCAACAGTAAGCTTCCTAAATCATGGCGCACATATGCAGGGACAGCTGATACGAGTTAGAACGTAGAGGACAAGAGCGAAGCGGTCTAGTGGAAAGGAACTTACGGAAAAGAACTCTGGTGCTTGGGTGATGCACGAAATAGAGTGACCTTGTGAGGAATGGAATGTGAGACTAATCGCAAAGGTCTTAAAAGACGCCTACTTGTAAAGTACTTCCCTTGGCCGTGCCAAGCCGGGCGAGCCGGCGGCTAGTTCAATCCTATGCCTCTTCGGGCAGTAGAGCTGACTCTGCAGATCTTGCCGCATCAAGATATTGAAAGGAAGACACGTCTATGATACGACCAAGGTAAGTGCGTCACCAAGCGCCTAAATAATCACTTGATCCGCTCTTAACCTAGGTGCCAAGCTTGTCAAAAAAGAGCTGTGAATCAGACGTACAGGGGCTTACCAAAGATCTGGTACCGGCGCTACGGACGCATGATCCCGTGACCCGGCATGGTACTACTACTATTATGTATTACACCCTATTATGTAGTACAGTATCTCCACTATCTACTCGCCTAGCCTTAAATGGAAGCGATCTACTTTTGTTGTGATCTAATGGTTGAACTCCTTACCGTATCATATAGCAAAGTTAGGATAGGAAGTAATGTCTCCTTTGAATCTGCCCTGAGACTGTGGTCTGATTAGCAGGATTTCTTCGAAGTATCCCCTCCGTTTCCCCACTTCGCTCGTTCTTCTCCGACCCCTTTGAATTCCCCTCCCCCGCTTCTTTCTATCCTTCGTGTGGTTTACTCTATCCACAGTGTAAAGTATCATGACGTACTGCCATGTCTGGCAAGGTATCGACAGACTGTCTTTCTTCGAGAATGCCATTCTCCTCGAACTCAAATACCGTTCTCAAGGTCAGCCGGTCAAAATGCGTACTCCCAGTATCAAGAGAAAGGATCCATTAGTTCAAGAGAGCCGGGACTTTCTTGATGACTTTGCGCTTGTTGCATCGGGACCTGGCGGGCCAGACAACGTCTCCGCCGCTTGCATGGAGATCAGCAAGAATGACGACCAAATTCTAGTGCTGCGTGTGGCTAGAAATGGGGGTATTGACCATGAGATGCTCTGCCGTCTCAGGGGTACTATCCGGAGCATAGTTGAACATATTACTGCAGGTTCGTCTGAACTATTGATCTGACCTTATGCCGTGTTTTCGAATTGAGTATAAATGAAAGCAGGAATGAGTGAGGACCAGACTCTAGAGAAAGCGCTTCTGGAAATCATCATGAGGTGCAGAAGCCGCCTCGTAAAACACACCAAGGTCTTGGAAAGGATGCTTCGGTTCGTTGGTAGCCACGGCTTCGATCAATTCAATGCACCGCCAACCACCTTCGCCACTGACAAAGCAGAATCGGTGCAAGACATCGAGCTGCTTGGGGAATACTGCGACGCAACGCATGTAGCCTACATGGATCTGTGCAAACATCGTCTCAAGCAGCTCAAAGAACTTGTTATTGGGATATCACCTTCGACCACGCCGTCAGTCTCACATGATCTGGCGTCGTTAACGAAGCTCGCCTACCAAATCCGCCGATCGTGCTCTTTCAAGCAGCTCGTCGCATACAACATCAGCAAATCGAAGAAGCCTGGTGTCGCCGTCCCAGATCTGCGAGATATAGTGGAACGCTTTGGACAGATATCCAAGTTCTACCGGGCTGCTGTCACCTTGACGGCGTTTCTGGCGAAAATTCAGAAGCGCGGCATCGGTGTTGAGATCAAAGCCACGTCTACCGAGAAGATTGAGATATCCGAACTAGCCTTCCGTACAGCTGCTGAGGTACGCCGCCGAGGTGGTAACCAATTCATCTCGAGCGGCGGAGCCCAGGTACAGAATATGATAAATCGCTGGCCGGCCTATCGTGAGCACGTGGAGCTTCAGCTCATAATATTCTATGAGCAGAACCACGGGCTCGCCCTTTTTAGTCCATACATCGGATGCAACAAGCGATCTTGCTACCTATGCTATAATTTTATAGCAGAGCATGGCCGGTTCCAGGTGGACGGCTGCCACCAGTCCCTCTACTCTCTTTGGACAGTTCGGGAAACGATATCCTTTGCGGATGAGGAGAGGGCGGGCGTCTTTAAGAGAGCCTTGAAGAGACTTTTTTCCGACCTGGAGCAGAAGATTGAGGCTCAGAAACAGCCTCGCTGGCGACGCCTAGGTTTCAATAGCAATAACGAATCCGTAGCCAATCTATCACGCATTTCATTGACCTTCAGCGATCGAAGTCTCCAAGAGCCCTGCTCTGAGAAGCGCACAGATGATGCGGTAGCTATCCCGGCTGAGGGCGGGTTTGGGGCCATCCCATCCGAGGAACCCTCCGTTGTATCTCCCATGGGCAATTTGACACCCGTACCAGAGGAACCTCCCAAGGAGATCATGGAGGCTGGCGAGCCACTGAGGAGCGATGCGGGTTTTCCGGACGCGAAAGTCGATATTGCTTATGGAACCTCTTACTCCCAAGGAGAGAGTGATGTCGTCGCGCCACAACCGCGCTCGCATACCGAGCCCCTAGCTCCCATGGCTAGCACGCAAGCCGATCCCGTCCCGGCGCAAATTTTATCGGGTATCTCGGTAGCCTGGCCAGCTACGGATGCTTCGGCAATGGACTGTTCGGAAGAGGTGCTCAGAGAAAGTCGGGAATCGCGAGTCCCTGATCCACCGCGAAGGAGACATCGACGGCGTAATCATCGAGAGTATCAGAGTCG